>Ga0316201_10004235_pt1 | contig 10788 bp, 8 predicted proteins | sample CS6wburrow_MG_FD_204516 | JGI IMG/M metagenome (GOLD analysis project Ga0316201, IMG submission 204516) | Coastal sediment microbial communities from Delaware Bay, Delaware, United States - CS-6 worm burrow | ecosystem: Environmental > Aquatic > Marine > Coastal > Sediment | place: USA: Delaware... | reverse complement strand
GATGACGACGATGACGACGATGACGACGACGATGACGACGATGACGATGACGACGAGAAGAAGAAAAAGAAAACAACCAAGAAGAAAACCTCAAAGAAGAAGGCTTCTAAGAAGAAGTCTTCCAAGAAGAAAAAGAAGTAGTATCTTCTTGGTGGTATAGATGGTCACAAAAGACTCAACACGTAGGGCTATAGAGAGAATTAAGGGGACAGTCGTTCCCACAGCGTTCTCTTCCTTTGTGGAGTTGATGGAAGAAATCAGTGAAGCAGAACATAGGCTAACTGTCACAACATTTTCAGACGAGAATGGCCCATTTGTTTCGCTGTATAAGCAGGGCTCTAACAACGAGAAGATCAATCTCGTGTTCAACAAGAGCCGAGGGTGGACACCACAGAAGCAGTACAAGCGCTTGATGTTTGAGCCATGGCACACAGGCGATCTACGTGTCATAGTTCTAGATAGCGAGAAAGCAATCAAGCAGGCGTATAAGCTTTGCAAAGAGTGGAAAGAAGCCAAGCCCTTCCATAAGCCAACTGTCACAGTTAAGGGAGAAAAGAAGGACGCAAGAAGATTCCCTCGACCCGCGTAACAACCGCCCCCTCCCCGTTTTAACGAGCGGGGAGGGGGTTTCTTTTGGATATGAAAAGTAGTCGCTTCTCACATCTACACGTTCATTCTGAGTACAGCATTCTCAACGGTGTTGGTGGTGTAGACAAATGGTATGAGGCTGCTGAAAAAAGAAACATTAGTGCTATAGCTTTTACTGAGTGGAGCAACATGGGCTCTTCCATGGCTTCATTTTTAGAATCAGAAGAATATAGACAATCAATTGAACTAGAAAATGTGAAAGCAATATTTGGTATTCAAATGTTGTTAGTCCAAGATCTTGATACCAGCGTTCAAGAAGACAATATTATCCTTCTGGCTCGCAATGAGAAGGGGTACAAGAACCTTCTCAAGCTCAGTGAATTCTCTTGGACCAAGGGGTTTGACAATAGTCGTCAGACTGCTCGAGTTGATTATAGAGCTTTGAAGAAATTCAGAAAAGGATTGTATTGTCTGACTGGTTCTCTCAATGGTCCTATTGCTGTCTCATTAGAAGCTGGTTATGCAGTTGCAGAACAAGCCTTCTTACAGTTGAGAGAGATCTTTAAGAAGCGTTTGTTGTTAGAAATACAGTTGAATGAATTTGAAGAACAGAAGCACTTGAATAAAGCATTGATGAAGATGTCTCAACAGTATGGTAATCGTTGTGTGCTCACCAATGATTGTCATTTTGTTAACAAAGGTGAAGATAAATTAGCACAATTTGTACAGCAGATTGAACGGCACAGTCAGAAGCATATCAAAAAGGGTCGCAATGAAATTGGAACCCAGAAGTGGCTCAAGTCTCTTCGACAGTTGGATACCATAAGGAGAAAACTCCATGGCTATATTACAGAGAGTGCGTTTAATGGGTTGGTCGATAATACTAATGCCGTTGCTGACGATTGCAACGTTACTATTCCTGTTGGTAAGCACCATTTGCCGACTTACGATGTAAAGAGTCACCCTCTTTACAAGGAAGGTATGGAGACGAGCGATGAATTATTCAAGCATGTAGCTAAGGTTGGATTCGAAGAGAAGGTACTGTCAAGAGTTCTATCGAAGAAAGAGAAAAGAGAATACAAAGACAAGTTCAAGTTTGAGATGAAATTTATCAAGGATGAAGCAAAGTTTTCAGATTACTTCTTGATCATTGATGACATTGTACGATTCGCTAGAGCAAATAATATTGAGGTTGGCGAAGCTCGAGGCTCTGTTGCAGGGAGTTTAGTCGCCTATTGTATGGTGACTAATATTGATCCTCTGCGTTTCGATTTGATGTTCGAGAGATTCCTTAATCCAGCACGTATTTCTGGTGAACGTGCCAAGAGCGCAGATGCTCTTCCTGATATTGATTTAGACTTTGAACGTGTTCGTCGTCCAGATGTTAAGCGATACATCATAGACAAATATGGAAAGAATCGTGTGTGTACCATTGGTACATATCAGACAATGAAACTACGCAGTTTGATTCGAGATGCACAGCGCATTTTTGAAGGTGAGCTTCCTGTTTCAGATACTAAGAGAGTCAAGTATGAAGACTCTAATATGCACACGCTCATTAGGAACCTAGATAAAGACAAGGTTGAAGACTTAGATGAAGCAATAGAGAAGTGCGAATACTTCCAAAAATACTACAAGCGTTTTCCCTACCTTGTTGATTTCTACTTCAGAAAACTAGAAGGCCAAATCAGAGCACAGTCAAGACATGCTGCTGCTGTTCTGGTTACTCCAACAGATATTACAGATTGGATACCAGTCAGAACACAGAAACTAGAAGGCGAAGAAGAGCGTGTGCTTGTTTCTCAATGGAGAGATAAGTATTGCGAACGTCGTGGTTTGTTGAAGCTAGATATCCTTGGTATCAAGACACTGAATGTTTTCAAATTCGCAAAAGAAATGATTAAGAAGATGTATGGAGAGGATATAGAATTTACAAGGGATGTAGACATAGAAGACAAGAAAGTTTTGCGGTGGTTCGATAAAGGCAAAACAGAGGGAGTATTTCAGTTTAACTCACAGCTTCAAAGTCAATATCTAAAAGAGCTGAAGGTTTCTTCATTTGAAGATTTGATTGCTACAAATGCTATTCTGCGTCCTGGTCCTATGAAGATGGACTCACACAAGAAGTATCTTGATTTGGCTGCTGGTAAAGCAAGTCCCAAGTACGTTCATAAAAGTATCAAGCCATACATGAGACGTACTTATGGACTATTTGTTTATCAAGAAGATGTTATGCGTACTGCTAATGTACTTGGAAAATTAACATTGAGTGAAGCAGACATTATGCGTACTGCTATGAAGAAAAAAGATTTGAAAATGATGCATCAGTTCGAAAAGAAATTTGTGGCTGGTTGTATAGAGAATGGGTTGTCTAAAAAGAAAGCCAAAAGAGAGTGGTCAAAATTAGAAGCGTTCTTTAAGTATGGATTCAACAGATGTATACACAAAGATTCTTTGATTACTTTGGCAGACGGTACACAGGAAAAGATCTTACGTCTATTTAATAGATATCAAGCTGGTGAAGAAATATGGTTATTGAGTTATGACACAGAACGAAAGAGAGTTGTAAAACACAAAGTAAAAGAAGTTGTATATACAGGAAAGCGCAGGATAGGCAATCTTGTTCTACGTTCTGGTCAGGCGTTGAAGCTGACTTCAAGACATGGTGTGGGAACAAGAAGAGGATTCAGATTATTCTCTCATCTTAGAGCAGATGATGATGTTAAGATTTTGATTGATTCAGAGAGAGGTCGTGCAACAAAAGATTTCTCTACTGGTGTGGCTAGAATAGATGTAGATAAAACATATTACGAAGAGAGATTCAAAGAGCCAGTCTATGACATAGTGATGGAAGAAGACGGTCCAAGAAACTTTTTTGCCAACAACATTCTCGTTCACAATAGTCATAGTGCTAGCTATGCATTCAACGGATTTATCTGTCAATGGTTGAAGGTACACTATCCTTTGCCGTTCTGGACAGCCACGCTCGAGTTCGCAGCTGATGATGAGAAGAAAGCTGAGAACATCTGGAGCTTCAGGACTATCATTCAACAGCATGGGATAGAGTTCGAGAAGCCTAGAGCATCGAGAACTCGTTCTGGTTTTTACGCTACCAAGAAGGGAAGAATAGTGTGGCCCATCAGAGCCATCAAAGGTGTGGGCGCGAAGACAGCTGAAGCGATAGCTCAAGCGTGTAGAGAGCATAAGCCAAAGACCTTCGAAGAGTTCTACGAAGCAGTCCCACGTCGGCAGGTCAACAAGAGAGTGATGGAGAAATTGATCGCTGCCGATGCTTTTCATAACTTTGGAACCCCTAGAAAAATTGCAAAACAATACTATTTAGAACTTAGAAAAGAAAAAGATATGCCAGAACACTTTAAGGTGTCGAGTAAAAATAAGACTCATTGGATGGATATGAAAGATTCTGTTTTGGGGTATATGGAACAACCATATCGCGTTAGATATAAACACTTCTTTAGCAAGAAAGTAACACCAATTTCTCAATTGGAAAAAGTTAACGAAGGAACTCCGGTTATTACTGGTGGTAAAGTTGTTAGAGTATTTCCGTATCAAACTAAGCGTGGCCGCATGTATTTTGTCAATGTTCGCGACGCAGATGGAGAGTTTCTTTTACTCATATTACCTGGGTTCTATGTAAGGAATAAGAAAGCAAAGAAAATAAAGGAAGGAAACATAGTGGAAGTCCTTGGTACTCGTTCTGTTTCGAATCGCGGAGAGCTAGAAGTTGTTTTACGTGATGATCGAATTTCGCAATTGGAAGTATTTGAAGATGCTTAGTTTTTTTGATTCAAAAAGGTGCAAAAATATGCACCCGTAGTAGTATAGATAACAAGTCCAGCGACCCAACTGACGTTGGCAAAGGAGAAGAGAATGGCTGCAAAGACGAAGAAGGATAAGAAGGACAAGAAGAAAGACAAGGACAAGAAGAAGAGCAAGAAGAAAGACAAGGACGAGAAGAAGGACAAGAAGAAGAGCAAGAAGAAGGACAAGGATAAGGACGAGAAGAAGAACAAGAAGAAGGACAAGGACAAGGGTGAGAAGAAGTCCAAGAAGAAGGACAAGGGTGAGAAGAAGTCCAAGTCCAAGGATAAAGAGAAGAAGAAGGACAAGGACAAGGGTGAGAAGAAGAAGCCAAAGACATACAGCGTGGCCGACATTGCAGAGAAAGCTGATGTCGATCCTCGTGAGATGAAGGCATTCTTCGATCAGTTCCGTCGTCGCCTCGAGAAGATGAAAGTGGGGGCAAAGATTCGTGTTCAGGGAATCTGCAACTTTGAAAAGATCGAGACCAATCCTCGTGTGAGTCGCAACCCGCGCACGGGTGAGAAGGTTGATGTCCCTGCGAAGAAGAAGATCAGGGTTCGCATCTCAGCCAATCTGAAAGATCTGTAGGTCTTGGGCAACAAGACTAAAATACAAGACCCTCAAGAGATCGTTAGGCGTCTATTGCGGATCGATGATGACCTGATGGGTCAAAGGTTCGCAATAGACGCCTATAACGATCTCAAATTGAATGAAGATATTGAAGCACAGATGGATGATGTATTACGTGGTTATCAGATGACTGGAGTATTGGAAGCATACGCAGGAGAACGGCATGGTGTCTGTAAGGTCGAGCTTGACGGGTTTTATGGTGAGCTTGATGAGCACGCTAGAGAACAGGAAGTTATGTCTCGACCTACAGATGCCCGCGTTAAGGCTTGGATTAATAGAGAAGAAGAATACATTAGACGTAAGAAGAGATTGATTGAATTAGAAAGAAAATACAATGTGTTGAAACATCTTAATCGCGCTTACTATATGATGTACGAATTGATCAGAACCAAATCTGCTAATCAAAGAAGAGAATCCAGTAGTCTCGGAGAAACACCAGAGAGAGCGAAGCGCTTTCCTAGACCGAATAAGAAAAAGAAAAGACGGAGGTCGTAATGGCTGTCAATATGAAGAAGGTCAACCAAACATACGATGACTATGAGAATCGTAAGAGCGGTTTCAGTTCGAACTTTACAATTGAAGGCAGCAGAAAGGGTAAGAAGCGACGCTTCATTCTCATGCTGCCGCCTCATGAGAACATGGATGAGATGCCGTTTGTTGAGATAATGACGCACAACAGAGAGCTTCCAAAGGATGTCAAGGGAGCTAACTTCTCTACTCGTTGTCAGCGTGACAGCTACGACGACAAGGACTTCAGCAAGTGCTGGCCTTGTGGTCGGATGTTGCATTTCCGTAAGAAGCGGAAAGAAAAAGACGATGAGTACGATCAGAAGGCTGGGCAGTATTCGCCAAGAAGAAAGCCAATCAGTCAGGTGATCGACATTACTCCATGCTTTAACAAGCGTGGTGAATTGAAGAGAGAGTTGAAGAAGTGCTTTGGTAAGCACGGAAAGATGGATGACTGCGACGATTGTAGATTCAGTGATGTCTGTGAAAAATTTATCATGAAGTGGTACATGCCTATCAAAGCATGGGAGCAGTTCAACGATCACTTCATGGACGAAGGCGATATTACCGATCTCAATCATGCGATTCCTATTCGTGTGACGAGAACCGGTGCCGATCAGTACACCACCAAGTACGATACGAAGGCGTTTGCAAAGAGCGCTATGAAGCTGCCAAAGGGTATCCAGAAGAGAATCATGAAGAGACTTCTGGATCTCACAGCTGAAGACCCGAAGCCAACAGGTACGAAGGATGAGATTAAGCAGTTCTATAAGGACTTTTATAATCTCGCTGATATCACTGTTGGCGACGACGATGACGACGATGACGACGATGATGGTGGGAAGAAAGAGAAGAAGTCCAAGAAGAGCAAGGACAAGAAGAAGAGTAAAGAGAAGGACAAGAAGAAGTCGAAAGGGAGCGATAAGAAAAAGAAGAAGAAAGACAAAGACGACAAGCTTCGAAAAGACATGAGAAGAAAAGCCAGAAAAGGCAAACTCGATAGGTAGTCGTCATGCTGATTCGATTCCCCAGGTTGCCAGTTGCGGAGATAACAAGTTCAAAGATCTACAAGCGTGCAAAGAATGCGCTTCAAAAAGATCTTCAAAAGCTTGGCTTCTTCAAGTTGAATGGTGAAGAGAACTTCATCAAAGTCAGAAAGTGTCTCCCAACTGGTTTACCTGGGCTCGATGTAATCAGTGCTCGAGATGTGAATGGAGTGTATGGTCTGCCCTTTGGTAGACAGATAGAAATTTCTGGTACTGAGGATTCAGGTAAGACAAGCTTGATGTATCACTTGGCTGCTATGGCCCAACAGCATGGGCATACAGTCTTGTGGATTGAAACTGAGGATTCTATTGATGAAGCTAGAGCTGCTGTCTTTGGTGCCGATCCAGAGAAGTTCTTGTTGGCTACTCCAGATTATTTAGAACAGACACTCAATATAATCAAGAAAGCAACGCTGTTAGTTCCGACTTACGATAGTAAAGCATACAAGCCGAACAAAGGTCTTGTTATTTTCTGGGATAGTGTTGCTGCTACACCGACGAAGAACGAATTCAAACCGAAGCCAAAGAATGAAGGTGAGATAGAGTTCAGTTCGAAAGATGCAATGGGCGAAATGGCTCGTGCATTATCGAAGTACCAACGAAAAATTAAGAGGAATCTTGCTAAGAGAGATGTTCTCATAATCTATTGCAATCAATTGAAGGACAAGATTGGTGTGAGCTTTGGCGAGAAGCTTACAACTTACGGTGGACGCTCATTGCGTTATCACTGTTCTATTCGTCTTCGCGTCATATACACAGGGAAGATGAGATCTGCTTTAGTGAAAGACAAAGGTAGACTCAAAGGTATTACTTTCAAAATTGACAACAAGAAGAACAAGTGTCTTCCACCATGGGGTTCTGTTGACGATCTCGAGTTTGATTTTGCTACTGGATACAATAGAGATCAGGCTCTTTTGTACGGATTGCAGAACAAAGGATTGGCTATCAAAGAAGGCACCAAGTATGTGGTGCATAGTCTAGACACTGAGAAAAAACTTACAATGAAAGAGTTTGAAAAGATTGTGCGTGAAAACCCATGGCTTAGAGAAGAATTAATGAGAACTATCAATGTGCTCTGAACAAGAACAAAAAGCTTACAATGAAATGGTACGTCGCATTCGCGAACAAGTGGATGGTGCGACATTTTCTATGTCTAAACAATTGATAGATATGTCAATAAAGATGGTGCTTCATAATGTAGCCAAGAAGTATGAGAATGAGATGGAGTATCTTGATGCATTAGAACGTATCATGGGGAATGTTGTTAACTTCGTAGCTCTTGTTGTTCTGCAACTACATGAGTTTGGAAAAGGTACAAACGAAGGACCATTCATAGATATTTTTCAAGAGTTGTTAGATAGGAAAGTTTTCAAGCAGTGAATGATATAGTTACTACAGCTGATTGGCATTTGAGGAACAATGATTCCTATGGGAGTTATGATTCCTTTGGTGTTAATAGTTTCTTAATTGAACGTGTAAGAGTGTGTCAGGAGATTATCAATGTTGCATCTGCTCTCGAGGCTCTGTTGTTAGTAGCAGGTGATATGATAGACAATACTGTTGTAGACTCAATCACACTTTACTATTCGTCTGGTATCATCAAGCATATGAATGAAAGTTTGGTAGCAGCTATAATACTAGAAGGTAATCATGGCTTTGATGGAAAAGACAACAAGCATTCTGTGATCGCACATTGGAAACATCTGGCTGCTAAACACATTCATATAGTCACTTACCCAAAGATAGTGAGAGTGAATGGTGTAGCCTACCATTGCATTCCAGCTATCAACGAAGTAGATAAGCTCTTTCCTTCCATAGTCAAAGACTTCCTGAAGAGTACAAAAAAGAAGGATAGAGCTAATATACTTGTATTCCATGGCCCCATTATTAGTGCCAGATTTGACAGCGGCTTCAAAGCAAAGACAGGTGTCAAGTTTGATCATATTAGAAAAGCTGCGAAGCGATATGATCATATAGTGTGTGGCGATTTCCATCGTTATCAAAAGCTGCTCAAGAATGTTTGGTACACAGGTTCTCCATTACAAACAAGCTTGAGAGACAAGAATCAAAGGAAAGGATATCAAGTAATAGATTTGGAAAAAGCAAAGGTCAAGTTTGTAGAGGTGGATGGTTTTCGTTTCATCGAAACAGAGTGGGATTATAATAAAACTATTTGCCCTATTCTATCTAAGCCCCAAATGTTTCAAGCCACACTGCGTAATGCAATTGTGATAATCCGTTTGCGTTACAAAGCCAAACAAGATTATAGAGACAGATTGAATGTTATTAGAGATAGATTAGAGCGCTGTGGAGCGTATGCTATTTTTGTGGACAAGAAAACAAAAGATACTAAGAAGAAGAGAGCTACTATATCTGCCAGCATGAGCTTTCAGCAAATGGTTGAAGCTTATGTAGACTACAAACGCAACTCTCTGCCAGCCCATAAACGACGTATCGTTGAGAAAGGGCTGTTGTATCTGAGATGACAATGATAAAGATCAAGCCGCATTTTTCAGAAGAAGATGTTGAGAAGAACATCAATTGGGTTGAGCGTGATGCTCAAATTAAAGACAAAGATGGGAAGATTATTTTTCGACAAGATGGAGTGGAGTTTCCAGATTTCTGGAGCGATAGAGCAGTTAAAATAGTCACCGATAAATACTTCCGTGGCATCATTGGCACAGAAGAAAGAGAGACCAGCTTGAGACAAGTTGTGTCTCGAGTTGTAGATACGATTGCTGAGTGGGGATTGGCCGACAGTTATTTTGATGAAAGCAATTCTAAAATATTTGCCAATGAATTGAAGTACATTCTTTATCATCAGTATGCGGCTTTCAATTCACCTGTCTATTTCAATGTTGGTATCGATGAACATCCACAGGTGAGCGCTTGTTTTATTCAGGGTGTAGATGACTCTATGGAATCGATCATGGAGTTAGCCTACAATGAAGCATTCGTATTCAAGGGTGGTTCTGGTACTGGTAGTAATTTGAGTAATTTGAGAGGTAAAGAAGAGAATCTGAGTAGCGGAGGAAAAGCGAGTGGTCCGCTTTCTTTTATGAAGGGGTATGATGCATTCGCTGGTGTGATTAAGAGTGGTGGCAAAACACGTCGCGCAGCGAAGATGACCATTCTTGATGTTGATCATTTGGATATTTTTGATTTTGTTCGTTCTAAGATGAAAGAAGAGCAGAAGATTAGCTCTCTTGTTAAGGAAGGATATAGTCCTCGATTTGAAGATGAAGATAGCGCACCATCTATTGTTGCGTTCCAGAATGAAAACCATTCAGTGAGGATATTTGATAAGTTCATGGAGATGGTAGAAGCTGACGGTGATTGGCTTCTGTATCCTCGTTGTGACAAAACAATCAAGCCAGTGAAGGTGAAAGCTCGAGAACTCTTCATGGAAATGTGCAGCTCCGCACATGCCTGTGGTGATCCTGGGTTGATCTTCGATGGTGTTCTCAATCGCTACCATACATGTCCGAAGTGTGGGAGAATCAGAGCTACAAATCCATGTGGTGAGTACACAGATATAGATGATTCAGCTTGTAATTTGGCTTCTATGAATTTGAAAAGATTCATTAGCTTCACTACTGAAGGTTTCTTCTTTGATTGGAATTCGTACATCAAAGCTATCTTTCTTGTTTCTTTGGCTCAAGAAATCATGGTCTCTCGAGCCAGCTATCCTACTCCTAAGATAGAAGCTAATGCAAAAGCACTTCGTCAACTTGGATTGGGGTATTGTAATCTTGGTGCTATGCTTATGTATTGTGGTTTCCCTTATGATTCAAATGAAGGTAGAGCATTAGCAGCTGCAATTTCATCTCTTACTACTGCATCTGTCTATAGAATGAGTACCATTGTTGCTGGAGTGAAGGGACCATTTGATAGGTTTGAAGATAATAAAGAAGCAGTTAATAATGTGCTTTGTTTGCACAAGAGTAACGCAGAAGAGATTGAAACTGATATTGCTAGTACACAAGAAATCATTAATGTTGCTTATGATGTTTGGAATTATGTAGTTGAAGCTGTAGATGAAAATGGAATTAGGAATGCGAAAGCTACTGTTTTAGCACCTACTGGAACCATCTCTTTTATGATGGATGCAGATACTACTGGTGCTGAGCCTGATCTTTTCTTGGTTAAGAATAAGACTATGGTTGGTGGTGGAGTAGTCAAAATAACTAAT
>Ga0316201_10004234_pt1 | contig 10789 bp, 9 predicted proteins | sample CS6wburrow_MG_FD_204516 | JGI IMG/M metagenome (GOLD analysis project Ga0316201, IMG submission 204516) | Coastal sediment microbial communities from Delaware Bay, Delaware, United States - CS-6 worm burrow | ecosystem: Environmental > Aquatic > Marine > Coastal > Sediment | place: USA: Delaware... | reverse complement strand
GCTGCCTGAAAAAAACGAGAAAAGCAGCGGCGGCCTGTTCTCGATCGTCGTCAACCCATACACCTGTAAGGGTTGCATGGAATGCGTCGAAGTCTGCGACGACGACGCGCTCAAACCGGTACAACAGACCGATGACTCCGTCGAGGAATTGCGCGAGCATTGGGACTTCTGGCTCGACCTGCCGAATACACCCAAGAAGTACATTCGCATCGACGACCTCGAGGAACGCATCGGGGCACTCGAACAGATCCTGCTCGACAAGGACAACTACATGTCACTGGTCAGCGGTGACGGCGCCTGCCTCGGCTGCTCCGAGAAGACGGTCATGCACCTGTTCGTTGCAGTCAACGAAGCATTGCTGCAGCCACGAGTCGCTAAACACGTGGCGCACATCGAGGGACTCATCGAGCAACTCAAGCGCAAGGTACAGGCGGAACTCGTTGGAGAAATCGACCTGGGCGACCCGATGGCAATTGCCAGGGTCGTCGAGGGCATGGACGGTCAGGATGTGACGCTGTCCGGCATCGCCGATCGCATCGAACACGACAAGGGCTCGAAGCCGCTGGATCCCGAGTGGCTCAAGCGCATGACGGGCCTCATCGGCGAACTCGAGACGCTCAAGTGGCGTTACGCAGAAGGCACGACGGGCCAGGGCCGCGCGAGCATGGGGATGCTCAATGCCACGGGCTGCACCTCGGTCTGGGGCAGCACCTTCCCGTTCAACCCCTACCCGTTCCCGTGGGCCAACCACCTCTTCCAGGATGCGCCTTCGGTCGCGATGGGCGTATTCGAAGGCCACATGGCGAAGATGGCCAAAGGCTTCAAGGCGATTCGCGTTGCCGAACTCGAGGTCGCGGACCAGTACAAGCCGTCGGAGCACGACGAGTTCTTCACCTACTTCGACTGGAAGCAGTTCAGTAACGATGAGTGGCTGTTGTGCCCACCTGTTGTAGCAACCGGCGGCGACGGCGCGATGTACGACATCGGTTTCCAGAATCTGTCGCGCATGATGATGTCCGGCGCACCGATCAAGGCGTTCATTGTCGATACGCAGGTCTACTCGAACACTGGCGGCCAGGCGTGTACGTCCGGCTTCGTCGGTCAGATCTCGGACATGGCCCAGTACGGCAAGGCGATCAAGGGCAAGGAAGAGATCCGCAAGGAAATCGGCCTGATCGGTATGGGCCATCGTACGACCTACGTGCTGCAAAGCACGATCGCAACGGCGAGCCACATGCTCGAAGGCTTCATCGAAGGCCTTATGACCCGGCGCCCGGCCCTGTTCAACCTGTACACGTCATGCCAGCCGGAACACGGTATCGGCGACGACATGGGTGCGAGGCAGGCCAGGCTTGCGCTCGAGTCCCGCGCCTATCCGATCTTCAAGTACAACCCGGACGCTGGCGTCCTGCCGACCGAGTGCTTTGACCTTTCGGGCAACCCGGAACCGGATTCAGCGTGGCCAACGTACAAGCTGAAGTACCGGGAGGGTACACGCGAGAAGACCATGGAACTGCCGATGACGTTCGCGGACTTCGCGATCACGGAAACCCGGTTCCGTAAGCACTTCCGCGTTGCGCCGCCGGATACCTGGAACGAGAAGATGGTGCCACTGGCCGAGTTCCTCGAACTCGACGACGGCGATCGCGAAGGCAAGTTCCCGTTCATCTGGAGCGTGGACAACAAGAACCAGTTGAGCCGCTTGCTCGTTGCCGAGCCGATGGTCAAGAGCTGCGAAGACCGCCGCGATTTCTGGTTCATGCTGCGTTCGATCGCGGGCGACGACCGCAAGGAAGCGCCCATCAGTGAGATCGAGGATCGCGTGCGCCAGGAAGTCGTTACAAAGATCGCGCAGGGGCTGGCTTCGATCGTTGCCGGTGGTGAAGCGCCGGCCATTGCGGCCATCGAAGTCGCTGCGGATACGGCCGCAGGAGCTGTCCCGGCCGAAGCTGCCGCGGAAGCGCCCAAGGGCGACGGCGCCGACTACATGGCTCCGTGGATCGACACCGACGAATGTACGGCGTGTGACGAGTGCACCAACCTGAACTCGGCGATCTTCGTCTACAACGATGACGGCAAAGCCATCATCAAGGATCCCGAAGGCGGACCCTACAGCGATATCGTCAAAGCGGCCGAGAAATGCACGGCACAGGTCATCCATCCGGGATTGCCACGTGACCGTTCGGCCAAAGATGTCGACAAATGGATCGCAAGAGGCAGCAAGTACAACTGATGGCAGCCGTCCTGAAGCGTTATCCCAGCTTTTCGCATGGCGTTCATCCGCCAGAGGCGAAGGCAGATACGGCTGCGCTGAAGATACGGCGCTTCCCGTTTGCGCCCGTACTGGTCATTCCCCTCGCACAACACATCGGCGCGCCGTCGGTACCCATCGTGCGAGAGGGTCAGGAAGTGGCACGAGGCCAATTGATTGCCGAAGCCGACGGCTTCGTCTCCGTGCCACAGCACGCGCCTGTGTCTGGCGTGGTGCAAAAGATTGGTCTCGTGCCCAGCATAACCGGCAGGATGGTCGACGGTATCTACCTGAAGCCGTTCCCCAGTTCCTCGCAGGAGGTCGCCGAAGGTACCCCCTGCGACCTGGAGACTGCGACGCCCGATGAGATCATCGCGGCAGTCCAGTCTGCCGGTATTGTTGGCCTGGGCGGCGCGGCATTCCCTACGCACGTCAAGCTGAAGCCTCCGCAGGGCAAGGTGGTTCACACACTGTTGCTCAACGGGGCAGAATGCGAGCCGTTCCTGACGACTGACCATCGCGTGATGCTCGAACATCGCGCCGACATTTACATGGGTGTCCGTTACCTCCTGAAAGCAACCGGGACGAAGCGCGCCGTCATCGGCGTCGAATCAAACAAGCTCGACGCTGTCGAAGCCTTGCGCGCCGATATCCCGGACGACTTGCCGCTCACTGTTGAGGTCGCACAGGTCAAGTACCCGCAAGGCGCTGAAAAAATGCTCATCACGGCACTGTTCGGCGTGGAGATACCGTCAGGTGGTCTGCCCGCTGACGTCGGCATCACTGTCGTCAATGTCGCCACGGCTGCCGAGATCGGGCGCTTGCTGCCACATGGCCAGGGCATCCAGGAGCGCGTGGTTACGATTACCGGGCCGGCAATCGTCAAGAAGGGTAACTACAGGATTCCAATTGGAACGCCGCTGCGCTTTGCACTCGAAGAGGTCGATGTCAGCGACGACGTCAGCCGCGTGTTTCTCGGCGGCCCGATGATGGGACAGGCACTTTCGAGCCTGGACATACCGATCACCAAGGGTACGTCGGGCTTCGTCGCGTTTACGAGCAAGGAAGCAGGGCCGCCGCCCCCTGAGTATCCGTGCATCCGCTGCAGCTATTGCGTGCAGGCCTGCCCGATCCATCTCAACCCCTCGCAACTTGGCATACTCGCGAAGAACGGCGAGTACGAGCAGATGGCTGACGAATTCCACCTTATGGACTGCTTCGAATGCGGTTCATGCGCCTACGTCTGCCCGTCGCACATACCGCTGGTACAACGCTTCCGGTTCTCGAAAGCAATCGTCAGGGAAAGGGCCGCGGCTGATGGCTAAGACACTCAACATCGATACCTCGCCGCACATCCGCAGCGGCACCAGCGTAGACGTGATCATGCGCAACGTTGTCTACGCACTCGTGCCGGTGTGTGTGTTCGCCGTATACGTATTCGGGCTCGCGGCGCTCGTCACGCTTGCAGGTGCAACGATCAGCTGCGTGCTCACTGAACACCTGCTGTGCCGGGCTACGGGCCGGCCATCTGCTGTCGGCGACTGGTCCGTAACTATCACGGGCATTCTTTACGGACTCACGCTGCCGCCCGGCCTGGCGTTGTGGATGGTCGTACTCGGTGGCGTCGTGGGTGTGGGACTGGGCAAGTTTCTGTTCGGTGGCCTGGGCTACAACGCATTCAACCCGGCCCTGGTTGGCCGCGCGTTTCTGCAGGCGGCGTTTCCCGTCGCGATGACCACGTGGTACGAGCCTATCCTGGAGAACCGATTCACTACACTTCCGTCGTCAGTATTGACACTGCCTTTCGCTACGCCGGTCTATGATGCGATCAGCGGCGCGACACCTCTGTCTGCCATGAAGTTCGATGGCAACATCGCGGCGTCTACCGATCTCCTGATGGGCATCACGAGCGGCTCGACGGGCGAAACCAGTGCATTGCTGATCTTCCTCGGCGGCGTTTACCTGATTGCGCGCAACATGATGAACTGGCGTATACCGGCCGGGATATTCGTCGCTGTCATCGTCCTGAGCGGGGCGATGCATCTTGTCGACGCCGGGGCGTACCCCAGCCCCGTGTTCATGCTGTTCGCAGGCGGCCTGATGCTGGGCGCTATGTTTATGGCGACCGACATGGTCGCATCGCCAATGACGAATCTCGGCTGCTGGATTTACGGCATACTGATTGGCCTGCTCGTCGTCGTCATAAGGCTCTGGGGCGGAATGCCCGAAGGCGTGATGTACGCGATCCTGCTGGCTAACGCGGTGTCGCCTCATATTGATACGTTAATCCAGCCTCGCGTCTACGGTACGGGAGGTGCGTCGTGAACCCGATCTGGCCCATGTATCGCGCACTCGTCGGCGTCGGCATGCTCTGCGGGCTGCTGATCGCGGTCGTCTTCGAGGGCACGCTACCAATTATCGAGAAGAACAAGGCAGAGGCGCTGGAGAAAGCGGTGTTTACCGTGATTCCAGCGGCAGTTCGTCGCGAGACAATCGAACTCGATGGTGGCGAGGTCTATGCGGGCTATGACGAGAGCGGCAACCTCGCGGGTATCGCAATCGAAGCCAGCGCCATGGGCTATGCCGACATACTGACCCTGTTGTACGGCTACGATCCACACGCCGAGACCATCATCGGCATCCGCGTGCTGACCAGCAAGGAGACGCCGGGACTCGGTGACAAAATCGAGAAGGACGAAACATTCCTGAGAAATTTCGACGCGCTGGATGCGCGCGTCGACGAGTCGGGCTCGGCAATGCGTAACCGCATCGTCACCGTGAAGAATGGCACCAAGACGGAGCCGTGGCAGATTGACGCCATTACCGGTGCAACGATTACCTCGAACGCCGTCGGTGAAGCACTGGGCAGCAGCAGCGAACGCTGGATACCGAAAGTCAAGGAGTGGGCTGATGAGCACTGACGAGTTCATCAAGGGCCTGTGGCGTGAGAACCCCGTGTTCGTGCAGGTGCTGGGCATGTGCCCGGTGCTCGCCGTCACGAACTCGGCGATTAACGGCCTCGCGATGGGGCTGGCAACGACGTTCGTCATGCTCATGTCGAATATGATCGTGTCGACGCTGCGGAACTTTATTCCGAAGCAGGTTCGCATTGCGACCTACATCCTGGTTATCGCGACCTTCGTGACGATCGTCGACTATGCGATCGCCGCGATCAGCATCGACCTGCACAAGGCGCTGGGCGCGTTTATCGCCCTCATCGTTGTCAACTGCCTTATCCTCGGCCGGGCCGAAGCGTTTGCATCCAAGCACACGATCGGTGACGCGATCCTCGACGCCCTGGGCATGGGCGCCGGCTTCACGATCGCGTTGCTGGCCCTTGGTGGCGTTCGCGAAATACTCGGCAGCGGCTCACTGTTCAACGTGACGCTGTTCCCGGCGAATTTCGAACCCTGGATCGTCATGATCCTGCCAGGCGGCGGTTTCTTCACGCTGGGCGCATGGCTGCTCGTCATCAACTTCTTCAAGGCGCGCAAGGCGGCCCAGGAGGCAATCGAATGACCGAACAGTCACTCTGGTCCGTCTTCGTGCAGGCGGCGCTCGTCAACAACTTCGTGCTCGCCTATTTCCTGGGAATCTGCCCGTTCATGGGCGTGTCGACCAAGACCGCGACGGCCGTGCGCATGGGCGGCGCCGTCATGTTCGTCATGCTGGTCGCTTCGGTTTGCGCGTTTGCGATCCATCGCATCCTGATCGCGGTGGGCGCGCCGTTCCTCGAGCTGATTTCCTTCATCGCCGTCATCGCCTCGACCGTGCAACTCGTCGAGATGTTCATCAAGAAGATGAGCCCTGCCCTGTTCCGGCAACTCGGCATCTTCCTGCCGTTGATCACGACGAACTGCGCGATCCTGGGCCTGGCGCTGTTTCAGACCAACAAGGGCTATGACTTCCTGCAATCGCTCTTCTATGCGCTCGGCGCCGGCATCGGGTTCACCCTGGCGCTCGTACTGATGGCTGGAATACGCGAGAAACTCGAGCTGGCCGACATGCCGGACCCGGCCAAGGGCACGGCGATCGCCCTGATGGTTGCTGGCGTCCTGTCCATGGCGTTCATGGGCTTCGCCGGACTGGGGGGCTGACCGATGAAGACGTATGTGCTCGCTGTCCTGGTACCACCGCTTTTGATGTTCATCTGGTTCGCCGTGCAGAATGCATGGCGGCACGTATTTTCCACGACTGACGCCGACGGCGACGTACTCGCCGGTCGCAGCAATTGCGGCCAATGCGGATGTATTGTCCCTTGCGACTTGCGTAAGACTAAAGAGGCCCCCGAGAGGTAGTTACCCATGAATCTCGACGACTACGACAAAACCGAACGCTTCACAGCTACCGTGCTGTCTACCGCGCGTATCACGTCGGACGACGCCGACGCTGAGATTCGCGAAATCGTGCTTGAAGTCGAGCGCGAGGACTTCGGCTACAGCCCCGGGCAAAGCATAGGCATACTGATTCCCGGACCGCACGAGTTCGGCCATGACTTCCATTTCAGGCTATACAGCGTTGCGGACACGGCGACCGCGGACGGCAATCCGTGCATTACGATCGCGGTGCGCCGTTGCGGATACATCGACGAATACAGTGGCGAGCGCTTCGAGGGCATCGCCTCGAATTACATCTGCGACCGCAAGCCAGGCGATACGCTCGAGATCACGGGACCTTATGGCTATGCCTTCGAGGTACCCGAAGACAACGACGCCAACCTGATACTGATCGGCGCCGGCACCGGCATTGCGCCGTTCCGTGCTTTCGTCAAGCACATCTATAAAGACCTGGGTGGCTGGCAGGGTAAGGTGCGGCTGTTCTATGGCGCACAGACCGGTCTCGAACTCGCATACATGAACGACGAACGCGACGACTTTACGCAGTACTATGACGAAGAGACCTTCGAGGCTTTCAAGGCCGTATCGCCAAGACCGAACTGGGCAGATCCGATCGCCTGGGACTACTGTCTCGAAGAACGATCGGCCGAGATCCTCGAGATGCTCGACGAACCCAATACCTATGTCTACGTCGCGGGACTCTCAAACGTCCGCGAGGACCTGGACAAGGTGTTTGCGGACATGACGGGATCACCGGAGCGCTGGGAACGCCGGCGCGCCGAACTCGTCGCCGGAGGCCGCTGGACCGAATTGCTCTATTGAGGCGAGCGAGCGCCTAGTCGCAGACGCTCGGCAGGTAAAGGTCAGGGATGACTCCGCCGCTGGCGCATGACCAGCTTACGCTACCGCCGTTTCTTATTGCTGTTACCGTGATCGTCTCGCCGCTGATCTCAGCGTTGGCGTCCGGACCATAGCGCACCGAAATCACGGGCCCTGCCACCGAGATGGAGTCGACGTACTTGCCCTTGTAATTGGCCGGCGCCTGTAATGCCGCATCGGCATTGTCTACCGGGTACGCCCCGGTATCCATGTTGTATTCGGCAACCGCGATCTGCAGCGGACCCGTCATGTTCAGGCCCTCTGACACCTGCGCCCGAACCAGGTAGCGCTGGTATGCAGGAATCGCCACTGACGCCAATATGCCGACGATGGCAACGACGATCATCAGTTCGATGAGGGTGAAGCCGCGTTGAGAATTCTTCATATCACAGTCCCTTGTGTCTTCGAGTTCTGTCGGTGACCCAATTCACGGGCAATTGTGGTACTGCGTCACAACAAAATCATAGAAGCAGATCACGTTTTTCGGACGTGATGCTTATGTCTAATTGGCGAATTGCGGTGACTAGGTCCCGCGTTGCGGGCGTATTTCTACGAGCTGCTTCCTGTCCGCGATCTTTACCGGTGCCTGCAGTTCATCCCGCAGTCGTTTCGCAAGAGCCTTCTGCGCCCTGGGTTCCCCATGCACGAGGTACACGGGCGGCCTGTTGCGAAAACTCCCGTACCAGTCCATCAGGTCCTGCTGGTCCGCATGTGCGGACAGTCCGCCTATCGTGTGCACCTGTATACGCACGCGGTAATCGTTGCCCCACAGCTTTACAGTCTCGGCGCCATCGACGATACGCCGGCCGAGCGTGCCGATGGCCTGGTAACCGACGATGACCAGGTGGCACTCGCGCCGCCAGATATTGTGCTTCAGGTGATGCAGGATGCGGCCGCCACTCATCATCCCGCTGCCGGCGATAATGATAGCCCCGGACTCGATCTTGTTGATCTCCATCGACTCCTCTGGCGTCCGGGTCGCGAAGAAGTTATCGAGCCGCGGAAAATGCGACGCCGGGCCGAACAGCTTCACGTCGTAGAGTTGCCGGTACCTCGAATAGATCTTGGTTGCCTCGATGCCCATCGGGCTGTCGAGAAAGATATTCCAGTTATCGAGATCCCAACGGTCGTGATTCTCGGCCATCAGGTACAGGAGATCCTGCGTACGACCGACCGTGAAAGCTGGTATCAGCACGTTACCTTGCGACGCGCGCGCCGTCTCGAACACCTCGGTTAGCTCATCGACCGGGGCACCGAAATCACGGTGCAGCCGGTCGCCGTAAGTGCTCTCCATCATCACCGCATCGGCAAAACCGGGTTTCGCCGCATCGTTCATGACCGGCGCATCCCGGTAACCGAGATCGCCGCTGAAGACGAGCGTGCGCTTGTTCGAGCCGCGCCCGTAGCACAGTTCGACGATGCAGGCGCCCAGGATATGGCCGGCGTCGTGGAACCTTGCTGTAAGGCCCGGCACGACTTCGGTCTCCTCTCCGTACCTCGACGTTTCGAACAGCTCGATGCAATTCTCGGCGTCCTCCTGCGTATAGAGCGGCTGCACTTGCACTTCCTTGCGTCGACGTTTCCGGTTTGCGTACGCCGCGTCCTTCTCGTTGAGGTATCCGGCATCGGGCAACATTATCTCGCACAAGGCGCGCGTAGCTTCGTGCACGAAAACGGGTCCGCGGTAGCCCAGTTTGTACAACAACGGAATCCGGCCCGAGTGGTCGATGTGCGCATGACTCAGGACGACCGCATCGATCTCGTCGACGGAAAACGGCAGGGAGTCGCGGTTGCGTTCCTCCTCGTCGTGATTACCCTGTATCAGGCCACACTCGAGCAGAACGGTATGCGTGTCGGTCCGGACCGCATACAGCGATCCGGTGACTTCTCCGGTTGCCCCGAAAAACTGGACGCTTAATGACATCTCAAATAGTCGCTATCTTGTACGCCGCGTAACCCAGGTACATTGCCAATATGATCGCTGCCTCATGCTTGCGGAAGACCTTGTCGTGAAGAAAAAACACGAGAACGACGGTCGTTAGAATGAACAGGTAAGGTACCTCGAGGTACAACATGGGCTGACTGAAATGCACCCCGGAGATGATGGCGGCGACCCCGATTGGCAACAGGGTATCGAAGATGTTGCTGCCAATCAGGTTGCCAACCGACATGTGATGCTTGCCCTTTAGCACGGCGCCCACGGATATGGAGAGCTCCGGGAGGCTGGTTCCGAGGCCGACAATCAGGATAGCGACTGTCGCCTCACCCACGCCTAGCGCCGTTGCCACGCCGATAGCGCCGTCCACGGTCAGTTCCGCGCCTATCGTCACGATGACAAGGCCGGCAATGAGGAACACGATCGCCTTGGGCAGCGTGGTCTCGTGGCACTCTTCCTCTTCCGTGTAGGAACCCGCGTCGGTAATAACGAGCACCAGGTAGATACCGTACACGATAGCGAGTGCGAATCCCTCGACGCGAGACACGTAGCCATCCCACGCGAACAGCGCCAGGAACACGATCGAGCCGAGTAGTATCGCGCCGTGCTGCAGCGTGGCCTTCCGCGGCAACGTCAGGAAAGCCATCAGGCCGGCTATACCAAGCACGAAGCCTATCTGGCCAAGTGAACTGCCGAGCGCGCTACCGACGACGACGTCGGATGCGCCACCGTTGCCAATGTTCATGATTGCGACCTTGATGGCGATGGCGAGTTCGGGCAGGTCGCTGCCGATCGACAGGATAACGATGCCGACGATGAACTCCGAAATTCCAACGCGATTCGCCACGCACACGGCGCCACGGATCGTGAGCTCCGTGCCCGCCCAGAGGCCCGCAAGTCCAAGTATCAGGTAGAAGAAGTCCATCGGTTGGTCATTATTGCACAGGCATCAATTTGTGGTGTCCATGTCCGACAATAATCCTGACGTACCCCGAGAGCGCCTCATCGAGCTTCGTATCGCCGGTGTCGACGTGCAATTTTCGCAGGCGCAACAGCTTTTCGCGATTGGCAATTACCACGATGTTGTCCAGCCCGACGCGCCTGAGCACGGCGGGAGTGAACTGCTTGTTACCGCGGCCGAAGAGGAACCCGTTGCCGCCAAGCGGGGTAATCACGATCCGCGCCTCGCCGTGACGCTCCAGCAACTCGAGGAGAGCCGCCTCGTTGCAATCGGCGGCAACCAGCTCGCCGTCACGAACCGCATCCACCCCGAGCAGGGTCTTGCCTACACCGAGTTCGTCGGCAATATAACGAATCGTCGTGCCGCTGCCGAGCAGGTAAAGAACGCCCGGAACCATGTCCTCTACGATACCGGTCGCCAGGGCC
>Ga0316201_10004233_pt1 | contig 10790 bp, 7 predicted proteins | sample CS6wburrow_MG_FD_204516 | JGI IMG/M metagenome (GOLD analysis project Ga0316201, IMG submission 204516) | Coastal sediment microbial communities from Delaware Bay, Delaware, United States - CS-6 worm burrow | ecosystem: Environmental > Aquatic > Marine > Coastal > Sediment | place: USA: Delaware... | reverse complement strand
CTTTTTATTATAATAAGTTGAGGTAATAAATGTTAATCCTTTTGTAAATTCAGTCTGTCATAGGCTAATTTTTGTAAATTTACAACGTGATTAAACAATTCATACATAAAGTTTTATCGGTTTTAATGGCACTGTTGGTGTTGTTTTCAACTGTATCCTTTACCATAGATAAACACTATTGCGGAAGTACTTTAGTGGATGTTGCCATCTTTCATAAAGCAAAAGGCTGTGGAATGGAAATGCAGAATTCATCAAATAAAGACTGTTCAATTACAAAAAAGAATTGTTGTAAGGAAGAACAGACAGTCATTAAAGGGCAGGATGAATTGAAGTTTTCAACGATTGAAGATTTAAATCTTGATCAACAATTTTTTCTTGCAACTTTTGTTTACACTTATAACAATCTTTTTGAGGAAATAAAAGTAAATGTTTCTTCATATATCGATTACAAACCACCACTCGTCATAAGGCAGATCTTCAAGATTGACGAGACCTATTTAATTTGATTTTTAAACAATAGACTGTGTTGTCCTATGGCTGTATACCATAAGGATGACTTACTGTATTCGGTGTTTTCCTATCATCAATGTCTAACTGTTTAATACTCAAAACCAATGCTCAATAAAAGCATCAAATTTTTAATAGAAAACAAACTCGTCGCCGTTTTAATGCTCGTTCTTTTTTTAGGATGGGGAACGGTTAACGCACCATTTAATTGGGATACAGGTTTTTTGCCTAGGGATCCTATCGCAGTAGATGCGATTCCAGATATAGGTGAAAATCAGCAAATCGTTTTTACCAAATGGGATGGTCGTTCGCCACAAGATATAGAAGATCAAATCACGTATCCATTAACCACATCCTTGTTAGGGATTCCTGGAGTAAAAACTATTCGCAGTTCTTCTATGTTTGGATTTTCTAGCATCTATATCATTTTTGAGGAAGACATCGAATTCTATTGGAGCAGAAGCCGTATTCTCGAAAAATTGAATTCCTTACCAAGTGGTTTATTACCTGAGGGTGTAAATCCGGCTTTGGGTCCTGATGCGACTGGCTTAGGGCAAATATTTTGGTACACCTTAGAAGGGCGTGATGAAAAAGGCTATGTAACAGGTGGCTGGGATTTACAGGAGTTACGAAGCATTCAAGATTACTACGTGAAATATGCGTTATCCTCTGCGAGTGGTGTGTCCGAAGTGGCTTCTATTGGCGGTTATGTTCAGGAATATCAAGTCGATGTGAATCCAGAACTCATGCGTCAATATAACATTGGATTGCATCAGGTCGTCAAAGCAGTAAAGGAAAGTAATAAAGACATTGGCGCGCAAACGTTAGAAATCAATCAAGCGGAATATTTAGTACGTGGTTTGGGTTATGTGAAATCCATCGAAGACATCGAAAATGCGGTGGTCACATCAGAAGAATACACATCAATTAAGATCAAGGATATCGGCAAGGTGTCTTTAGGGCCGGCAACCCGACGTGGTATCTTAGATAAAGAAGGAGCCGAGGTGGTTGGCGCTGTTGTTGTGGCGCGATATGGTGCAAATCCCATGGAAGTCATCAATAATGTAAAAGCCAAGATTACCGAATTAAGTGCAGGCTTGCCTTCTAAAAAATTAAGTGATGGCAGAACCTCACAAGTCACCATCGTACCTTTTTATGATAGAACAGAGCTCATACAAGAAACATTAGGGACTTTAAACGAGGCCTTAACCTTAGAAATCTTAATAACCATCTTGGTTATCATCATTATGGTGTTTAATCTACGAGCTTCCGTCCTAATTTCTGGATTGCTACCCGTCGCTGTGTTAATGGTTTTTATAGCCATGAAACTGTTTGGTGTCGATGCCAATATTGTAGCCTTATCTGGTATCGCCATTGCCATTGGAACCATGGTGGATGTTGGCGTTATTTTATCAGAAAATATCATAAGGCATTTAGATGAGGATGATGGCAAACTTCCAATAAACACCGTCGTGTATAATGCAACTGTCGAAGTATCTGGAGCCATAGTCACAGCAGTCATGACCACCATAATCAGTTTTATTCCTGTCTTTACAATGATTGGCGCAGAGGGTAAGTTATTCAGACCTTTAGCTTTTACCAAAACCTTTGCATTAACTGCTTCATTAATCGTAGCCTTATTTTTAATACCGCCTTTTGCGGCGTTTCTATTTAAAAAGAAAACCATTAAAACCAATTTTAACTATGTTTTAAATGGTGCCTTAATCCTATTCGGACTGTTCGCCGTGTTCTACGGATATTGGTTAGGACTAGTCCTAATTGCCTATGGCGTTATAGCCTTATTAAAACGGCAACAAAAGCTTTCTGAAAAGCAGTCCAACCTCTTTAATATTGCCGTTTCTGCATTCGCGATTATAGTCCTATTAGCTCAATATTGGCGACCATTGGGAGTTGACGAAAGTATCTTTTGGAATCTCATTTTTGTGGCGCTCATTTGCTTTGGACTTTTAGGTGTTTTCACTGTTTTTAGAAAAAACTACACACGAATTTTACGTTGGGCATTAGAGAATAAATTAGTATTCCTTTCCATACCAACAGCTATAGTGATTGCTGGTTTCTTTATCATGAAAAACACAGGGAAGGAGTTTATGCCATCTTTAAATGAAGGCTCATTTCTGTTAATGCCAACTTCGATGCCTCATTCGGGTGTCGAAGAAAACAAGCGGGTCTTGCAGCAATTGGATATGGCGGTTGCCAGCATTCCTGAAATTAAAACCGTTGTTGGTAAAGCAGGTCGTACAGAATCGGCTTTAGACCCAGCACCATTATCCATGTATGAAAATATCATTCAGTACAAGCCTGAATATATGCTCAATAAACATGGAGAACGCCAACGCTACAAGGTTAATGAGGATAACGAATTCATATTAAAAAACGGAATGTCGTTGCGAGCGGAACAACGAGAAGCGTGGCAATCTCTTGATGCCGAGGAACAACTAATACAAGACAATAACGGTGAATTCTACCGTAATTGGCGACCAGAAATACAATCCCCTGATGATATATGGAAAGAAATCGTTCGAGTAACCAAACTTCCAGGAGTCACCTCTGCACCTAAACTTCAACCGATTGAAACCCGATTAGTCATGTTGCAAACAGGGATGCGTGCGCCCATGGGAATAAAAGTAAAAGGACAGGATTTAAAACAAATTGAAGCCTTCGGAATACAACTGGAAACCATTTTAAAACAAGCAGAAGGTGTAAAAACAGAAGCCGTGTTTGCCGACCGTATTGTAGGTAAGCCTTATTTGTTAATTGATATAGACAGAGATAAAATTGCCCGCTATGGTATCACCATCGAAGACGTGCAAAACGTACTTAAAGTGGCTGTGGGTGGTATGGTATTAACCCAAACGGTGGAGGGGCGAGAACGTTATGGCGTGCGTGTGCGTTATCCAAGAGAACTACGTGCGAATCCATCCGATTTAAAGCAAATTTATGTGCCTGTTGCATCGGGCAGTCCTGTACCACTAAGTGAATTAGCAAGTATTCGATATGAAAAAGGTCCACAGGTCATAAAAAGTGAAGACACCTTTTTAGTGGGTTATGTCTTGTTCGATAAATTAGATGGTTATGCTGAGGTAAACGTTGTTGAAACCGCTCAAGCGTTAATTCAAGAAAAAATAGATGCAGGCGAATTAATAGTTCCAAAAGGCATCAATTACAAATTCACGGGAACCTATGAAAATCAATTGAGAGCAGAAAAAACCCTATCGGTAGTCGTACCATTGGCACTGGCAATTATTTTTCTGATTTTGTACTTCCAATTCCGTTCGGTAGCGACTTCGCTAATGGTGTTTACGGGAATTGCAGTGGCGTTCGCTGGTGGGTTTATCATGATATGGCTCTATGGTCAGGACTGGTTTTTAAACTTCAGTTTCTTTGGTGAGAATATGAGGGATTTATTCCAGATGCACACCATTAATTTAAGTGTGGCTGTTTGGGTTGGGTTTATAGCCTTGTTTGGTATTGCGACCGATGATGGCGTTGTCATGGCCACCTATCTCACACAAACCTTTGACCGCAATCAACCAACCAACAAAAAAGACATTCGCGCATCTATTGTAGAAGCAGGAGAGAAACGTATACGACCTTGCTTGATGACGACTGCCACCACTATTTTGGCATTATTACCTGTACTAACATCCACAGGACGTGGTAGCGATATTATGATTCCAATGGCTATTCCAAGTTTTGGAGGTATGCTCATTGCTTTAATCACCTTGTTTGTCGTTCCGGTATTATACAGCTGGAAGCAAGAAGTTCAACTTAAAAGCACAGTAAAATGAAATATAATCAGTACAATATAAAAATAGTTTGGGTTCTTGGCTCTTGTTTCTTGAGTCTTATGGCACATGGACAGCAATTGGAAACGCTTATCGATGTAGCCTTAAGTAACAATCCTGAGATTCAAAAATTCGAGTTGCAATACAATATTGCTATAGAAAAAGTAAATGAAGTCAATACCATCCCGAATACTGAATTTGGAGTCGGTTACTTTATCAGCGAACCTGAAACACGAACAGGCGCACAACGTTTTAAAGTCTCTGCAAAACAAATGATGCCTTGGTTTGGCAATATAACAGCACGCGAGAATTATGTGAGTTCCTTAGCCGATACAAGCTATGAAGACCTTGTAATTGCAAAACGACAGTTAATGGCTTCGGTATCACAATCCTATTATAATTTGTATGCGAATACAAGGCAACAGGAGGTTTTAACCGAGAACATTCAGTTACTTAAAACTTACGAAACCTTAGCACTCACCTCTGTTGAAGTTGGTAAAGCATCAGCTGTCGATGTGTTGCGTTTGCAAATGCGTCAAAATGAACTGGAACAACTCAAACAAGTCCTGTTTCATAGGTATTTAGCAGAACAAACAGCCTTCAATAAACACCTGAATCGTGATAAGGATCTTGCAGTGGATGTTATCACAGAATTGAATATCCCATCAGAAGTATTTGAAATCAATTCTAATCAATTGGCATTACACCCTGAATTAGTGAAATACGATAAACTCTATCAATCGGTGGAACAATCCGAATTACTCAATCAGAAAGAACGCAATCCCATGATTGGTTTCGGATTGGACTATATCAATGTGGATAAACGTCCGGATATGACTTTTAGTGACAACGGAAAAGATATTGTGATGCCAATGGTAATGGTATCCATTCCCATTTTCAACAAAAAATACAAATCGCAAACCAAGCAAAATGAGTTAAATCAGCAAAAGATAACATCAGAAAAACAAGAACGACTTAATAAACTGGAAACAATCTTGGATAAAGCTTTTAACGATCGAATTGCGGCGAGAATCAGTTATGATACACAGGCAAAAAACTTAAAGCAAGCTAAAGATGCAGAAGAGATTTTAATAAAAAGCTACGAAACAGGCACGATTAATTTTGTAGATGTTTTGGACATTCAAGAGTTGCAATTAAAGTTTCAAATGAATCAGATAGAATCCGTTAAAAATTATTATATCCAATCCACGATTATTAATTACTTAACCAATTGATTTTTCGTTTGTTAAGATTGGATTATTGTAAATTATACAGTGCGAAACAAATAAATTATTAATATTTAAAACAAAAAATTATGGACTATTATTTCAACAAAACAGTAACCGGTAATTTTAATGATACCATCGAAAAAGTGATAGAAGCACTCAAAACTGAAGACTTTGGTGTTTTAACCGAAATAGATATCAAAGCAACCCTCAAAAAGAAACTGGATGTCAATTTTAACAACTGCAAAATATTGGGAGCATGCCATCCATTTTATGCGCACAAAGCGTTGTTGGCAGAAGATAAGATTGGAACCATGTTGCCTTGTAATGTAATTGTACAAGAATTAGAATCAGGAGAGATTGAGGTAGCAGCAGTAAATCCTATGGCTTCAATGCAAGCCATTAAAAACGACGACTTAAAGGGCATTGCTGAAGAAATTACCAAGAAACTTAAAACCGTTATAAATAGACTTTAAAAGAATAATTATTTATGAAACATACCTATCACATACACGGGATGACCTGCAATGGTTGTCGCAGTCACGTTGAAGAAACGCTTTCAAAAGTGAAAGGTGTTTCAAAGGCTTCTGTCGATTTAGAAACCGCTGAAGCAACTATTGAAATGGAATCGCATATTCCCATTGAAACTTTTCAAAAAGCTTTAAAAAATGATGGAGGAAGTTATAGCATCCATAAATCAGGAGAGCATCATCATATAGATAAAAAAGAGGAATTACCACAAGGCAAAGGAACAGGGACTTTTTATTGCCCTATGCATTGCGAAGGCGATAAAACTTATAACAAAGCGGGAGATTGTCCAGTATGTGGTATGGATTTGGTTGAAGAAGTAAGTCTAGTTTCTACAAGCACACAATTCACCTGTCCGATGCATCCGGAGATTATCAAAGACGAACCAGGTTCTTGTCCTATTTGCGGCATGGATCTAGTGCCAATTGAAGCTGATACCTCCGAAGAAGAGAAAACCTATAAAAAGCTATTGCGGAAGTTCTGGATTGCTATCGCGTTTACCATACCTATTTTTCTAATAGCCATGTCGGAAATGCTGGATAACAATCCCTTATATTCAATTTTAGAACAAAAAACATGGAACTGGATTCAATTGGTCTTATCCATTCCAGTCGTATTCTATGCGACTTGGATTTTCTTTAAACGGGCTTGGACTTCTCTTAAAACCATGAACTTAAATATGTTTACCCTTATTGGGATAGGTTCTGGTATCGCTTGGTTATTTAGTCTATTTGCTATGTTATTTCCTGATGTGTTTCCAGCGGATTTTAAATCTGATGAAGGCAATGTGTTTGTGTATTTTGAAGCGGCAACTGTCATTCTCTCACTGGTGTTATTAGGGCAACTATTAGAAGCCAGGGCACATAACCAAACCAGTGGAGCCATAAAAGAATTACTAAAATTAGTGCCATCAACAGCCACTTTGGTAGTCGATGGAGAAGACGACACCGTCATTGCCATCGATAAAATTGAACGAGGCAACCTATTACGCGTTAAACCAGGAGAAAAAATACCTGTAGATGGTGTGATAGTAGAAGGTGACAGTCATATTGATGAATCCATGATAACTGGTGAACCGATTCCAGTAGATAAGAATGTAGATGATACAGTGAGCTCAGGAACTATCAATGGCACGAAGTCATTTATAATGAAAGCCGAAAAAGTAGGCTCAGAAACTTTATTATCTCAAATCATACATATGGTGAATACAGCCAGTCGTTCTAAAGCTCCCATTCAAAAGCTGGCGGATAGAATCTCGAAGTATTTTGTTCCTATTGTATTAATAGTATCGGTTATAACCTTTATTGTTTGGGCCATTTTCGGACCTGAACCTGCTTATGTATTCGCTTTTGTGAATGCTATTGCGGTATTAATTATTGCCTGTCCTTGTGCATTGGGCTTAGCAACGCCAATGTCTGTGATGGTAGGTGTTGGTCGAGGTGCACAGTCGGGTGTTCTGATTAAAAATGCAGAAGCGTTGGAAAAAATGAATAAAGTTGATACGCTTATTGTTGACAAAACAGGAACGATTACAGAAGGAAAACCATCCGTTGAAAAAGTAGTGTCTTTAAATGATGAAATTAGTGAAGATCGTTTAATACAGATTATTAGCTCTTTAAACCAATATAGCGAGCATCCTTTAGCCGAAGCCATTGTGGTTTATGGCAAATTAAAAGAAGCATCCATAACCAAAGTAAACGATTTTGAGACCATTACAGGAAAAGGCGTTATAGGCACTGTGAACAGTAAAAAGACAGCCTTAGGTAATGCCAAACTATTGGAACAATTCTCCATTTCCATTTCTGCGGAATTAAAAAATAAAGTTATAGCAGAACAAGAACAAGGAAAAACGGTTTCTTATATAGCAGTCGATAATCAATCGGTTGGCTATGTAACCATTTTTGATGCCATCAAGGCTACCAGTCAACAGGCTATTCAGGAGCTTCAAAATAATGGCGTTGAGGTCATCATGTTAACAGGTGATAATACCAACACTGCGAAAGCCGTAGCCAAACAACTAAACCTTAAGCATTATAAGGCTGAATGCCTTCCAGAAGATAAGCTCAATGATATTAAAGCACTTCAAGAACAAGGAAAGGTTGTTGCCATGGCAGGTGATGGTATTAACGATGCACCAGCATTAGCCCAATCTGATGTGGGAATTGCAATGGGTACTGGAACCGATGTTGCGATAGAAAGCGCCACGATAACTTTGGTTAAGGGCAATTTGCAAGGTATAGTAAAAGCTAAAAAACTAAGTCATGGGGTGGTCAGGAACATCAAACAAAATCTCTTTTTTGCATTCGTTTATAATGTGTTGGGAGTACCAATTGCCGCTGGCGTATTGTATCCCATATTTGGGTTGTTGCTCTCGCCAATGATTGCCGCATTAGCCATGAGTTTTAGTTCCGTTTCGGTCATTACAAATGCATTACGATTAAGAAAATTAAAAATTTAAACAATGAAAAAATATATAATTTACTTCGGAATATTAGCTGTTGGTCTTCTTTCAGGATGGTTGCTGTTTAGTGGGTCATCCAACATTGAAGAAACCCATAACCACGAAAGCATTTCTAAAACCAATCAAATGTGGACCTGTTCCATGCATCCACAAATTATGCAACCAGAACCTGGCGGTTGTCCTATTTGTGGGATGGATTTAATTCCTGCAGAAACTAGTTCAGAAGGCTTATTGGCAGATCAATTTATACTCACTAAAAACGCCATGGCTCTAGCTAATATCCAAACTTCGATTGTCGGTGAGGGTTTAACAGGCAACAATGCGATTAAACTTTCTGGAAAGATTGTCGAAAATGAAGAAGCCAATGCCATACAAGTCAGTTATTTTTCTGGACGACTCGAACGTCTTAATGTCAGTTTTACTGGTGAAACCGTACGAAAAGGACAGTTGTTGGCAACCATCTATTCACCAGAACTGTATGCCGCACAGCAAGAATTACTCACGACATCGGCATTAAAAGAATCACAGCCTGCTTTATACAAAGCGGTTCGCAATAAACTGAAATTATGGAAACTGTCGGACAGTCAAATCAATCAAATTGAGACATCGGGTAAGGTAAAAGAAAACCTGCCTATCTATGCAACCGTTTCTGGCACGGTTTCAGATAAGCTGGTACAACAAGGCGATTATATCAAACAGGGTCAAGCCTTATTAAAGATCGCCAATCTAAGTACCGTTTGGGCTAATTTTGATGCTTATGAACATCAAATCGACTTGTTTAAAAAAGGACAGGCCATTTCCATAAGGTCGAATGCGACTCCAAACAAAGTGTATCAGGCGAAAGTAGATTTTATCGATCCTGTTTTAGATACCAAAACACGAACCGTAAAACTGAGAGCGGTTTTAAATAATTCAAAGCAAGCTGTTAAACCAGGGATGTTTGTCGAAGGAAGCATAGAAGGGATGACTTCAAGCAAAGAAGCGCTACTAACCATACCAGCAACTGCAGTATTATGGACAGGAGAACGTTCTGTGGTCTATATAAAAACAAATCCAGACCAAGCCGTGTTTGAAATGCGTGAGATTACTATAGGTAATAAACTGGGAGATAACTATCAGGTATTGGAAGGATTAAACCGCGGCGACGAGATTGTCACCAATGGAACATTTACGGTAGATGCAACCGCACAATTACAAGGTAAAAAATCGATGATGAACAGAGAAGGCGGCAAAGTGATGACGGGACATGAAGGGCACCTAGGGACGGATAACACCACTTCACAAACCAAGGAGGATCATACCGAGATGAATGAACGTTTAAAAGTATCAACCGATTTTCAAAAACAATTGCAAATAGTTTTTAAGGATTACATCCAATTAAAAGATGCCTTAGTAAAAGATGATTCAAAGAATGTAAGGGGAGAATCCAAAAGACTTATAGATAATTTGACTAAAATCGATATGAAACTATTAACCGAAAGTAAAGCTCATAATCATTGGATGTCTTTGGAAAAAGAAATTGAAGCTTCCGCAATTTCAATTTCAAGCGCTTCAGATATTAAGGAGCAACGTCATCATTTTAAGCAACTGTCTTCGCATTTAACTAATGCCATTCAGTTATACGGAATAAATGAAACAGTGTATCATCAATTCTGTCCAATGGCAGATGCTAACAAAGGTGCGTATTGGCTGAGTAAAGAGAAACAAGTATTAAACCCATATTTTGGTGCTGCGATGCTCAAATGTGGTGAAGTCAAACAAGTAATCAGATAATCATATAATAATAAATAGTAACCATTAAATTATAAAACAATGAACGCCTTAAAAAAAGTAATTTTAGTAGTAGCAATTAGTTTAGGGATGGGTGTGGTTTTTACATCTTGTAGAGATACCAAAAAACAGAAAACAACAGAAATGCATGACAGCCATGAACATGGATCGGAAGAAATCGCAATGCACGACGCATATCAATGTCCAATGGACTGCGAGGATGGGAAAACCTACGACCAAGAAGGAACTTGCCCTGTATGTAAAATGGACTTGAAGAAATTGGAGTCAAAGGAAGATTAAGATTCAGAATATAAAAGGAAGTCATAATTAAGAAGTCGAGCATGAAAGACTAATCATAGAAAACTCATGGTTAAGTATTTAAGGCGTTAAATCGTAAGATTAGGATTCTTTTAAATAAAAATTTCGGTGTATGATTGGGCTTTACACAAAAACATATTATTTCAACGATAAAACAACAATTAGTCAGAATAT
>Ga0316201_10004232_pt1 | contig 10793 bp, 8 predicted proteins | sample CS6wburrow_MG_FD_204516 | JGI IMG/M metagenome (GOLD analysis project Ga0316201, IMG submission 204516) | Coastal sediment microbial communities from Delaware Bay, Delaware, United States - CS-6 worm burrow | ecosystem: Environmental > Aquatic > Marine > Coastal > Sediment | place: USA: Delaware... | reverse complement strand
TTTTCTGCGCCAGGATCTCCTGCAGTTCCGATACTGACGTGCCGGCACGAACGGTAACCACTAATTCTGCCGGCTGGTACTCAACGACACCGGTGTAATTACCAACGTCGATAGCTTTGCCCACCGGCTCGCGTCCCAGGTGGCGTTTACTATTGCCACCAACGATGCAAAGCGGCGTCGCGTCCGAAATCGCGCTCTGAACCTGGTCCAGAAGTTGCGGCAGGGTGGTCACAGGGATCGGTATTCCTGGCAGCGCTTAAGCGTCGGCACACCTTTGCCTGGATTCAGCAACCCTTGCGGATCCCAGGCATCCTTGACGGCGTTCAGCTGCGCCAACTCGGGCGCGTCGAACTGGATCAGCATTTGCTTTAGCTTTTCGACGCCCACACCGTGCTCCCCCGTGATGCATCCTCCAACCTCGACACACAGCTCGAGAATCCTGGCGCCAAATTCTTCGGTTTTCTCCAGCTCCCCGGGTTTGCTGGCATCGAACAAGATTAGCGGGTGCATGTTGCCGTCACCTGCATGAAACACGTTAGCGACTCGCAGGCCAAATTCGGATGACAGTTGACCAATACCGCGCAGCACGCGCGATAGCATGCGACGTGGAATCGTGCCATCCATGCAGTAGTAGTCGGCAGATATCCGTCCGATGGCCGGAAAGGCAGACTTTCTTCCTTTCCAGTACAGGTCTCTTTCCGCTTCGTCTTGCGACACGCGAACCGATGTCGCACCGTAATCCTCAAATACTTTGACGACTTTTCCGATACCGTCCTCAACCTCACCAGCAGAACCGTCCAATTCGCAAAGCAGCAGCGCCGCCGCATCCGTGTCGTAACCCGCCTGGGCGTATGCCTCGGCTGCCCTGACCGCGTTGCGGTCCATCATTTCAAAGCCTGCAGGGATGATGCCGCTGGCTATCACGGCACTCACCGCGTCACCGGCGGCTTCTATGTCATCGAACGACGCCAGTACAACCTGGCAGTGCGACGGCTTTGGCAACAACCGGACGGTGATCTCGGTAACGACACCCAGCATTCCTTCGGAGCCGATGATGAGTGCCATGAGATCCGGGCCGGCACTATCCAAACCTTCGTTTCCAACAGTGACAATGTCGCCGTCGACAGTGACGACCGTGATTTGCAGAACGTTATGCACGGTCAGGCCGTATTTCAGGCAGTGCACGCCACCAGCGTTCTCGGCAACGTTGCCGCCGATCGAGCAGGCGATTTGCGACGAGGGATCCGGCGCGTAGAACAATCCGTGAGCGTCACACGCTTCGCTGATCTCGAGGTTTCGCACGCCGGGCTGCACACGAGCCAGCCTGGCTTCCGGGTCGATCTCGACGATTTGGGAGAGACGCGTTAACGACAGCAACACGCCGTCCGGATGTGGCAGCGCGCCACCCGACAAACCGGTGCCGGCGCCACGAACCACGACCGGCACACGGTGGCGCTGGCAGAGGCGCATGGCTTTCTGCACCTGCTCCGTCGAATTCGGCATGACGACGAGGCGCGGCATTTCTTTGTAAACGGACAGCCCGTCACATTCGAACGGTCGCTTGGCTTCGGTATTCGTTACGACGAAATCGTCTTCGATGAACTCTCGAAATAAAGAAGCCAGCGACGCAGTGTCGACGGTGGGTATCGTGTTCTCGTTAATAATTCAGTCCTTTCGCACTTGCCAGGACTCTATCCCCATAACTCCGGTTTCGGAAGTTGCAGGCGGCCTAGCTCACAGGTCATTGCGGGTTGTCGATCGTTTTGCAGCATCAACCCGCCGTCGAGATCCGCAAAGTCGGACAGGCTGGCCACCAGCGTGGCGGGCGCCATCGCCAGCGATGTCCCGGTCATGCAACCGGTCATGAGCCGCAGGCCCTGCTGCTCTGCCGCCCTCGCAAGCAGCAGCGCTTCCGTGAGCCCGCCGGTCTTATCCAGTTTTATGTTGACGTAATCGTAGAGTCCGACAATGCCGGGCAGCGACTCTCGCGTATGACAGGATTCGTCCGCACAAACGGGTATCGGACCGGAATAATCACGCAGCGCCGCGTCTTGGCCGGCCGGCAGCGGCTGCTCGATGAGCACCACCCTCAGATCCGCGAATTCCGGCGCCATCGCGGCGAGATGATCGAACGACCAGGATTCGTTGGCGTCGATCGTAAACCGGGCCGACGGCAATGCGTCGCCTACCGCGCGAACGCGCGCGAGATCTTCAGGCTCACCGCCCAGCTTCAGCTTCATAATGGGCCAGCCCTGATACTGCTGCGCCTCTTCGTGCATCGCCGCCGGAGTGTCCAGGCTTATCGTGAAGTCGGTCGGGATATGTTCGGGTCTGCGCAGCCCCGCCAGTTCCCATGCGCTGATTGATCGCCGCTTTGCTTCCATATCCCATAGCGCGCAGTCGACGGCATTTCTCGCCGCACCTGCCGGCAAAATCTGAAGCAAGTCCTCGCGACTGATTCCGCCTTCGAGAGTCGATCGAACGCTCTCGATCTGCGCCACGACTGACTCGACGGACTCGCCGTAGTGATCCTGCGGCTCGCACTCGCCGTGCCCTCGCGCTTCACCATCGCTTAGTGACACAACGACGACGGTCGTCACCGTTTGCGCGCCCCTCGCAATGATGAACGTGCGCGCCAGCCGCCAGTCTTCAGTTCTTACGTTCAGTTCCAAGCTGCACAACCTTGTCGCAAATGCGTGTCTTCACTCAATATCGATCAGCCTGCCGTGCCGGCGCAAAATCTCACAGACCTCTTCGACCGGCAGTCCCGGCGCGGTATTGCCATCACGGCCGACCATGGTTTCACCGGCGAACAGGGCGTTCATTATTGCTTCGTCCATCGCCTGAATGGCGGCTTCGTAAATGACGCTGAGATTTCCTTCTCCCAGCATCTCAACCTGCACAGAACCAAAATTCGACTCGATGACGTCTTCGTTCGCCGTCGAAAACGCAACGAACAGATCGCCGGATTCATTCGAAGCAATCCCGCCCGACCTCGCAATACCGAGCGTCGAACGTCGCGCGAGCCGTTTTACCTGGTGTGGGAGCAGCGGCGCATCGGTGGCGACGACCCCGATGATAGATCCGAGGTCGCTGTTCGGCGATTCGTCGGTTGGGAAATGCACCCCGATTGGAATGCCGGCGACCGTCATCAGGTGACGCTTGCCGAAATTCGACTGCACGAACGCGCCGACCGTGTAGCCCTTGTCTTCGATAGTTATCACTCGAGACGCGGTCCCGGAACCGCCTTTGAACTGGTAAGTGGTCATGCCTGTTCCACCGCCGACATTGCCCTCGTCGACAGGCCCGCCTTTGGCATCGGCGAAAGCGGCACGCACGTGTTCCGCGGCGACATGATGGCCGTTGATATCATTCAGGGTTCCGTCGAAGGTCTCGGCGGCAACCGGCAGCCAAAACGGCTGATCGGCCTTGGCATCTATAGCCACCTGCTCGGTCATCCACTGGGCCGTGACGTCGCGAGCGAGGCCGCAGGAGTGCGTGTTGGTGATAACGACGGGGCCTTCGAAGCGGCCTCTTTCCTCGATGAACGCGGCGCCCGACATCTCGCCGTTGCCGCTCATGCTGAAGTAGCCGGCGTAGACCGGTGCCGTTCCCTTCGCACGGCCGCGTGGAAAAATCGCCGTGACGCCAGTGCGGACAGGGCCTTTGCCAACAACGAGAGGACCGTCACCTTCGATCAGGGTGCAGTAGCCCACCTTGACATCGCCGACATCGGTGATGGCGTTTGCCAAGCCCGGCATGCCCGGGAACGGGATACCCGCGCCACGCGCACGGAGCCGGCCCGACGGCGTCTGCCGATGCGCAGCACTTAAACGCATCTTGGCGCTTCCCCGGTTATCTCGTTATGTTTCTCGTAAATCTCGTCTTGACCTAAAACGCGTACCTGAAATCGACACCAATCGTGCGTGGCGCATTCGGCGCGTAGTTGTAACTCGGAATGAAAGGCGAACTGCCGCCGAATATCTGCACGACCGCGTCGTCCTCGAACAGGTTCCTCGCCCAGGCAGTCACCAGCCATTTGCCGTCATCCGATCCTAACCCCAAGCGAAGGTTGACCATCGTCGTCTCTTCGAAGACGAAGAACGGATCATTATCCGCTTGGAGGAAGCGCTTGTCCTGATAGAACACGTCGGCGCGTATAGAACCGTTCAGCGTATTCGACATCGCCCACTCGTACTGCCCGCCGAGATTCCACTGCAGGTCCGGCGCGTTCTGCAGCTTGTTGCCCGTGTTATCGCCATAATCGGTGTATTTGGCGTCTGCACTGCCGACACTGCCGAATACCTCAAGCCCGTCCATCGGCAATGCCGTGAATTCAATCTCGAACCCTTTGCTTTCCGCCGCGCCGGCATTGGTTTGAACGAAACCCCCAGCCGAAGCCAGGAAGAACGATTCCTGCTTGTTCAGGTAGTCCGTGTCAAACACCGCCACATTCAGCCGCACTCGATTGTCTGCCAGCGTCGATTTGAAACCGAGTTCCCAGGATTCGACTGTCTCCGGGCCGAAGCTCAAGGGCGCGATGCCACCGTACAGGTTTGCGTTGAATCCGCCGGAGTTGAATCCTTCGCTGTATTTCAGGTAGGTGAGGATGTCGTCGGTCGGCCGGAATTCCAGACTAATCTGTGGCGTCCACTGATTATCTCTCTGGCTGTTCTGACAACCAAAACTCGGGTCGGCGCAATCGATTTCGGGAAAGAAGGCCTGAGAAATTGGGTCCGAGACCTGTGAGAACGTGAGATTTTTGTCATCGTCTGTATAGCGTATACCGGCCGTGATCGACCATTGATCGGACAGGTCGTAGCTACCGGATGCGAACGCCGCCAGCGACTCCGTATCGATGCGGGCGTTTGTCAGTACTTGCCCCGAGTTGGCGGGCAGACCGAAATCGGTTGGAGTTGATCCAGTACCGATCAAGCTGAAAAAGAACGGATCGAAGAACGCGCCGCCAAACGCGAAGATCGTGTCAGGACCGCTAAAAGTGTCTGTTACAGCCGTAAATTCCTGATCGAAATAGTAGACACCGGCTACCCATTCGAATCGCTCACCAGACGGCGATGCAATCCTGAGCTCCTGGCTGAAACTGGACTGCTCGCGATCGTCACCGAACACGTTCAGCTCCAATGGCGAGTAGTCGCCGTCGACGGTAGATTTCTCATCGATGTTGCGGGTTGCGCTTATCGACGTAATCTCGTAGCCGCTGTCCAGTGTGTATTCGATGGTCGCCGCAACACCGTAGATATCACGATCCTCGGATCCCAGATCCGGGATGCTCACAACGCGCTCGTAGTTTGTCGGATCGCCCGGTGATGCCGACTTGTAGTTATTGCCGTTGCCTTTGTCTTCGTTGTAGTCGGCTGACAGCGTGATGGCCAGTTTATCGTTCGGCGCGATAAGCAGCTGTCCGCGGACGAACAGGTTGTCGATGTCGTTGGCGGTTCCACCAAACGTATTGTCGAGGTAGCCGTCCCGATCGCTCTTCGATACCGAGATCTTGCCCATAACGTTTTCCGAGAAAGCGCCGCCGGCCGAAACGCCGAGCCGGGTGTAACTTAAGTCACCGACCGAGCCTTCGATCTCGACAAAACCATCTTGCGAGGGTTTGCGGGTCGTGATGTTGAGCGCACCCGTGGTGCTGTTCCTGCCAAAGAGCGTGCCCTGCGGACCTTTCAGGACCTCGACGCGCTCGATGTCCATAAGGCCTGAGTTAAAACCCGAGTCGCGCCCTATGTAGACGCCGTCGATGTAGACACCGATGTTCGGATCGTTGCCGATGCCGCCTGAACTCGACAGGCCTCGTATGACAAGCGCGGTAATCTTCTTCGTCGTGGTCTGTGCATAGGTAAAATTCGGCACCAGCAGTGTCATCTCCTCGACCCGCGTGAGGCCCGCCGACTCGATGTCTTTGGCGGTTATTGCGGAGATCGCGATCGGAACGTCCTGGATGTTCTTCTCTCGCTTGGTCGCTGTGACGATAATCTCTTCGAGCACGTTCTCGTCGCTCGAGTCTGTTTGCGCGACAACCGCCGACGGCAATAGCGCGACCGCCAGGATCGACGCGAGCGAACTCAGGATCGTTGAAATTTTCATGGCCATGATTGACTCCCCACGGGTGCTTTCTAGATGAGCACGGACTCTATACCGCAATATCGGCATTCCAATACCGAGTGTCTAGTTTATTCTGAGAAAACATGGCAGGCCAATGTTCAAATTCGATACCGGTATGAGGTTTCAGCATGGCTGGATAGCCACAAGACCTGCGAAATACCGGCATCCGATGCCCCGCCCGCATGCTGCCATCAACAATCGGCATTGGCGGCGAAGGCCGGGCGGCTATAATGTAGTTCTTTGTTGAAGAAAACGGCTAAAAAGGACAGCGGAAAGTGACCACTATGCACCCAAAACAATACGTTGGCATAGCGATGCGGCAGCTCGCGGACGTGCCCGGCATTGCACCCGGCTCGCCGGGACGACCCGTCAGGAAAGTTGGCGTTATCGGCGCCGGGTTGATGGGTTCCGGCATCGCCGTGTGCTTTCTTGGGGCAACCATTCCCACGATCCTCGTCGACCAGTCGGAGGAAGCCCTCGCCAAGGGACGCAAAGCCGTCGGCAAGGACCTTGCCACCGGGGTCAAGAAGGGTTTCCTGACGCCGGATCAGGCGAAGGGGCTGCAGGTACTGTTAACGACGACCGTCGATTATGACGCCTTAAGTGACTGTGACCTCATCATCGAAGCGGTTTTCGAGCGCATGGACATCAAGGAAACTGTCTTCAAGCAGCTTGGCAAGGTTGCGAAGAAAGGCGCGATCCTGGCCACCAACACCTCGGGCCTGGACGTTGATCACATTGCCGAGGTCAGCGGTCGTCCCGAGGATGTTATCGGCCTGCATTTCTTCTCGCCCGCTTTCATCATGCCGCTACTCGAAATCGTTCGCGGCAAGAAGACATCGCCCGATGTACTCAGGACGACCCTGTTTGTGTCGATGATGATCAAGAAGATCGGCGTCGTCGTCGGCAACTGTTTTGGTTTCGCCGCCAACCGATCGTTGGAAGGCTACGGTCGCGAAAGCGAGTTCCTGGCGCTCGAGGGCGCCAATCCGGAAGATATTGACAAAGCGCTCGTCAATTACGGTTTCCCGATGGGCCCATGCACCATGGGTGATCTCGCCGGCATCGACATACGCTGCCACGTGCTGGACTCGATGCAAGCGGCCGGCCTGGTACCGAACGACCCGCGCTACGGTGCCTTAAGCAAAGCGCTGGCCGCCGAGGGTCGCCTGGGCCAGAAGACGGGCGCCGGCATGTACGACTATGGCGAAGACGGAAGAACCCCCATCCCCTCGGACAAGGTGAAAGAAATTCGCGACAAGATTGCCGCGGAGCTGAGCATCAAGCAGCGCAAAATTAGTGACGAGGAAATCGTCGAACGCTGCATGCTGCCGGTGGTTAACGAGATTGCGAAGATTCTCGACGAAGGAATCATCAACCATCCCAGCGATGCCGACGTTCTCTGGATCTACGGCTATGGTTTCCCGGCAGCGAAGGGCGGCCCGGTTTACCAGGCCAACCTGGACGGTTTCGAGAAGGTGCACGCATCGCTTGTTGCCTATCAGGAAAAAGATGCGAAGTTCGGTGACGCGTACTGGTCACCCTCGCCTGCCCTGAAAAAACTGTTTACCTGATTTATTGATTACAAGGATCATCCCGTGAGAGAAGCAGCGATCGTTTCAACAGCCCGTACCCCGATCGGCAAAGCGTACAAAGGGGCATTCAACAACCTGGAGTCACCAACGCTGTTGGGGCTTCCAATCAAGGAAGCCGTAGAGCGAGCCGGTGTCGATCCCGCGGAAATACGCGATTGCGTTATTGGCTGTGGCATACAGCAGGGCACACAGACCTTTAATATCGCACGCCTCGGTGCAATGGCGGCCGGCTTGCCGACCACCGTTTCCGGCATGAGCATCGACCGGCAGTGTTCGTCCGGGTTGATGGCCATCGCAACCGCCTCAAAACAGATCGTGATGGATGGCATGGAGGTCTGCGTCGCCGGCGGCGTCGAAAGCATCAGCCTGGTGCAGAACAAGAATTTCAATATTTCTCGGGTGCCCGACCCGCGCCTTCTGAAACGTGATCCAAACGTACACATGCCCATGCTGCAGACGGCCGAGGTCGTCGCCTATCGCTACGGCGTCACGCGCGAGGCCTGTGACGAATATGCATTGCAGAGTCAGCAGCGCACCGCCGCCGCACAGGCGGCCGGCGCCTTCGATGACGAGATCATCCCGGTCACCGCTGAAAAGACCAACAAGGACAGGGAGTCAGGTGAGATCACGCTGGAGACCGTAACGCTGTCCGCAGATGAAGGCCCACGTCCCGAAACAACCCTGGAGGGGCTGCAAAACCTGAATGCGGTGACGGGGCCACACGGTACCGTGACCGCGGGCAACGCCAGCCAGCTGTCGGACGGTGCCAGCGCCAGCGTGCTGATGGAGGCGACCGAGGCATCCAAACGCGGACTCGAACCGCTGGGATTTTATCGCGGTGTCACCGTGGTCGGCTGCGACGCGGATGAGATGGGTATCGGCCCGGTGTTTGCCGTACCCGAACTGCTTAAGGTTCACGGCCTCAAGATGGACGACATCGGCTTGTGGGAGCTCAACGAAGCGTTTGCCGTGCAGGTTCTGTATTGCCGCGACCGGCTTGGCATCCCGAACGACCAACTGAACGTCAACGGCGGCGCGATCTCAATCGGGCATCCCTACGGCATGTCCGGCGCGCGCATGGTCGGTCACGCACTGATCGAGGGCAAGCGCCGGGGTGTGAAGTACGTTGTTATCACGATGTGCGTCGGTGGCGGCATGGGTGCCGCCGGCCTGTTCGAGGTCGCCTGATTTATAGTCGACGCTAACAGCCAATGTGGTTCGAACGCATGTCGCTGGAGGTCTGGTTTGACGACTATCAGTACCGGATCGACATCGGCGAGAGCGCGGTCAAGTTCCTGACCGTTAAAGACTTGCGTATGAACCTCGACTGCGCGCTGGCCGATCTAGGCGCTGCCTAGCTCAGCAACACCGTTCTTGATGGCGATGGCGCCATCGTGATTGCGCACGGCGAATAACACACGATTTGCGTCGCCGTTACTGCGCGCATGCTCGACCACGATGTCGTTACCTGGAATGACCATCGCAGAAAACTCGCCAGCCAGCCGACGCAAGCGACCGGCATCACCGCCGGCATATTGATTAACGATCTCGTGACCGGCCAGCGCCCAGGTCGCTGTGCCGTGCAGAATGATGTCCGGCAAGCCAGCCGCGAGTGCAGCCGCCCTCTCGGTGTGTATCGGGTTCCAGATGTGCGCACACTCGGTATACAGGTGCGGCAGCTCGCGGGCGATGTGCAGGGAGATTTGCTTACTCGACGGTGGCAAGTCCCCGAGCGATGGCTCGGAATCCGCTTCTAAAGAGACATCATCACCGTCTACCGCGACGCCCATGAACAACGCGTCGGAGTGCGTGGTAACAACAGGCGCCCTGGTACTCGTGTTAACCGTGTCCGTTCGACTTCGAACCATGGCGCCCCTGGCCGTCGACCGCACGCCCGTCAGGATAGACATTATCGTTAAAGAGTCGCCCGGCTTTATCGGGGAATGAAACTCGGAGTCCTGGCGCAGGTGAATCACGGCTTTCGCCTCTCCGGCGACCAGGCCAAGACCGGCCGCCGTTTTCGGATCACTCGCGAGTGGCCACTCGAGAGAAACGCAGTACTGCGGCAGTGCCACGATCCCCTCGGGACTGGCGTCATCGAAAAAGGCGTGCGACGTAGCGCCGATCACCGCCGAAAAAGCCAGCACCCTGCGCTTCTCAACAGTAATACGCTGTTCGTTTAGCGGTTTGCCAACGGCTGAGGCATTAACAGGCATAAAATGATCCTCAATCCCAGGGGTAGGACCAGGGTTGCACCTGCTCCCATAAGCGTGCCAGGCGTAACGCCACGTGATCGTGATGGCGACGAACCATGATCTGCAGACCGACCGGCAGACCCGTTGAAGTCTGTCCGGCCGGGACGGAAATTGCCGGGTTCCAGCAGATATTAGCGGGCGGGCCGAACGGCTCCGCGCCGCTTTTGGACGCGTCGCGGCCATCGATGACCTGCGGTATCGGTGCGTCTGCTGTGTACGGGCTGCATGCGGTCGCGGGCGTAAACAGCACGTCGATGTCCTTGAACAAATCCGCCATATCCGACTCGAGCTGGTAGATGACTTTCCAGGCATCCAGGATGTCCTGCGCCGTAATGTCCACCATCCGTTTGAGCCAGTCCTGCGTCTGATCGGCCAGGTAAGGGAGGCTCGCGGCCAAAGTCCCTTCCGTCTCCATGTCGCTTTTCATTTTCCACAGATTGACCAGCGCCAGCGGCATGTACGCATTGGCGACGTGGCAGTCGCGGTTCACGGCCTGCAGAGCAGCTGCCTCGATGAGCTTCTTCGCAGCGCGCTCGCAGATGTCGAGGATTTCGGGTTCGACAACGGCATACCCGAGATCCGGCGACCACGCGGCACGCAGACCCGTCACGTCGAACGATTCCGCTTCGCGTTCGTACACCATGCCGGGCGGCGGCAGCGACTGCCGGTCGTGATCATCGGGTCCGCTCACCACATCGAGGTAGCGCGCAGTCTCCAGGACGCTGCGAGTGATGGCCCCGTGACAGGACCAGTTGGAGAAGCCGTTGGCCTTGGGAATACGCCCATGCGCGGGCAGGAGGCCAACCGAGCCGGTATA
>Ga0316201_10004231_pt1 | contig 10794 bp, 6 predicted proteins | sample CS6wburrow_MG_FD_204516 | JGI IMG/M metagenome (GOLD analysis project Ga0316201, IMG submission 204516) | Coastal sediment microbial communities from Delaware Bay, Delaware, United States - CS-6 worm burrow | ecosystem: Environmental > Aquatic > Marine > Coastal > Sediment | place: USA: Delaware... | reverse complement strand
CAGCAGTACATCGTCATCCTGCAAAACAGAAATCAGTTCCTTTTCGACTTCATCGATGTCATTGACCAGGATCGGGTTGACTTTACCGCGCTGACGTATCGCAGCACACAACGCGCGGGCATTGGCGCCCTTGATGGGTTTTTCCCCCGCCGCATAAACTTTACAGATCAACAGCACATCGATATCTGCAAGCACGGCAGAAAAATCATCAAACAGATCCCGTGTGCGGCTGTAGCGATGTGGCTGAAATACAACCACCAATCGCCTGTCAGGCCAACTACTGCGAACCGCCTGCAAGGTAGCGGCAACCTCAGTCGGATGATGCCCATAATCATCGACCATGGTGATGATGCCGGCGGGTATTTTTATATCACCATAGATCTGCATGCGCCTGCCGATGCCGGCAAAATTCTTCAACGCAGTTCGTATTGCCTGTTTACCAACTCCCAGCTCGTATGCGACTGCGATTGCAGCAAGGGCATTCAGAATATTGTGTCGACCGGGAAGGTTGAGCGTAATATTTAAGGGCGCATCACTATCGGGGAGCATGACATCAAATATACTCTGCAGGCCAGAGGTCCTGATGTTGGATGCACAAATATCCGCATCCTGCTCGATGCCATAACGAATAACAGGGCGCGTGATCTGCGGCAGTAATTTACGCGCATTATCATCATCGACACAGACAATGGCCAGGCCATAGAACGGCAGATGATGCAGAAACTCAACGAAGGTATCACGCAAACGGTCAAAGTCTCCGTCATAGGTTGACAAATGGTCCGCATCGACATTGGTTATAACGGCAAGCATTGGCTGCAGATAAAGAAACGATGCATCGCTTTCATCAGCTTCTGCGACCAGGTATTGTCCGCTACCCAGCTTCGCATTACTCGCAGAGCTGTTGAGCTTGCCGCCGATCACATAGGTGGGATCAAGCTTGCCCTCCGCAAGAATACTGGCGATCAACGATGTTGTGGTTGTTTTTCCGTGCGTACCTGCTACCGCAATACCGTTACTGAAACGCATCAATTCAGCCAGCATTTCTGCACGTGGTACGATAGGAATCATACGTGTTCGCGCAACCTTTATTTCAGGATTATCCGGGGGCACGGCGCTCGAAGTTACGACCACATCGACATCACTGACATTTGCAGCTGCATGGCCGGTATACACCTTAATACCCGCTGCTATCAATTTTTCAGTCACCGGGCCCGCCGCTAAATCCGATCCGCTGACCTCGTAACCTATGGTATTCATTACTTCGGCGATTCCGCTCATACCGACGCCGCCGATGCCGACGAAGTGCACTCTGCGCACACGCTGCATAAAAGGCGTCAGGTGAGCATGGTCTGTAATCATGTCAGCCCGCCCGCCTGCATGCAGCACTCAGCAACTTCAGTTGCTGCATTGGGTTTTGCCACGGTTCGCGCAGCGATCGCCATCTTGACCAGCGTATCGCGCTGTTGGGTCAGGCGGGTTATGGTGTCACAAAGCCATTCACTGGTGAGCTCATGCTGTTGTTTAACAATGGCGGCACCTGCCTGAACCAGGTAGTCAGCGTTTGCAGTCTGGTGGTCATCCACTGCGTAAGGATAGGGGACCAGTATCGAGCCGACGCCAGCCGCTGCAAGTTCAAATACGGTCATCGCGCCTGCACGACAGATGACCAGGTCCGCCCAGCCATAGGCTTTGGCCATATCATCGATGAACGCTTCTATACGCGCTTCGATACCATGATGCCGATAAAGCGCCTGTGTCGTCTCCAGCTTGGCGAGTCCGGTCTGATGCAATATATCAGGTCTTGCATCCTCATCGATATGACTCATCGCCTCAGGCACAATCTCATTTAACCGCTGCGCGCCCAGGCTGCCCCCAATCACTAGAATTCTTAAAGCATCCCTGTGTTTTCCAATTCGCATCTGCGGATCTGGCAGTTCTTGAATGTCCTTGCGCACCGGATTACCAACAGCCATCCCATTCTTGTTAAACGTATGCGGAAAAGCTTCGAGCACCTGACCGGCAAGATGGGCAAGGATGCGGTTGGTCAGGCCTGCGACTGCGTTTTGTTCATGAATAATCAACGGCCGGTGCAGCACCCAAGCCATCAAACCACCCGGCCCAGCAGCAAAACCACCCATACCAAGCACCGCACCGGGCTTTCTCTGCCACAGAACCCGGAATGCCTGGGCACAGGCAATAATCAGTCTGAATGGGGCGAGTAACAGGGTTGTGGCACTCTTTCCGCGCAGGCCTGTAATGCTCAGCCATTCGATCTGATAGCCGGCCTGTTTGACCACCCGGGCTTCAATACCACTGCGGGTACCCAACCAGACAACAGGTACACCCCGTGCACGCAATTCATCTGCAACTGCGAGTGCTGGAAAAACATGGCCACCGGTGCCACCAGCCATAATCAATATGGGTCGAACTGACATCATCAGTCGGCCCTCCGCCTTCGCGCACGACGTCGGCTGGTTCCTTTTTTCGTCTGTCGGTCAATCGCCTGATTGGTGTACACACTGCATTCATAATCAATGCGTAGCAGCAGGCCAATAGCCATACAACAGACGATCAGGCTGCTGCCACCATAACTCATCAGCGGCAAGGTCAAGCCTTTGGTCGGCAACATACCCATGTTGACACCCATATTGATAACAGCCTGCATAGCCAGCCATATACCGATCCCGTAAGCGATGTAGGCAGCAAAACGGTTACCACACTTTTCTGCCTGCAATGCGATGCGTGTCGCACGATAGAACAGCACCGTATACAGCAGAATAACGGTGCAAACACCAATGAAACCAAGCTCTTCCGACAAAACAGCGAACAAAAAATCCGTATGTGACTCGGGCAGATAAAACAGTTTCTGCACACTGCCACCCAGTCCGGTACCAAACCAGCCGCCCGTTCCGATCGCAATCAGCGACTGGGTCAGCTGAAAGCCACTATCAAAGGGATCAGCCCAGGGGTTCATGAAAGATAACAATCGCTCTAAACGATAGGGTGACGACACGATCAGTAAATAGGCGGCAGCACTGAACAGGCCCAGGAATGTGACAAATTGCAGAAAGTGAACACCACCAAGATACATCATCGCCATCACAGTGCCGATGATCACGACCGTCGCGCCGAAATCCGGCTCCAGCAACAACAGCATCGCCGCGAAGCCGATCATCAACATGGGCTTGATGAAGCCCCAGATCGAGGTTTTGACGCTCTCGCCGTGGCGCACCAGATAGCCTGCCACATAGACAATCAGGAACAGCTTCACGGCTTCAGATACCTGAAGATTGAACACACCCAGCGCTATCCAGCGCGTGCTGCCATTGACCTCTTTACCCACACCCGGTATCAGGACCATGACCAACAGAAAAAGCGAAAAGCCCAGCAAGGCCATCCCGGATTTTTCCCAATGCACCAGACGAACCTGGCAGACAATCGAGGCTGCAATCAGACCCAGAACAATGAATATCGCCTGACGCTGCATGTAATAAAATGGCGAGGAAAGGTTGCGGTCTGCAACACTGATCGATGCTGAGGTTACCATAACCAGTCCAATAGCCAGCAGCGCAAAACTCGTTATCAACAAGACCGGATCAAGTTTATTTAGCTGAACATTTGCTACGCGCTTGAGCGACGGGACAGCACTGGCTACAGGTATCGTGATACTCATGGTCGCAACTCCGCAACCGCTTTCATGAATACTTCACCACGGTGGGCAAAGCCTTCAAACATATCAAAACTTGCACAGGCAGGTGACAGTAAGACGTTATCACCCTGCTCTGCCAGCGCTGCAGCCAGCTGTACAGCTTGAGTCATATTACCGGCAATGCTGACTGGCACAACCTCATCGATACAACGCGCAATCCTGTCTGCATCCTCACCGATCAGGACCACTGCGCGCAGTCTTTGTTCGGCAATAGCACGCAAAGGCGCGAAATCCGCCGCTTTGCTCTGACCGCCGGCAATGAGCACATGCTTGCCCGGCAAACCCTCGATTGCTGCCACAGTTGCACCGACATTTGTGCCCTTGGAGTCATTGAACCAATTAACACCGTTTACTTCAGCGACCCACTGCGTGCGATGCTCCAGACCCGGGAAGTCCTTGAGTACATCGAGCATAGCTTGAACGGGCAGTCCGATACTGGCGCCTAATGCCAGTGCAGCCAGTGCATTCGCATAATTATGCTGTCCTCGAATCTTTAGTTCTGAGGTCTTCAATAAAAGCTCGTTGCCAACACACAGGTAAGGCTCGCCATTTTTTTCGCGGAGTCCAAAGTCACCCGCAGCTGGTTGTTTCAAGGTAAATCCGATGATTTTTTTCTGCTGAGTGGGCATTTTGCTGACAAAAGCGTCGTCACGATTAATAACGGCGTGCTCGGCATTTTCATAGATCGTTTGCTTGCTCATTGCATAGGCGTTGACATCAGCATAGCGATCCATATGATCGGGGCTGACATTGAGCACAACCGCTGCTACCATGGGCAGGCGCTGAAGCGTTTCCAGCTGGAAACTGGAAAGTTCGAGCACATACAGATCGCTGGTCTCGCTGAGCATGTCGAGTACCGGCAGGCCAATATTGCCGCCGGATGCCGCTTTTATGCCTGCCCGTTCTGCCATCAGTGTCAGCAGAGTCGTTACCGTGCTTTTACCGTTTGAGCCCGTAATTGCGACTACTGGCGCATCAACCTCATGTGCAAATAAATCGATATCACCCGTTATCTCCACACCATTCTCACGCGCCTGCTGTAGCACCGGATCACTCAGTGGTACACCTGGGCTGACCACAATGCGTTGCGCTTTGACAAACAGCTTGCTGTCGAACTTTCCAGTATATATAGGCACATCGCCGAAAGACTGCTTGAACGCATTCAGTGCAGGGGGAATATCACGGCTGTCAACCACCACCATTGCTTCACCCAACCTGTGCAAATAGCGCACGACAGACAATCCGGTCAGACCCAGACCAACGACCAGGGTATAGGCCTGTACATCACTCTGTGGTGTCGTCATTGCATCCTTCCTGATATTCGCCTGTAACATAGTCTCACTAGCGCACCTTTAAGGAAGCCAGCCCAATCAATACCAGCACCACGGTAATAATCCAGAAGCGTACGATCACTCTTGGTTCCGGCCAGCCTTTCAATTCAAAATGATGGTGAAGGGGCGCCATGCGAAAAATCCGCTTGCCCGTCAGTTTGAATGAGCCAACCTGCAAAATGACTGACACTGTCTCCATGACAAAAACACCACCCATGATTAATAAAACAATTTCCTGTCTCACCAGAACAGCAACCACACCCAGTGCCGCTCCCAGTGCCAGCGCCCCTACGTCACCCATGAATACCTGTGCGGGATACGTGTTAAACCATAGAAATCCAAGCCCGGCACCAACCAGCGCACCACAGAAAATAATCAACTCACCAACACCGGCGACATAGGGAATGCCCAGATAGCTTGCAAAGGTTGAATGACCGGTCGCATAAGCAAACACACCCAAAGCCCCGGCAACCATCACTGTCGGCATGATGGCGAGCCCGTCAAGGCCATCAGTGAGGTTAACTGCATTACTTGAACCCACGATTACAAAATAGGTAAACACAATGAAAAACCAACCCAGATCAAGCGCCACATCTTTCAGAAATGGCATTATCAATGATGTTTCTATTGGCGTTTCCGCCAGGTGGTAGATTACAATCGCCGCACCCAGTCCAAATACGGTTTGCCAGGAATATTTGACTTTTGCCGACAAGCCTTTCGAATTTCCGTAGATCAGCTTTCTGTAGTCGTCGACACCGCCAATCAATCCAAACAGCAGGGTAACGATCAACACAACCCAAACCTGATGATTACCCAGGTCACTCCACAACAAGGTACTGATAGCGATTGAGATCAAGATCAGCGAACCGCCCATGGTCGGCGTACCCGCTTTGGATAAATGCGACTGCGGGCCGTCATCCCGTATCTGCTGACCTATTTTGTAACTGGTCAGCTTGCGTATCATCGAAGGTCCGATGATCAATGACAACACCAGCGCTGTTATCGTTCCCAAAATCGCGCGCAAGGTCAGATACTGAAACACATTAAAGCCAGTGTGAAACTGCTCGAGGAATTCGGTTATATAGAGCAGCATCAGCTGATCCTCTTTTCCCTGGGCTGGTCGAGCAACGCATTGACAATCTGCTCCATCGCCATGCTGCGAGAGCCTTTTACCAGCACAACCGAATCTTCGGATATACCCTGTGCAAGCCTGTGGACCAGCTGCTCACGATCTGCAAAAAAGTGTGCACCCTGGCCGAACGCCTCCACCGCAAAGCGGGCCAGATTGCCTGTTGCAAGTAAATGTTTCACACCGAGATCACGCGCCTGTTCGCCAGCCTTGCGATGCAGCTCTTCCTTCTCGTCGCCGAGCTCGGCCATGTCGCCCAGAACCAGCCAGGTATCAGCGGCAGTGGCGGCCAGAACACTCATCGCAGCCTTCAGCGATAGCGGGTTCGCGTTGTAGGTATCATTTATTATGCGTGCCCCGGATGAAGTATATGAGGTGGTTAACCTTCCCGACACGCCACCGAATTCACCCAAGCCCTGGATGATATCGTCTAGAGCAATGTCCAGCGCAATCGTGACCGCTGTTGCGGCAAGCGCATTCATGACATTATGCATTCCTGGAACCGCCAGCTCGAGCGTACCATTACCCAGTGGTGTCCTTAGGCTTATTCGTGTGGCTTTGTTAACCTCTGTTACAGCCGCATACACATCAGCAGCTTCATCCCGCATCGAGAAAGTGAGCACGCTTCTGTTTTCGCCCAAATGACTACAAATATCCTTCCAGTAGTCCGCATAGGCATCATCAGCATTGATAACAGCTGTACCGCCCGCGATAATTCCAGAATATATTTCAGCCTTGGAGCTGGCTACCTTGTCGATGGACCCAAAGCCTTCGAGATGAGCAGGACCCGCATTGGTGATCACGGCAACGTGCGGTTGCGCAATACGCGTCAGGTAGTCAATCTCGCCGGGATGATTAGCACCCATTTCAATCACCGCAAATTCATGTTGATCACGCAGACTCAATAATGTCATCGGCATGCCGATATCATTATTCAGATTCCCCATCGTTGACAGCACCTTGTCAACGCCTGCCGACTGCTCCAGAATGCTACGTGTCATCTCCTTGACGGTTGTTTTACCGTTACTGCCAGTAATACCGACGAGCCGGGTCTTAAACTGCAGCCGCCAAAAGGCTGCAAGCTCGCCCAACGCCAGCCTGGTGTCATTGACAACTATCTGCGGCAAAGCAGCGGGTTGCCGCTTACTCACCAGCGCTGCTATCGCGCCTTTAGCCCCGGCCTGCCCAACAAAATCATGACCATCCAGGCGCGCACCCTTTAGCGCAACATAAAGCGAGCCAGCGGTAAGATCACGCGTATCCTTGGATACCGCCGTGAACTGTGCATCATTGCCGATCAGTTCTCCATTGAGCACCTTGGCTGCCTGTGACAACAGCATCATATGCCGACTCCGACAGCGCCATTTTCAAGTAGCTCACGGGCAACGACACGGTCATCAAAATCAACACGCTCGTCAGCAATTATCTGGACAGATTCGTGGCCTTTGCCCACAATCAGCACCACATCCTCTGTTGCGGCCTGGGTGATTGCATGCAACATCGCGTCACGGCGATCGATGTAACAAGCAACCGCCTCAGGATGCGCAAACCCGGCGACTATCTGCTGGATGATCGTCTGTGGATCTTCATATCGCGGATTATCACTGGTCACAATAACGCGGTCTGCATATTTTTCTGCGGCCATTGCCATGAGCGGCCGCTTGTCGCGATCACGATCCCCACCACATCCAAACACACACCAGAGCTGGCCGTTAAAATGCTGTTTCGCCGCCTTGCAGGCAGCAGCCACCCCCTGTGGTGTGTGTGCATAGTCAACGATCACTGTCGGCCTGTTTTTGGTCTCGATCAACTCCATGCGCCCGGGGACTGGCCTGATCGCCTCCAAACGAGTGAGCGCCTCCTGTAAAGCGATATTGTTCAGCAACAGGGTGGCAAGAGCAGCCAACGCGTTCGAGATATTGAAATCTCCGAGCAAATTCAGTGTAAAATCCCCTTCACCTTCCGCAGTGGCCACACGAATATCGAATCCATGCCTCGTTGGCTTTATGCTTTTTGCATGCAGGTAGTGCTCTGTGCAGGAAACAAGCTTGTCGACATCGGATGAGATACTGTAACCGAGCACCGCTAACTCATAGCGGTATCTCTGCGCAAGCCTGCAACCGAAGGCATCATCAAGATTGATCACCGCAGACTTGAGTCCTTCCGTTGCAAACAGTTTTGATTTGGCTTCGAAATAGGCATCCATGCTGCCATGATAATCAAGATGGTCCTGTGACAAGTTGGTGAACACGGCCGTATCAAACTCGATACCGTTGGCCCGTCCCTGATCAAGACCATGGGATGAAACCTCGATAGCAGCAGCTTTGGCGCCTTCAGTGACCAGCTCCGCCAGACTGCTTTGCAGCTCAACAGCACTGGCTGTCGTCAGCCCGGTTGGCCGCAGATCATCCAAGAGCCCGTTACCCAGTGTACCCAGTACACCACAGGGCGATGCGCTTGAATTCAGACACTGGGCTATATAGTGACTGACCGACGTCTTACCATCAGTGCCGGTAACGCCGATGAGGTTGAGATCGTGCGAAGGGTGATGGAAAAAACGAGAGGCTATCTTACCGATGTTCTGCTGCAGACCCTTCAGTTGCACACATAAGACCTTGTCAGCAACACTGCCGAGCATCATCTTGCAACCATCAACCGCATCATCGCACAGCACAACACGCGCACCTGCAGCAATTGCCTGTTCAACATAATGCAAGCCATGTGAGGTTGTACCGCCAACAGCGATAAACAGATAGTTAGCACCTACCTCTCGACTGTCTTGCGCTATGCCATCAACAACAACACCGGCCACTGCTGAGAGCGAGCTGGCATCAAGCAGCCCATGCAGCAAGTCATGCAATGTCGTACCGCATGGTTGGTGTATCGCCGGCATCATGTGTTTTCCCCTGTCGATGCCTGCAGTCGCTGTTGCGAAAGGGTTGAATCCTTGCGTTCTGAGCCCTGATCATGCCTGTCAAACACCAGACGTCCCGCTTCGACACTGTCAGGCGGCACATCGAGCAAGCGCATAGCACCAGCCATGACCTTGCTGAATACCGGAGCAGAGACTTCGCCACCGAAATACTCGCCATTGCGTGGCTCGTCAATCACCACCACCATGACCAGTCTGGGATCCTCGGCAGGCACCATGCCAGCAAAAAGCGACAGATAACGGTCTTCCGCATAACCACCGGCAGTAAATTTGTGCACCGTTCCGGTTTTTCCGGCAACACTGTAATTTGCCACTTTCGCCCGCTTGCCTGTACCTTTTAAGCTGACGACCTGCTGCATCATCCTGCGTACGGCTGCCGCGGTCTCTGCTGACATAATCCGTTCGCCTTTCGGCGGCTGGGGCTGGCGCAATAAACTCACCGGCCTCAGGTAGCCATCAGCCGCAATAACAGCATAGGCTCGCGCCAGTTGTAACGAGGTAACCGATACACCATAGCCGAAAGCGAGTGTTGCACGCTCAAACTCATTGCTTAGCGCATTATCCGACAGACGACCGCTGGCTTCCCCCGGGAATCCACTGCCGGTATCTGTTCCCAATCCGAGTTTCTGATACATACCCCATTGCTGTTCCGCATCCAGTGCCAGGGCTATTTTGCTGATTCCAACATTGCTTGATTTCATAATGACACCAGCGACATCGAGATCACCATAGTTATGCGTATCACGAATCGTGTTGCCCATAACCTGCATGTATCCGGGTCCCGTCTCCACCTTGTAAAAATCCCGCCAGCGTCCACTCTCGAGCGCGGCTGCCACGGTTAACGGCTTCATCGTTGAACCCGGCTCATAAACATCTATCACAGCGCGATTACGCATCGAGTCCGGGCGCAACTGGCGCCTGTCATTAACATTGAATGATGGCTGATTGGCTATCGCCAGAACCTCACCCGTGTCAACATCGAGAACAACAGCAGAACCGGCAACCGCATTATGTTTCAACACAGCAGCCTTCAGTGTCCGGTAGGTCAGATATTGCAAACGCTTGTCCAGACTGAGACGTATTGGTTTGCCTGGCTCTGATGAGCTGATACGCTCTACGTCATCAACTGCGCGTCCGAAACGGTCTCGAATCACCTGTTTGAGGCCCGGCTCGCCTTTGAGCCAATCATCAAATGCAAGTTCGATTCCCTCCTGACCGTTATCATCAATATCGACAAAACCAATCACATGCGCGGCAACTTCGCCGGCGGGATAGTATCGGCGGTATTCATCTTCTAGTGCCAAACCGGTAATATTCAGGCCCACCACCCTGTTTGCCAGTTCCGGTGACACATGACGTCTCAGGTACATGAACTCGCGATCCTTATAAGCGCTGATTTTTTTCTCTAACCTGGAAGGGTCGATCACAAGCAATTTGGCCAGCTGTTCAACACTGCCTGGTTTAGCGGAAAATTCCTGGGGATTGAGCCAGATACTCTTGACGGGTGTGCTAATGGCTAACGGCTCGCCATTTCGATCAACGATGTCGCCTCGATTTGCTGGAATCACCACATGGCGCAGCTGTCGGGCCTCGCCCTGCTGTTCGAAAAATGCACTGTGCAGCACCTGCATATCCAGCGCACGCCCGGCAAGCGCAGCCACCACACAGAAAAAAACAACCAGCACGGAGATAC
>Ga0316201_10004230_pt1 | contig 10795 bp, 11 predicted proteins | sample CS6wburrow_MG_FD_204516 | JGI IMG/M metagenome (GOLD analysis project Ga0316201, IMG submission 204516) | Coastal sediment microbial communities from Delaware Bay, Delaware, United States - CS-6 worm burrow | ecosystem: Environmental > Aquatic > Marine > Coastal > Sediment | place: USA... | reverse complement strand
GCTGCGTCTACCGGGCCTCAATGTCCCAGGGAAACCTGATCAAAGAGGAGGACCTCGCACAGGTCGAAGTCGGCATGACCAAGAACCAGGTGCGCTTCCTGCTCGGCACGCCGATGATCGACGACCCGTTTCGCAAGCAGCGCTGGGACTACGTCTATTATCTCAGGCTCGGACGCGAGGACGCCTCATTCAAACGCTGGGTTTCGGTTATCTTTGAGAACGACATCGTCAGCGAGATTCGCAAAGACCAGGAATTAAATCCCGGCCTTTAGGCGGCGCGCCTCCCTGGGATCCATCTCCAGGGCCCTGAATAGCTCGACCCTGTCGCCATTCCGGACAACCCGGTCGCGATCGACGGGCTGTCCCCAGATGCCTGCCTGCAATTCGTCCAGCTCACATTCGGGAAAATGCCGGGCGATTCCGCTCACAGCAATCGCGTCCGCGACCGTCGTCCCGTCGGGTACCTCTGTGGCGAGCAACACCTGGCGCTCGGGCAAGGCAAAGACAACCTCAACTCGCATAGATTTTTGCCGCCTGCTGCGTAAACGAATCGACCAGCGCGTTGCAGGTGTTTTCAAAAAAACGCCCGAAGATCACGTCGGTCGCCCGGCTTTCAAACTCGAACTCCAGCTCAAGCGCCACCTTGCTGCCGGCATCGCCGAGCTGGTGAAACGTCCACCTTCCTGACATATGCCGGAAAGGGCCGCCAACCAAAGCTATGTCGAGGGACTCGTTCTCAATGAAATGATTGCGTGTTCTGAAGCGTTTGCTGATGCGTCCCCGGTGCAACTCCAATGACGCCTCGATGAAATCATCGCCACGAATATGCACCTCCGCGTCGTTGCACCACGGCAGGAACGACGGGTATTTCTCCACATCCTTGACGAGATCGTACATCTGGGCCGCTGAATACGGCACCAGCGCACTGCGGCTTACCTTACGCATGATGTTCGGCTGGAGGGCCTGCGGCTACAGTACCGCGTTAACAAGCACCAGCAGGATGCCAATCGGGGCCACATACCTCGCAAGCAACCGCCATGCTTTGAAGAGCCCGCCGGCATTGCCGAGCTCATCCGACGTTGAGTTACGACACATTACCCAACCCGCGAATATCGTGATCAACAGGCCGCCGAGCGGCAACATGATGTTGCTCGTCAGGTAGTCGACATTGTCGAAGATCGTACCGGCGAGGAAGGTCACATCGGCCAGAACGTTGAACGACAACACAGATCCGAAGCCAATAATCCAGATCAACAGGCCGATCATGACCGTTGCCTGTGCTCGCGTCCGGTTAAAGTGTTCAACGATCCATGCGACGGCGGGCTCCATCAGACCGATCGCCGAGGTCCAGGCCGCGAACGCCAGGAGTACGAAGAAAATTGTCGACAGGAACACGCCACCCGACATCTGACCAAATGCCAGCGGCAGAGTATTGAATACCAGGCCAGGTCCGTCCGCCGGTGTTAATCCGTTCGCAAACACGAGCGGAAATATCGCGAGGCCGGCCAGGATCGCGATCGACGTATCGGCCGCCACGACCGCTGCGGACGCACCCGTGATCGAGGTTTCTTCCGGCAGGTATGCGCCGTAGGCCATAACTGCACCCATACCGATACTCAGGGTGAAAAACGCCTGCCCGAGCGCCGCAAGAACGCTCCCCCAGGTCAGTTTCTCGAAGTCCGGCGTGAACATGAAGGCGACGCCCTGGCCGAAGTAGCCTGATGTAATCGAGTAACCGAGCAGAACCAGCATCAACAACAGCAGAGCAGGCACCATGAATCGAACCGCCTGTTCAAGACCGCGCTCTACGCCTCTCGCCACTACAAAAACCGCGAGAGCCATAAATATCGTATGGCACAGACCAATGGCACGCCAATCGCCGACAAAGCTGCCGAATTCGGCACCGACAGCCTCCGGTGAAGCCCCGGCAAATACGCCGGTCGCGCTCTTGACCACGTAGGCCAGCGTCCAGCCCGCAATGACGCTGTAATAAGAGAGAATCAGGATTCCGGCGAGCACGCCCATGCCACCGACCCATCCCCATCTTGCCGAGCTGCCCTCTTCCTGGCCAAGCAGCTTCATAGTGGCAACAGGATTACGGCGTCCCCGCCGGCCGATCAGGATTTCCGACATCATGACGGGCATACCAATCAGGATGACGCAGACCAGGTAGACCAGGACAAACGCGCCACCACCGTTTTGGCCCGCGATGTAAGGGAATTTCCATATATTGCCGAGGCCAACGGCTGACCCGGTAACTGCGAGAATAAAGGCCATTCTCGATGACCAGTGACCGTGCAAAGAGCTTCGCTTGCCGCCGTCAGACTGATTGCTGAGCATTATTTTTCTCAAATTCCCCCGCTAATCGATCGATTCTTATACAAATCCCGGTGCCATACAACGCTTTGCCCGTATAATCGCGCCGCACACAAGGACTTCGACCAACAATCCCATGGGCAAGAAAAAAACAAAAAAACCGGCAGGCGACGTAATCGCGGTTAATCGCCGAGCGCGCCACGACTACTTTATCGAGGATCGCTTCGAGGCCGGGCTGGCGCTGGAGGGCTGGGAAGTCAAAAGCCTGCGGGCTGGCAATGCGCAGCTGACAGAAGCCTATGTGAACCTGAGAAATGGCGAAGCCTGGCTTGTTGGCGCCCATTTTGCGCCGCTCAAAACAGCTTCAACCCACATCAATGCCGATCCCACGCGGGCCCGCAAACTGCTGCTGCATCGCTACGAACTCGACCGGCTGACCGGCGCCGTGGAACGCAAGGGCTATGCCCTGGTGCCGCTGGACCTGCACTGGTTCAAAGGCCGCGCAAAGTTGAACATCGGGCTGGCCAAAGGTAAGAAACAGCACGACAAGCGAACCGATAAGAAAGACCGCGACTGGCAGCGCCAGAAAGAACGAATCCTGAAACATTAGTTTATTTTCAACTACTTATTTATCTTACTTAAAGTTATTTATATTAAACGTCGCCATTGAAATATGACGCTGTCGCATTGTTTTTAAGGGAATAGGCCCTACACTAGGGTCCACACGGGGGTGACATGGCTTCGACGTGGGTCGCGAAACTCCGAGTGCATGCCGAGGGACAGAGTACCTCGTAAATCCAACTGTAAAACTTATAGTTGCCAACGACGACAACTACGCACTAGCTGCTTAAAAACCAGTAAATGCCTTCAGCCCGGATCGTGCCTGTGCGTCCGGATCGCTGGAGTCACCGACACAGGACCGCGGCAAGGGCATGTTCAGGGCTCGAACCGTTAAATCCTTACTGAACTGGCTGTAAGTTTTCCCTGCCCGTCGGGTAGCCTGCAGTGAGATTAATGACGGAATAAGCATGTAGACCTCGTAGCGGAGGACTTGCGGACGCGAGTTCGATTCTCGCCACCTCCACCAACGCTAAGGCGCAGCTGACTGACTGTTGGCTGCGCCTTTTCTATATCGCTCCCGCATCGAACCGCGTAGCGAGTTCAACCGAGGCCGTATAGCGGCCGACAGACGCACGCAGTGCGCCGCGAAGCGGTGAGCTGCCGAAGGCCGCGAATCTATTCTCGCCACCTCCACCAACATGAGATGGGGCTGCCCTTTTTGGGCGGCCCCTTTTCATTTGTGCAGCTGCCAATCCGCAGTGAGGGCTCGTTTCCGAGCACGCTGATGTAGTAAGTTAAGTGGCGTCACTGAAATGAGAATGGTCGGTCTTTATGAAAATCCTGAAATCCTGCATAGCGGTTACCCTCGCGCTCTCGCTGGCAGCGTGCGATTCAATGACGCCTGACGAAAGCGCTGACGTTGCGGCGGACACTGTCGTAACCAAGCGCCCGTTCGAGCCGATGCTCGACGGCGAGTGGATCGGCAACGGCATCTCGTACGGCGCCTACCGGGATGGCGAGGGACCCGGCGAGGGACTGACGGCAAAAGAAAATATATTGGAGGATCTCAATATTCTCGCGCCAAGGTGGAACCTGATTCGCCTCTACGGCGCAGACGAGCAGTCACTGAGGGTTCTCGAGGTGATCGAGGAACACGACCTTCCGATTCGCGTCATGCAGGGCATCTGGCTCGATGCACACAAGACTGAGCACGAGAATGACGAGCAGGTCCGGCTTGCGATCGAATACGCCAATCGCTTCTCGGACATCATCATCGCAGTGAATGTCGGCAACGAAATCCTTGTTGACTGGTCCTATCACCGAATCGAGGACATTGATGAAGTTATCGAGCAAATCAGGCTTGTGCGCGGGAGCATCCAACAGCCGGTCACGGTCGCCGACGACTACAATTTCTGGAATAAGCCTCAGGCCCGCCAAGTCGCCGACGAACTGGATTTCATCTGCCTGCACGCCTATGCGTTCTGGAACAACAAGCCGTTGGATATCGCGATGGAATGGACCGAGTCGATCTATAGCGACATTCAAAGCCGTCATCCAGACCACACGATTGCCTACTGCGAAACTGGCTGGCCCACGAGCAGAGTCTATGATGACGGCAGCTATGAAGGCGGCTTGATTGGCAAAGCCGGCGAGTCCGAGCAGGCCGTATTTTTCAATCAATACGATCCGTGGGCAGAGCGCAACAAGGTCATCTCGTTCTACTTCACGTCATTCGATGAGAAATGGAAAGGTGGTTTCGATGGGGACAACCCGATGGACAAGGCCGAAAAGCACTGGGGACTGTACTTCAGCGACCGGACACCGAAGCAGGTCCTGCAGTAGCCTGCTACCCCCCGGGCGCCACCAACCTCATTAGCTCGGCACAAAGAATCGCTCCATAGGTGCCCAGCGCATATCCCAGCACGGCCAGTAGCACGCTAACCGGCGCGAGCGCGGGATGAAAGGCCGCCGCAACCACGGGCGCCAATGCTGCCCCGCCCACGCTGGCCTTGCTGCCGACAGCGACGAAGAACCATAATGAATACGCTGCCGATCTTCGACGCGCCGGCACCCTCGAGTTCGCGGGCCCGTGTAAAACTCATGCCCAGGCCGACTGTGGTCGCAACAACCACGACCCAGAAGAACTTGTTGGTGAGCACGGTACCCTGCAATGCATCGACGCTGGCAAGCACTGGCGTCACCAACCCCGCAAACAGGTGTGACGCACCAACGGTGCCCATGGCCACCGCTGCTATCAGCATGAAATCGACCAAGCTACCTGGCGGCTCGGGGTTATAGCCGTAGACTTCGAGCATCGCTGTCTGGTTGGCGCCACCACCGATCCAACCGCCCGCAAGCGTCGCAAAACCTCTCCAGGCGGCGTTCATACCTTCGCCACCGACTGTCTCCGGACTGAACAACGACACCAGGAAAACAGCTACTGGCCCACCGAGAACGATGCCAACTACCGCTGTGAAAAACATAAACAGCGCTTTGGGGCCGAGTCCGATAATCGCTTTCAGATCAATACTCAGCGTCATCAGAACGAGACACGCTGGCAGGAAATAGTCTTTCGCGACCGTCCACAGGTTGGATCCCTCGCTCGAGATCAGGCCGAAGCTATTCATCAACGAGGGGATCAGGTAGCACAGCAACAGGGCCGGAACGAACGTGTAGAACGTAGTCCAGCGGCCACCGAGACTGCGCGTGTAGAACACCAGCCCAACCACAACAACCAACATGCCCAGAACAACGGCATCGTCGCTGATAATCGGGTTACTCATTTATCGTCTTTGAAAATAGCCGTCGTCAGTTTTCCGGACGTATCAATGGAGCCCCGATACATCCCGGGTGTGTTGTGCTCCATAGCAATCTCGCCCTCACGGTTGACGCTGATCACACCACCCGAGCCGCCAAAATCAACCAGTTTCTCCAGCACCACATGTTCAACGGCTTCCTGCAGGGACTTGCCTGAATAGCGCATGAGAGCGGCGATATCATGGGCCACCACTGAGCGGATAAAGTACTCGCCATGCCCTGTCGCCGACACGGCACAGGTATCGTTATCCGCGTACGTGCCGGCTCCAATAATCGGAACATCTCCAATCCGACCAAAGCGTTTGTTGGTCATTCCGCCCGTTGAAGTGCCGGCCGCGATATTTCCGTGCTTGTCCAGGGCCACCGCTCCGACAGTGCCGTACCGTAACTCCGGCGGCGGAAGTGCGTTCGACGAGGTCTGCTCTGCCTGCGCACGTTCCAGCTGCTGCCGACGATAGTCAGTCGAGAAATACGCCTCATCCACCAGCTCGAAACCCTCCGCGACCGCAAACTCCTCGGCACCGGCGCCGGCAAGCATGACATGCGGAGATTCGCTCATCACCCGTCGCGCAAGCAGAATCGGGTTTCTTATGTGACTCACACCTGTGACCGCACCGGCATTGCGCGATCTTCCATCCATAATCGCTGCATCCAGCTCGTGGCCGCCCTGGCTGTTGAACACGGCCCCGTGCCCGGCATTAAAGTGCGGTGAGTCTTCAAGCACCAGGATCGCGGCCTCGACGGCGTCCAACGCCGACGCGCCATTCTCGAGGCGCTCATGGCCGGCAAGCAGAGCACGACTGAGCGTGTCTCTTATGGCCTTCTCTTTTTCGTCGCTAAGGTCGGCGCGCTTCATGGTGCCAGCGCCACCGTGTATTGCGATGGCGACCGGTGCTTCAGCGGGGCCAGCGCTGGCGTACGGGGTCGCGCCCAAAGCCGCGACCAGAAGCAGGAAAAGTTTGAGTCTCATAGCAGCTCTCTCAAAGAATCCGAACCCCGTAAGAGATGGGGTACCCGGTGAGAGAGTAGCAGAACGCCGCTATTTGGCTTCGAGAACTTCCTTGACAGTGCTCTCCAGTCCCGTGAGGCCAGCAGCACGACCCGCTTCGAGCGCCTTCTCGGTATCCTCGGTGTGGCGGAAGGTGTTCAGGGCAAACAAGGCACCTACCCTGTTCGCACTGGCACAGTGGACCAGGACCGGCTGGTCGTAGCGAACCAGAATATCTTCCAGCGTCCTCGCATTCTCGAACGTGACGCCATCGCGCCCGATCGGGAAGTTGATGTAGTCCATGCCCAGGGACTCGACAACCGCGGGCTCATCGAACCCGCGGTTCTCGCTACTTGTGCGCAGGTCGATAACGGCAACGTAGCCATTGTCGGCAAATACCTTGAGGCTCGCTTCGTCGGGCTGGCCCGCTGTGGTTACCCCGTCAACCGGCTGTACCTGGCCCAGCTCTGTAACTGCCTTGAGGTCAGCCTTGAGGGTACTCACGGCACTCAGGTTGGCATCGTCTGCAACCGCCAAAGAGCCAGTTAATGCCAGGCAAAGAACCCAGGTAAGTCGTTTCATCATCGCTATCGCCCTGTAAAAAAAATTAGTCCGCCAAAGTCATGCGGCTGCCAATTTCCACGCCTCGCTCGGTCAGGTGAACATTCACAGCCATGCGCTTATACATCTCGCCAGAAGATACCATGGCATCGCGAATCGCGGTCCGCATCGCCAGGGGCATTTCTTCACCCTCATCGGACTCGTCGTCAGCCATCGCGGTCTCACCTATGAACTGGTAGTAGCGCTTCGCGTCAAAACTCATGCTCATCAAGGGTTTTTCTTTTGCGATGTCGGCGCTCAGCATCGCTTCCGCATTTGCCTCCGCATCGGCGCCTACTGACACCGACAATGCGTCTTCGGACAGCGCCGCAAATGCCTGCTCCGCGATCTCTGCTAACTGCGGAAGATCGAGCAGCTTGGCCTTGCCATCGGGAATCAGGTTCAGAGCGGCGATCTCCGGGCTCATCATGGCGCCCATGCTGACGAGGGCCTGCGCATTTTCCATTGCAAATAGCAGGCTGGCGTCAATCGACTCGGGCGGGGTCTGGGTCGCAACGTCCATTCCCTGGACATCGGTGATATTGGCCAGGAAGCCGCGGAAGCTGTAGACCACAGGAGGCAGGGGCTGCGCGAGCGCCTCCCTGCCCTTAACCGTGCTCGCCTGGAGTTCCGCCAGCGCGTCGCATTCGAACGGCTCCGCCTCCATCGCGTCAAGGCGTTGCTCATAGAAGGAGCGCAAGGCAAGCGGATCGAGACTAAATCCGAAAGCCATCAGGCCGCCAGGATCCGGCCCCAGTCCCGGAACGGCGGCGGGCAAGGTTGCGAGCCCGGCGGCTATGTCATCCCTGAGCTCGACGACAACGCCGCTATCCAGAAAGCGGCTGCTGACACCGGTGTAGCCCATGACGATGCGCGGTGCGATCGCCGCAAGGCTCGAAAACTCCGACTTGCACTGTGCAGAGAACTTTTCTGGATCGTGCTCGATAATCTGCAGGAATTCTGTATTGAGGCCACTCGGATCGCCCGTGAACGATGCCGCGATACGCTCGACGTCGATGAAGCTGACGAAGTGATCGGTATAACCGTATTGCTTGCTGATCTTGCGCAGATCTTTGGTCTTCGCAAGGCTGTTACGGGGCTTTGACAAGCCGAGCGTGCGAGCCAGCCGATCCTCGCTGACCGACGCAGGAACAATCGTGATGACGGCGTCATTCTTCAGCGTCGCGATGATCACCCGCATGTCGTCAAGATCGAAGTAGCGATACTCTGTTCCTCGCAGGGAGGCCGTAGGCATCTTCTCAGGCGCTTTGGCCTCAATTCGGTCGACCGCCGCGTCAAACTGCGCTCCATCCGACAACGCGATCCGGAACACCGGTAACAGGCCGTCACCATAGATCGCCATAAGCGCGTCACGGCCGATTCCCGCATTCCGCAGACCCTCGACGCTCATCAGGTTCAGGATTTCGTCGCTCATCGCCTGCAGTTGCTCGGCTTTTTCAGCGCCGCCCTCTTCAGCGGCAAGTTCAACCATCGCCTCCGACATCGTGTACTGCATGATGCGTTTGTAGGCAGACAGCGTTTTGTCAACGGCCGGCTCAAACTTGTCCATGACGTCGTCTGGCAACGGCTTTGTGAACGCCATAACATAAGGCGTATCCGCCGGGATGTATTGCAACAGGTCTTTCGCTTTGCGGGCAGCGTCAGCGTTAGCGGCGAACAACAGCGCAGATGCGGCAATAAGGTAGCCTGCAAGTCGGGCGAGGTAATTCATAACAAGTCATTCCTTCCAAATAACGGATCGAAGTGTACGCAGCCGGCGCAACATATCAGTGCGCTCTGTCACACACAGTGAACCCCGCAGCAACCGTTGTTGCGGGCCCATTTCCTTCTCGAAGACGAGTTATTTGTGATAGCTGACGGTCTGGTAGGTCGCGGAAGCCGCATGCCGTCTTTACCTCACATTAACAAGGTACACTGCGCTGATGCAACTAACTGATGTCACCGAAGCTGACCTTGCTACCGTGCTGGCCCTGAACGAATCGTCCACGCCGCACCTGAACAATATAGACCTCGATATGATGAGATGGTTCGCTGCGAATGCCTTTTATTTTCGGATCGCATGGATCGACGACCGGTTGGCCGGATTCCTGATTGGCCTCAGGCCAGGGCTCGAGTACGGGAGCGAGAATTACCGCTGGTTCTGTGACAACTATTCGGACTTCGGCTACGTCGACCGGGTTGCGGTCGCAGCGTCGGCTCGAAGGCGCGGCGTCGCGTCGCAGCTTTACGATGATTTTGCAGAGACGCTTCGAGGAGCGGTCCCGGTCTTGACCTGCGAGGTCAATATCCGGCCCGCCAATGAATCGTCCATGCGCTACCACGAATCCCATGGCTTCGTGCAGGTGGCGACCCAGGAAACCGAAGGCGGCACAAAAAAAGTCGCCCTGATGGAGAAAACACTGTGAGTGAAGCGAAGCAAGACAGGAAGTATGACGTCATCGTCTATGGCGCGACCGGATTCACCGGCAAACTGGTGGCAGACTACCTGGCGCGTCAATACGGGATCGGCAAGGATCTCAACTGGGCGATAGCGGGCCGCAGCGCGTCGAAACTCGAATCCGTGCGGGACTCGCTCGGGCCCGGGGCCGCTGGCCTCGAGATAATTGTGGCAGACAGTGCAGACGGTCCGGCGCTCGATTCACTAGCGCAACAAACGCGAGTTGTCCTGTCCACGGTTGGCCCCTACGCGCTGTATGGATCCGAACTGGTCAGAGCCTGCGTCGACGCCGGCACCGACTATTGCGATCTCGCCGGCGAGGTGCAGTGGATCCGGAAGATGATTGATACGCATCATGATCGTGCAGCGGAGACCGGCGCCCGCATCGTGCACTGTTGCGGTTTCGATTCGATCCCAATGGATATCGGCGTCTATTTTCTGCAACAGGCGGCAAAAGATAGCTACGGCGACTACTGCCAGAGCATCGCCCTTTATGTGAAGGCGACCAAGGGCACGGCAAGCGGCGGCACGCTCGCCAGTATCATGAACATCATAGAAGAGACCCGCCGGGATCGAGAGATTGCCAAGATTCTCGTGCACCCCTACTCACTAAACCCAGCTGGCGAACGCGACGGGCCCGACGGCCGTGACCAGCAGAAAGTTATCTACGACGAAAAAGCCGAAGCCTGGACTGCCCCGTTCGTTATGGCTGGAGTCAACACGAAGATCGTACGGCGCAGCAATGCGCTCGCGGGGTATCCCTACGGCCGGGACTTTCGATATCGCGAGGCAGTCCTGAGTGGCAAGGGCGCCGGCGGCTGGTTCAGTGGTGCCGGCATGACGCTGGGTATCGGCTCCCTGGTACTCGGTGCATCGTTCGCGCCTACGCGAAAGCTGCTGCAAAAGTTCGTGCTGCCAAAGCCCGGGGAAGGGCCCTCTCCGGAACTACAGCGCTCGGGGTTCTTTAACCTGATGCAGATTGGCACGCTACCCGACGGTCGCATTATCCGTACTCGTATCACGGGCGATCAGGACCCGGGCTATGGCTCGACGAG
>Ga0316201_10004228_pt1 | contig 10801 bp, 24 predicted proteins | sample CS6wburrow_MG_FD_204516 | JGI IMG/M metagenome (GOLD analysis project Ga0316201, IMG submission 204516) | Coastal sediment microbial communities from Delaware Bay, Delaware, United States - CS-6 worm burrow | ecosystem: Environmental > Aquatic > Marine > Coastal > Sediment | place: USA... | reverse complement strand
TTTCTGTTTTATTGCCTTTCTCTGATCTTGGGTTGAACCTGTCCCTTATCTCATGCTTTTTCTGTTGCAAATATAGGCATTGGGGTTTTCTATATGGGTCAACGCCCACAAGCTGTTCATCTACGTTATGATTTTCAACCAGCACAAGATAGCATTCGTTAGGGGTGTTTAATAAATACCTGGTTTTTGCTTTCAGGTGTTCGAGCGGGTAGGAGTCGCATGAATAAATATCATCTATAAATCTACCAATGTCCCTTATTGTGTGGTGCTTTATCAAAACCACTTTAAAGGATGCCCGTATCATAGACATTATATCACTGAGATGCGGGATGCCGTGTCCCCAAATTATAAACGTGTCTGCTCTCATAACATATACTGTTGTAATTCATCTTCATACCTCTTGAAGTATTCGTGTTGCTTTTTGTTAAAGGTCAGATATTCGTAACACTTCGATAGGTGATCGTGGTATCTGTTGGGGATGCAAAACACCTTGTTTTTATAAAATACACTCTGAAAGGTTGTGAAGACCGTATCGGTGAACTCCTTAGATATGTACTTTTCATAAAAGTCAAACTTAAATATAAACTCACCGTTTTCGTAGTAATCCGCTTGATAGTGCTGAGTCCCTACCTGGTAGTGGTTCACGCTAATAAAATTCTCAATGTGTTCTAACCACTCATCGAAACTACGCACAAGTATATCAATGTCTTGCCCTTTCCTGTAATCGGGGAACTCGTTTGACATCCTTAGAATTACGTACTCCGGTGCGTCTGCGAAAATCTTTGATAAATTCATAATCTAAAACTATTGCGTTTGTATAAATATCTGTAACTTTCCCGTTTTCTATATTGGCAAAACAATACACCCGGCATCCGGTGCATAGGGACATTGTTGGGCGTTTAATGGTAGTTGTTAATCTTTCAGTCATCTCCCCAATATTGAATCATTAATTGTGAACTTCTCACCGCTGTCATGTATCTTGGTGTGGCATTCGTGGCATAAGCAAGCAAGGTTTTCTATATCGTCCGTTCCTCCCTTGCTCCTGAAGAGTATATGGTGTATCTCCAATCCGTTGTTTATTCGGAGTATCTTGCTGCATCTCTCACAACTCCAAACGTCCTGCTCTCCCAGGTTGAAATGCTTTAAGTATGTTCTTACGTGCCTTCTCATAGGAGAAAGTTATTTATAAAGTAAGCTATTACGCTGAATACTACAATAACCATTATTACAAGTATCCATTTGATGCATCCTTCTCCTTCGGGTTTTTCTTGTTTCATTGCTTTATACTTTTATCGTTTAAAGTAAAATAAGGTGTTTTATATGTTCACTTTTTTTATATCTCAACTTCTTTCTGAACCGATAAAACTTGCCCATTGCTGAGAGTGTCGCTTTAATATAAGAAGGCTTTTCTTCAATCTTAATCCCTATATTAGCCTCACGGTATTGTTTCAATATGCCCATGCCGTGATCGGGTCTGTCATCGCCACACATATAGCCGGTAAAATGATCAAGGATATGAGCAACAACCTCAATCTCTTCAGTGGTTAATGTTATTCGGTGTTTCATTGTCTTATATAACAAGAATTAAAATACATAAAAGAGCTATTACAATAATAACCCATAGCATACCGAAACACCCACCCGATTCAGGGGGCGGGACTGTCCTGTACTCCTCCTCTAAAGGTTGATAGTATTTGTAGTTTTGTGTTTCCATTACATATAGTTTACAATTTCTAACTGTATGTCCTCTTTTGTTATATCCAGGAATTTACAAACAACATCCAGCACCCGGCTGTATAACTCACTAAACTCCGTTTCATCCATCTTTGCAAAACTGATGGATAGGGGTAAAAACATTTCCCCGGTGGGAGTGCTTACCCGCTTATAATATCCCGCTTTCATAATAAGGAAATAACGTAGCTCATCAGGGTTGTTGAATAAGTCCTGGTTTTCATAAACCATGTTTACAAGAGCGAAAAACTTCCTGTGAAATGCAATGTTGCGGGGTTGCTTAATCTCTATGCGGTAGGTTTCATTATTACGCAACTTGGCGAGCTTGTCATAGTCGCTGTTGTATTCGGGAATTATTTTCCCGTTTTTTATTTGTGCGTAAAGCTGCATTAATGTTTTATTAGTTCTCTGTTTTAGGTGGGTTTACTATTTCAGTTTGTAAGGCATGGAGTAACTCATATGCCTCATCAAATGATAATTTTTCCTTGAACCCCCACTTACGTAATCCCCTAATAAATATTGGTTCATCTTGTTGGGTGAGGGAGATGATTTCATCTGCAACCTTATTATAAACTTCAGGAAACACTCCCCTTATCTGTGTCTGAATAGGTTGAATCAATTCATTGTCTTTCAATATCTCAATTATCTTTTCTCGTTTCATTGAAGTAAATTTATAATATTATTTTGACATATCCAAATTATAGTCAGGAGCTAATATACGGCCTAATGACTCAAAGACATCAACCCTCAAACATTCCTCACACATCTCATACCTGGAATCAACATTCTTTTTACTTCCACATTTTATACATTTCATGCCTAAAGATTTATAACATTCCGTCAATTAATTCAACCTTTGCCCTATATGCCTTATCCCACTCCATGTAACCCTTAACCCTCTTTATTGAGTGTATAACCGTTGAATGGTTTTTACCTATAAAACGCCCAATGCTTTCTAACGTGTACCCGGTGTATTTATTCAGAAAGTAAGAAAATAGCTGACGGTATTCAACGAGGTTCTTTTTTCTGCAATAGGAATCATAGCTGTCAACCCTTAATTCAGAAGTTAATACGTCCCTTATTCTGTAAAACCGTTCTTCGTCTGTCATTAAGTCAAAGTCAATATGGTTTACAGTGTCAATCTGCACCCGGCTTTGAAGTTCGGGCATTAACATTGTGGGGAGTTGGTCGCGATCTTTAAAAGTGTTTAATGCACTAATCATAACGCTGCTAATGTTGCTTTCTGCTGGTCTCATATTAAAATAGTGTTTGTTGTTGTATCTTCTCGCTTGTCTGTATGTCCCTGGCACGGTTTAAAAAGTGTAACCCTATTTCTGGGTTTACCATGTTGCGAAGTATTTTAATCTTATTGTCTATTTTATATCCACCCAAATCAAACCCATAAACAATAGAACTCGCCTTTATATCCTCATGCCTCACTCTGTTATCTTTAAACTTTTTCTGTTCTATATAGAAATTATTCCAGAAGTAATGCCTCCCAAGTTTTACAGATGGGGGTATTAAAGGTTCGTAATATGGCCTAACATTCTCAATCACATATTTACTTCCTATTTTGTGATAATGCTTTAATAATATTATTTCCTGATATAAGCTCATTTCTGGGTAAATAGCATCATTCTGACCTCTATGTGTTGCCATTCTTCGCGCGTCAGAATGTGAGGGGCAAGGTGGTGAACTCCAAATAAAGTCATATTCTTTATAGTGCTTTAAAAGGTATTCATGAGCGTCACCAACTACCAACTCATCATCGGGGAAATAGTCAGCGTACACTTTAGCTATCTCAGGGTTAATCTCCACAGCCGTTACCTGGACATCCTCCCACAGCTTACGGTTGCCCCCTATCCCCGCATATAAGTTAAGCACTTTCATTTGTAAACAGGTCTATTGTTTTTCAATCTTTCTGCATTGCGGATGATAACGCTGTCTATATCGATCAACGGTATCTCCCGAATCTCGTAATCATGTGTGTTGTTCTGGCTCTTCCTACCGTTCCAGCACACATAAAAGTTATCAGAGTTTTTAGGGTAAGCATCTTTTACCCATTGCGGGGAATCCTCCCACATCTCAACATTTACCTTCCTCCACCGCTTAATATCCGGTAAACGTTCTATTAAAATATCCCTAAGCTCGTCTAATTTAGTCATTGTTAATTACTATTTGTATTCCCATTATATAATAAATTGTCCCAAAACTAAGACTCCTCTTCCTGTAAAGCGGCAAAAGCGTTTTCATAATGCTCGCAAGGGTTGAGCTTAGACTTTGGACTTTCTCTCTTCTTTGCTTTGATTAGGTAACTGCTACAGCTCCCTTTTCGTTCACATAAAATGTATATCCCATTGTATTTAAATTTTCCGTTGCAAATCATTGTCAATATTTAAAAAATTTTTAATTAAGTTAATTTGCTGTTGCAATAAATCTATAGACTCCGAAAGTAATTTAATGCTTTCACGGTTATTATCTATCATTTTTTCTGTAATATCGTTGTATTTTTTCATTTTCCTATGTTGTTTCTGTCCTCACTAATAAACTTTCCCGTGTTTTGAATACGTTTCTTTAAACTATCAGGCATTGGGGTTGCCGTTTCTGAGGGCTTGCCGTAATCCTCCGGGATGGGTGGCGCTGCATTTGTCTTGGAAGCGGTAACAGAACTTTTAATCTTTAGCTTGTTATCTGCTAAATCCCTACGTGCAAAACTACGAACCGTAGCCATCCAATCTTTACGCATTTCACCCTTTGAATCACTCCAATCCATAGCAGCCTGGTAGTAGTATTTAGCATTTGCGTTTTTTAAATCATCACGTTCTAAGAAATCTAAAGAAACTTGTTCAAGTGTTAAACCAGAATTTTTCATTAAACACTTCTTATTATATTTCTTATCTTCTCTTATCTTATCTTCTCTTATCTTATCGGTATGATTCGTATCTGTTTTTTTACAATCGTATACGTTCGTATCTTTTTCATCCCATCGCTTACGAATGTTTTCTGTATTCTTTTCACACCTCTCCCGGTATTTCTTTAAATCCCGCTTTAATTGCCTCTTAATAGGCTCGAAAGCAACCCTTAAAAGCAGTTCTTCGGGTTCGGGGTTCTCATCATTAACATAAGAGAATATTAATTTTATAAGCCTCCCTGCCTGGTCATCAGGTAGCTCATTGAACAACCCCTGTTGGTCTGTGTATAGCTTAAATGAATCTTTATTCTCAGCCATTGTTAGTTGAAATTTATACCACATAATTCTAAACAGTCTACACAATAACCCGTAAATACTTTATTATTATGTTTACTCATAAGTGTATTTTTTGACATAAAATTATAATAATCGGCTTTTATTACTCCTGACTTAAAATAAAAATTATTGTTTGAAATTCGTAAAACTGTATCAATTATATTATCATTTAATAATAAATAATTTTGGACTTCATTTAAATACATCCCCTGTAAGTTTTGAGTATTAAAATTACAAGTTACAATTCTTAAACATGACCTACAAAAATCTTTTATTTTGCTATACTGCAATAACCTGTGTTTTATTAATTCAGGTGAATCAAGGGCTGAAATTGAGGTATTAAAACATACATTGAATTTACTGATTTTTTTCAACAAGGCAAAACTCATTTCATTCCAATGTTTAGTAATTACAACTATTTCTTTAATCCCAAATACCAGATTTATTATTTTTATTGTATGCTCCCAATTTTCAGATGGATCGCCAGAAACCCCTATCCTTATAAATGGCATATTAATATTAAATATATTTTCACGTATTTTTGTAATATGGTTTATGTCTATAAAATTCCTCAAAATTGATTTATTAAATTCATATCCATACCTCCTTGCATATTTTGCCGCATAACATTCACCATAACAACCCCCTATATCACTCGCAACACCTTTAGAACAGCCCTTTATGGTGTCTAAATCGTATATTCCCCTGGCGTTTCTTAAAAGCGATATGACTGTTGAATATTGCATTATAATCTTCCAATATTAGGATATAAATCTTTTATCTTTTTCATATCCCCATTATAGAAAACAAGTATTTTCTGTTCAGACTTTGGGTACTTTCGGTAATGAAGAGTTTTTTTAGCTTGTGCCCTCCTTGTAAATTCAGATTCAATATAAACTATCTTATTATAAATATGTAGCCCCTTTGATTTAAAAAAAAGCTCATGCTCTGCTTCGCATCCATAATATGCGCCATTTTTATCTCTCGAATCCCCCGTCATAACAACAAAAAATGTATTATCATTCATTACGCTTATAGCCTTTTCGTAGCCCGAAAAAAGTGTATCCCTAAATTCTTCATATGAGCCTAAAAAATTTATTTCACCTTCGGGGGGTAAACCGTCATAATCTATATATTTCTCAACCCTATAATAAGGAGGGCAACTAAATATTAAATCATATTTTTGTTTAGGTATATATTTAGAACTGTCTGCCTTTATCCATTTTACATTGTAAAAGTCCTTGCAAAGTTCATTATTAGCATCTACCTGGTTTTGCCTAATTTCAGTTGCTAAATATTCATATCCAGAACCTCCCGTAACAAACCCCATTTGAACGCCACCCCCGAAAGGATTGTAAACTCTTACACCGCTTGTAGGCATAAACATTCTTAATATAACTTCACACGCAGTAGGGTCTAATACAGAGGCGTTACCATTTAATGACTTTTTATTATCTACCTTTATTTCACCGTCTTTAACTTCCCTCTTAGATAATACGACATTTGAAAAACCCGCAGAACCCTGCCAGCATCCTTCCCGTGTTGCATATTTGGGGTTAGGTATATTATATTTTTCACCCTTTTCCTCAATCTTGGCATTCCATTCTTTTTTAATTTTCAACCAATCTCCTTTAGTTGAGTTCCATAAATTTGTTAATGTTATATGTGCCAACAGCTTTAACCTTATTTCTTTTAAATCACCATAAACCATATATTCAAAATCAGACTTAACAAGATAAGTAACAAAGCCTAAATCATGAAATACGCTTGGCTTTTCTAAATCATGTTTTCTGCTAACCGTCATTATCATTTTATAACCAAATGTGTTTTGCTCAATTATTTTCTCAATCATTTTAGAGTAAATTGAAATACTTTTGCGGTCTGGCTCCATCGCAGATTGTAATAAACAAAACTCTTCTGCTTCATGATTTATTTGAAATGTAAAAAAACCACTTAATTCTTCATTAATTTTTAAAACTATTGCATCATGTATTTGCATGTTTTTACGCGCAGCCCTGTATGCTATTTTATCACGCAATGCTAAATCAGCAATATATATAGAATATTCTGAGTCTATTATAGGGCTAACGTGGATTAACTCAACCTCATCCTCAAATAGTAATTTTTGTTCAGGTTTTCTTATTGCATCGGTTTTTCCCATGAGTTGTCTATTTGTTTTATGAATCTTAATATTACAGCGATACATTGCACCGCCTCTTTTCTCATTTTATCAAAGTCCCTGGATTGGTCATTCTTTTTTATCTCATCCCAAAGTTCTTCAATCTCTTCAAGCAATACGCCATAAAATTCATGGCAGCTTGAATAATCTCTTTTGTATTTTGCAATAGCTCTGTAAGCCTCATTTATTGCTTCGGTTGCTATTTGTTGCATAATCTTTGTCTTTTTAAAAGGGGGTAGAGCGATCAACTTCCCCACCCCCTCCAAACATCAGAAAACTCTTATATCATCATAAAATTTAATATCTCTTAGTATTTTTCTAGCAAAAACAACGTGATGCTGTAATGTGCTTAATGGTAAGTCTTTGTTCTTAGTATGATATATTAAGGTGTCTTCATTTAAAACAATATGCTGGTGCAGCCTTTTATGATCCTTCCTGTCTAAAATAATAACGCTGTAAGGTAAATTATAATTCCAATGATGCGCCTCTTCTCCTTCTTTAATTAATCCTTTAGATTTCAACATTTTATTCATATTCTTAAAATAGGATAAGTTTCTAAATTTAGGAGTTTTATATTTATCCTTATACCCTAAACGATGATACTTGTCCCTGCCTCTTGCCCTCTCTTTTTCATAAAACTCCTCATTTTCCGTAAGACTAATATAATTCTCCCTTACATCATTTTTGGCGCATTCTTTACACTTATTTAAATGTCCGTCCGCCATTTGTTTGTGAACATAAAATTCATCTAATTGCTTTTCTTTTCCACATTTAAAACAAACTTTCTTTTCCATAACAAAAATGCCAGGCTTAGACGTGTCGAATGGTGTATATATACCATTGCGAGTCCTTTCGGATTTCGCCGTCATACCTGGTCTTATTCCTTTGTTGATATTCATATACTTTGAATCGACCCCGTAAAGTTGCTAAAATATTTTTAATTATTATAGCACAAAATGATAAAATGATAGCACAAAATGATTTATTTTTTTAAAACGGCAATTGGTCTAATTCATCCTCACTCGGCTTGCCACCGCTACCTTCAAACACTTTACCGTTACCCAGTATCTCGCCCTTTTGCCCGGCCTCACGCTCATCTTTGCTTATCTCCTCAACGATCATGTAATCATCTCCATACTTACTATCCGGTGTTTCTAAAAGGGCGCAGTTTAGGTATAACCCCTTTTCACCCTTTACCAGTTTCTCTTTTGTAATTTTACTTACGTTCAAATTCAATTTAATTACTTTCATCTTGCTCGTTTTATAAATTCTGTATTCGTTTTAATTGCCGGGGGTATTATCTCCCCGGTGTTGGGATCAGCTACATCCATTTCTAATGCCAACTTCATAAGGTTCTCTCTCGCTTTACGCTGTGCGTCTAACCGTAACCACTCAACGTCATGCTTAAAGGAGTAGGATGAACGGGATGCCTTTTCAAACCTGAACCCGTTAATTTCAAACTGTTTTTCGTGTTTATCTACCTCTGACATGATGGCATCCTTTACATCTTCGTCCTTCATTGCCTGGCTGAAAACGTCAAACATTACCTTTACCATGATAGGGTTTACCTCACCGGATAGTACCAGCGTTTTAACATCCTTTGCAATCTTAGCGGGGTTGTTAATGTATTCTTTAATCATAATGCTTCACTCATTAACTGTTCTTTGTCCTCCTCTGTCATCTCGTATTTCTTTAGGACATCAAATATTAAATTTCCCTGCTTGAGAAAGTCAACAGCCTTAGACCATGCCGCGCTTGTAGGGGTGAGTTTGGGTTTACCACCCTTGACTGTCTGTGGCTTAGCTTTTTCTTGTATAGGTTCGCTGGCTTTATTCCCGTCATCATCTTCGTCTATGTTAAGGGATAAAATTGCCCCGATGGCATACCTCCGCTGGTAGGTCAGTAAAGAACCACGCCCCTGTGGGTCATCCTTTACAGGCTTCATATAATATACCTCACTCATCCACTCGCCAGATTCGGGATGTATTATAATTGTTTCTAACCCACAGTCATCTTTAGGGAACTGCATAATAGTCAGCCCTGCCTTTTGTAGTGGCTCGCGGATTGCGTCCAGGATAGCGGGCAATGCCGCATACTTAGACTTGAAGAAAGGGTTTGTGTCTGTCTTGGGTATTTTACTAACTTCCTTATGAAAGTTGAATACCGCCCCTGAAATGTTTTTAATAGATTCTGATGTTTTCATTAGTTCAATGATGTTTCTAAAGTTCTTACTGCTTTAATAGAGTTATCGTTGTAAATGTATGTCACTATGAAACCAAAATTACAGGCTTTGTTAGTAAAAAACCAAGTCCCGGTTTCAAGGGGTTCAATTAGTTTAAGGTTTGTTTCCATTATATAAAGTATTGTATTTGGCCTTGCCCGTCACAGTGAGGGCATACTTTACAGCCATTAGTTTTAAATATCAATCCGTGTCCTTCACAGATTTCGCAATCACCCCAAGTGTAGTCCTCCCACCAGGGAGCATCATGGCCGTCAACTGTCATGTGGTTCATAATTAGTGGCATTGTGAGCAGTCGGTTGCTCGTGGGTTAAGAAATGTTTTCTCTGTGTTCTGTCCCTCTTCTATTTCTAACTCATAGCGGGGGCATTTTTCGCATGATGCTAATATAACAATCATTGCGATGAATAATAGCTTTTTCATAGTTCTAAGAATTTTTTTAATGCGGTACGTATCTGCTGGGAGATTGTCATTCCGCTTTTCAGCTTGTATGCCTTTGCTTTTTTTACAAGCTCCTTTTCTATACGTATGTTTATTCTCTCAGTTTTCATTTATTTAAGAATCAAGTTCAAAAAGGCGTTACTTTTTTTCTTCCATAATAATTATCAATGTCTTTTTTGCAGTCTTCAATGGATGGAAAATGTTCATCGAACCATCTGAATTTCCCATTATTAAGTTCGGTTATAATTATTCCCCTATATGGGGTTTTGCATTTGTAGTTTTTTCTTTTCATGTCGTTTAGTTTTAAAATGTAATAGTTGAAAATCTTGATTTGCATTCTGTACATTGTATATCGCCAGGGATGGGAACTCTTTCACCGGGCAGATAAGTAAGGCCATTATACCAATACCATTTAAGTTCTTTTTTTGCCACCCTATACCAAGTAGGTAATTGTTTGTGTAAGGTAATTTTGTGGCAAACTGGGCAGTGTTCTTTGTGTGTTTTCATAATTAGTGGCATTGTGAGCAGTCGGTTGCTCGTGGGTTAAGAAATGTTTTCTCTGTGTTGCCTTTACAGCCGTTAGTTTTAAATATCAATCCGTGTCCATCACAGATTTCACAATCTACCCAACCGTTAGTTTTAAATATCAATCCGTGTCCATCACAGATTTCACAATCCCCCCAAATGGAGTCATCCCACCAGGGAGCATCTTGTCCGTCAACTGTCATGTGGTTCATCGTTTTAAGTTTTAATGTTTATGTAAATGTACGTACTTTATTAATACAAGTCAAGTTTTTTAACACTTTTTTTTTTAAAAAAAATACAGATTGTAAATTGCAGATTGTTAAATTACGGCCTTAATATCAGTAATCATCCTATCATCCCCGTCCTTCTGTGAACGGTGAAAACCAATAATAAGTTTTAACGCCCCCAGGTCTGCCGGACGTAGTAATCGGCTTGCTAC
>Ga0316201_10004227_pt1 | contig 10803 bp, 10 predicted proteins | sample CS6wburrow_MG_FD_204516 | JGI IMG/M metagenome (GOLD analysis project Ga0316201, IMG submission 204516) | Coastal sediment microbial communities from Delaware Bay, Delaware, United States - CS-6 worm burrow | ecosystem: Environmental > Aquatic > Marine > Coastal > Sediment | place: USA... | reverse complement strand
AAGTGAGGACTTGATAGAACGGGAACGAATTATTGCCGATGGCACCATGAAAGGCTGCGAATTTGCCTTGGAACATGGTATTGCTATGAATATTGCCGGAGGTACACACCATGCTTATACGAATCGTGGGGAAGCCTTCTGTATGCTTAACGACCAGGCCATTGGAGCTCGATATTTGCAGACCCAAAAACACGTTAAAAAAATTCTAATTGTGGACCTGGATGTACATCAGGGAAATGGCACTGCTGAAATTTTTCGAAATGATGCCTCTGTTTATACGTTCTCCATGCATGGTGCTGGGAATTATCCCTTTAAGAAAGAAACCTCAGACCTGGATGTGCCATTACACAAGAACACCACAGATGCCGAATATCTTTCGCTTTTAAAGAAGTACCTCCCACAGTTAATTGAAAAAGAAAAACCCGATTTTATATTTTACCTCTGCGGGGTAGATGTATTGGCATCGGATGCCCTTGGAACCCTGGCTCTGACAGTAGAAGGCTGCCAAAAGCGAGATGCCTTTGTACTGGAAACCTGTCACCGCCTTCAAATACCGGTACAGTGCAGTATGGGAGGTGGCTATTCCAAGGATATAAAAATAATTGTAGACGCCCACGCTAATACTTTTAGGCTGGCACAGGAAATTTATTTTTAGCAATTTTTTCCTGGTCTCTTATTTTTATGGCGCCACACAAAAAAGACTGACCAATGTCAGTATCTAGAAATATTCAATTACGTATTTTTATAAAAATTACAGATCATGCTCACTAAAAAAATGGAAAAAGCCTTGAACGATCAGATTCGGGTTGAGGCAGAATCATCACAGGTATATTTGTCTATGGCCTCCTGGGCCGAAGTTAAAGGACTGGAAGGTATATCGCTCTTTATGTATCGACATTCCGACGAAGAACGAATGCATATGTTGAAACTAATCAAATATGTAAACGAACGAGGTGGGCATGCCCAAGTTTCGACCCTTAATGCCCCCAAAAAAGATTTTGGAACCTTTCAAAATATGTTTCAGGAATTATACGACCATGAAATTATGGTTTCAAAAAATATTAATGAATTGGTACATATTTCCTTAGAAGAAAAAGACTATGCTACTCATAATTTTCTGCAGTGGTATGTTGCAGAGCAAATAGAGGAAGAGGCATTGGCCAGGAATATATTGGATAAACTTAGCCTTATAGGGAATGACAAAGGAGGCCTCTATCTGTTTGACAGGGATGTACAACAAATCACGGTCGACAGTTCTGCTTCTGGTACTGCTGAATAACTAATACTGGCACTTATATTTTGGGCTAATCATAATTTGAAGGGTAAGCAATCTTTATATGGGTAAAAAGAAGAAAGACCTTAAAAAGGCCAAAAAGCGACTTAAAAAAAAGCGTAAGGCTGCCTTGAAAGGGCGATCCCGTGCGAAGTGTAAACCTAAATGCTGCAAAAAATTTAAAAAGTACGACTCTAAACGCTGTAAACGTTGTCCTCATTTTGAGAAGTTTCAAAACGTAGCTTAACCAAAGATTACGTTATTCCGCCAGTAAAAATTTATTGAAAAAACTGTTTTTAAAAATTCTTTTTGTGGGCAACCAGAGATTCCAGGGCAGGCTGCCGCTCCTGATTAATTTCTGAGATTGTAGCATAGGCCGAAGTTCCATGCAATGCATAAAAAGATGCCTGGGCAAAATAATAGGCTCCATGGTCGCACGCTCCATCACAGTGAATTTCATGTTCACTATAAGCTTCTTTCTTGCCTTGTATATATGCTTTATAAGCATTATAATTGGTCTGCTTTAAACCAAGTTCGAAGTTTTTCTGATCCTTCCAGAAATCGGCTTCATCTTCTACCAGGTCTAATTGAAGTGAATGTTCATAACGGGCATCCTTTTCAGCCATTTGAATATAAAAGGCAATGGCTTTTTCTCCCTCAATTCCCTGAGAAACAATCTCCATGGGGAGGAAAATTAAAAGTATAAAAACTAAAAGCCAAATACGTTTCATATCATTACATCTAATTACTTTCGCTCCGCTAGTATTACGAACTAGCAGGATAAAAAAGGTACATAAAAAGAATCACCGATTAAAGAAAAAGGGGCGAAATGCCCCCTTTTTCGATAATTGGATGAACCTTATACCTTTCCCAGCATTAAGAGCTCGTTACAACGGATCTCTGTTACATATCGCTTGTCCCCTTCTTTGGTTTCATACGATCTATGTATTAATTTCCCCTCTACGGCAATTTCGCTTCCTTTGGTAAGGTATTTTTCTACAATTTCAGCGGTTTTACCCCAGGCCACGATATTGTGCCATTGGGTGTCCGTTACCTTCTCACCTTTGGCGTTGCGAAAAGTTTCGTTGGTAGCAACAGAAAATTTTGCCAGTTTACTACCATTCTCTAATTCCACTACCTCAGGGTCTTGCCCCAAGTTTCCAATCAACTGTACTTTGTTTTTAAGTGCATTCATTGTTACTAATTTTAAGGTTAAACAGTTAATACTATCGGTTTTCCATATCCGACACTGCAAACATAAAGACGGTACTTGTGGGTAGTTGGTTAATAAATATTTATTTTCGTTTGTTATCGTTTGTAGTCGTTTGTAAATAATTTAGACTTATTCTGACCATCCTCAAAAAATCATACTATTTCCTTCCAAAAAATCTATTGTATAATGGATTTCTTACTGTTTAATTAGGATTCCCACTGAACTTCATAAGTTCCAATGGTTTTATTTTTATCTTAGGGTCTTTCTATAATTAATCACTCATAAAAATGAAAAAATTAAACACACTACTACTTCTCTTTATCAGCTGTATTGCCATACATGCGCAGTCCGCTAAGGAAATGGCCGCTGAAATTGAAAAAGAAGCCACCGAAAATTCACAATTGCATCAATTGGCACACGAATTAATGGATGTTATTGGCCCTCGCCTGGTGGGAACGCCTCAAATGAAAAATGCACATGATTGGGCTGTATATACCTTTAATAAATGGGGCATTGAGGCAGAAAATCAGGAATGGGGAACATGGCGTGGCTGGGAACGTGGTATTACCCATATAGACATGCTTTCACCAAGAGTCGTGTCCCTCAGCGGAAGGCAACTAGCCTGGAGTCCGGGTACCTCAAAAAAGGGCATTACTGCCAACCTCATCACCATACCAACACTTGCGGATTCCCTGGCGTTCAATAAGTGGGTGTCTGGTGTTAAGGGCAAATTTGTACTGGTCTCCATGCCACAACCTACAGGAAGACCCGATTATAATTGGGAAGAATTTGCTACTCCTGAATCCTACGAGAAAATGAAAAAAGACCGTGATGCCCAAACGGAAGCCTGGCAACAGAAAATTAGGGCAACCGGACATACCAGCAGAAATATTAACGAAGCCCTTGAAAAGGCAGGTGCCGCAGGCATTATTCAGTCACGTTGGTCTTATGCATTTGGTGCCAATAAGATCTTTAGTGCCAATACTAAAAAAATCCCTGTAATAGATCTTTCCCTGGAAGACTATGGTATGTTGTACAGAATGGTTATGAATGGGGGTGATCCTTTAATTAAAGTGGTTGCAGAATCCAAAGAGTTAGGAAGGGTTCCTACCTTTAATACCATCGCCACTATCCCCGGAAAAGAATTGCCAAATGAATACATCATCCTGTCCGCCCATTTCGATTCCTGGGATGGAGGAACCGGTGCAACTGATAACGGTACCGGATCTATTACCATGCTAGAGACCGCACGTATTCTAAAAAAACTGTATCCTAATCCCAAACGCACCATCATTATAGGCTTATGGGGAAGCGAAGAACAAGGCTTAAACGGTTCCAGAGCGTTTGTGGAGGATCATCCGGAGATCGTAGACGGCCTCCAGGCACTCTTTAACCAGGACAATGGAACAGGACGGGTTGTAAACCTTTCGGGACAGGGCTTCTTAAATTCCTATGCCTATCTTGGAAATTGGCTGGAAGCAGTTCCCGATTCCATCACACGACATATTGAAACCACATTTCCCGGAAATCCGGGAGGCGGGGGTTCGGACTATGCGTCCTTTGTTGCCAAAGGGGTCCCGGCTTTCTCATTGAGTTCTTTAAGTTGGAGCTACTGGAATTATACCTGGCATACCAATCTGGACACCTATGATAAGATAGTGTTCGATGATGTCCGGAACAATGTAATACTCACTGCAATTTTAGCCTATATGGCAAGTGAAGATCCGGAACGGGCCTCCAGGGAAAAAGCCATTCTGTCCATTAACCCAAGGACAGGTGAGCGTCGTGAATGGCCAACACCACGTTCTCCTAACCGGGAAGGCGGACAGTAATATAATTCAATATCCAACACAAAACCATCGAATATGAAATCTCTATATGCGTTACTTCTATTCTTATGTAGTCTTGGCAGTATAGCCCAAACTGGTTCATTAAAACAATCAACGGTACTTTCAGATGGAGACGCAACTACTGTGGGGATGTCCGAAGAGCGTCTTAAACACTTTGAAACCATGCTTCAGGATGCGGTGGATTCTAACCAAATCCCGGGCGTTGTTGCCTTGATAGCAAGAAAAGGTAAAATAGTGTTCCACAGATCTTTTGGGATGGCAGACAATGCTTCCAACAAAAAGATGTCCAATGATGTAATTTTCAGAATTGCTTCCCAGTCAAAGGCAATCACTTCTACCGCTGTAATGATGTTGTGGGAAGAAGGCAAATTTAGATTAGACGACCCAATTTCTAAATACATCCCGGAATTCGAAACGCCCACTATTTTGGAGACCTTTAATGAAGTCGATTCTTCCTTTACAGCCACCCCATCTGATAAAAAGATTACAATTCGTCATCTAATAACACATACCTCGGGATTGGGGTACGGGGTTATAGATGGTGACGACCGTATTCGGAAGATCTATGCCAAAGCAGGTGTTACTGATCTTTATACAACTAAAGACATTACTATTGAACAAAGCATCAAGAAATTAGCCAAATTACCCCTTCATCACATGCCGGGTGAAAAATTCACTTATAGTGAAGGTCTGGATGTACTGGGGTATTTTATTGAAGTTATCTCAGGAAAACCATTCGATGAATTCTTGAGAGAACATATTTTTAATCCTTTAGGGATGAATGACACCTGGTTTTATCTACCTCCTGAAAAATCGAATCGACTAGTATCCGTTCAGCAACCGGTGAATGATAGCTGGGAAAAGTATCCTGTTACATTTTACGATCCGGATTATCCAATTAAAGGAGCAAAACGTTTTTTTTCCGGGGGAGCCGGCCTCTCTAGTACGGCGAAAGATTATGCTATCTTTCTACAAATGTATTTGAACCAGGGTGAATACAATGGAGTTAGAATCTTAAGCCGCACTACCGTTCGCAGTATTATGGGAAATCAAATAGGAGATCTTTGGGAGAATGGCCCAAAATTTTATGGTCTGGCGTTTGGTGTACTCTCCAAAAAAGGTCAGGATCAGGGAGGAGAAGGTAGTACCGGAACATTCGAATGGGGTGGTTATTTTAATACTCAATATTTTGCCGATCCTGTTGAAGGGGTGGTAGGGATTCTAATGAAACAAACTCAGGGACCTGTAAAGGATACAACTTCCTGGAAATTTCGTCAAATGGTTTTTGCAGCCATTGATGACTAAAAAATTATTATACTAAAACAGAATAAACAACAGCACATGAGAATCATTCAATTTTTACTACTAGGGCTACTTTTAATCCCCGCTACCAATCAGGCACAAAGACGAAAAGCAAAGAATATAACTCCTGCTATTACTATAGAAGACTCGCTTTTTACCGGGCTGAAATGGAGGAATATAGGGCCGTTTCGTGGCGGCCGGAGTGTTGCCTCAACCGGAGTTGTAGGTGAACCCATGACCTATTATATGGGAAGCACAGGTGGCGGTATCTGGAAAACTACGGACGACGGCATCACCTGGAAGAATGTTTCCGATGGTTTTTTAAAAACAGGAACCGTGGGTGCTATTGCTGTAGCTGAAAGCAATCCGAACCTTGTTGTGGTCGGCATGGGAGAACATGCAGCCAGAGGTGTTATGACTTCCATGGGGGATGGCGTTTATAAATCTCCCGATGCCGGAAAGACATGGAAGCATATTGGGTTAGAGAAAACACGCCATATATCAGATGTCATCATTCATCCTTCCAATCCGGATATTATTTTTGTAACTGCCCAGGGAGCTCAGTATGGGCCTTCTGAGGACCGTGGAATTTATCGGTCAACGGATGGAGGTGCATCCTGGCAGAAGGTATTCTATCTGGATGCCACTACCGGGGCTTCTTCGCTCTCTATGGACATGAAGAACCCATTGATCTTATACGCAGCCATGTGGCAGCACAGGCGCTATCCCTGGACTATGGAGTCTGGCGGTGCAATGTCCGGACTGTTCAAATCGACCGACGGGGGATCTACCTGGGACAAAATGAAAGAAGGGCTTCCCAAAGAATTTGGAAAAGCAGGGATCTCCGTATCCCGTGCAAATCCTGAAAGGGTCTATGCAGTTATAGAGGCCGAAAAGGATAAAGGTGGGGTATATCGTTCAGATGATGCCGGTAAAAAATGGACACAAATCAATAAAAACCGGGTTAATATTGCACGTTCCTGGTACTACATGGAGATCTTTGCAGATCCTCAGGACGAGAATAGAGTATACGTACTGAATGCGCCAGTAATGAAGTCTATTGACGGGGGGAAGACCTTCTCCAATTTGTCGACCCCACACGGCGACAACCATCATCTCTGGATACATCCAAATGACAACAGTAAGATGATCAACTCCAATGACGGGGGTGCCAACATTTCCAATAACGGAGGTCAAAGCTGGAGTTCACAAGCTATTCAGCCAACAGCTCAATTTTATCGGGTTATCACAGATAACCAAGTCCCTTATAGGGTCTACGGAGGGCAGCAAGATAATTCTGCCATCTCAATAGCCAGCCGAACCAATGACCGGGGTATTGATTGGAAAGACTGGTATTCAGTTGCAGGATGTGAAAGTGCCTATTTAGCATTCGATCCGGATAATCCCAAAGTGATTTATGGCGGATGTTATCAGGGCATTATTGAAAAATGGGTGAAGGCATCGAATGAAGGAAAATCGATCAAGGAATACCCGGAATTGGCCCTGGGTAATGCCCCGGCTGATTTTAAATTCCGATATAACTGGAATGCTCCTATCATCAGTTCACCTCATGACCGGAATACAATTTATCATGCCGGGAACGTAGTTTTCAAAACTACAGATGGCGGACAAAACTGGAACGTTATAAGTCCCGATCTAACAAGAAATGACAAAAGTAAACAAGGCCCCGGTGGCAGACCCTATACCAATGAGGCCGCTGGGGGTGAAAATTACAATACCCTGATGTATTTGGTAGAATCCCCACATGAAAAAGGCGTGTTGTGGGCAGGGTCCGATGATGGCCTAATACACCTGACCAGGGATGGTGGTGAAAATTGGATCAATGCCACCCCAAAAGATCTGGCCGAAGGCATTGTGAACAGTATTGAGGTTTCCCCTCACGACCCGGCCACTGCGTATGCCGTAGTGATGCGGTATAAGTCTATGGACCTTAATCCTTATATATTCAAAACCGCAGATTACGGCCAAACCTGGACCAAAATAGTGCAGGGAATTACTGACCCACACACCTTTGTTCGCGTGGTTCGTGAAGATCCCAAACGCAAGGGGTTACTCTATGCAGGTACAGAAACCGGACTATATGTTTCATTCAACGATGGGGCTAACTGGCAGCCATTGCAACTTAATTTACCGGTAGTTCCTATCAATGATATGATCTTTCAGGACAACGATCTCGTAGTTGCAACTGCCGGGCGATCCTTTTGGATCCTGGATGATGTAGGAGCAATACAAAACTATCCAATGACCGGTACATCCATAGGACTTGTTAAGCCCAAAGATACCTACTTACTCTTTGGGGGAAGTGCCGATAAACCAATCCCCGGGCTGGGCCAAAACCCAAAACAAGGGGTTACGATCGACTATTTTCTGAAAGACAAAATAGACAGTTTGGAACTAAAACTGGAGGTGGTTCATAACGGGAAGACCATCCGGACAATTACCAGTAAAAAACCAGCTAATTTTTCTTCCTGGCCTGGGGGTCCTTCCAAACCTGAAGTGTTGCCTGCAAAAAAAGGATTTAACCGGTTTACCTGGGATTTTAGAAAAGATGCACTACCTGCAGTAGATAAAGTGTTTGTATATGGAAGTTATGCAGGTTCCAGGGTTGCTCCAGGGACTTATGGCTTTCGATTATCGCTTAATGGGGAAAGCTCTGAAACAACGGTGAACATACTCCCAAATCCAAAAGTGGAGTCATCAGTAAGTGAATACGAGGAGCAACAAAACGTACTGGACCAAATTGAATCCTCTATTAAAACAATCCATGAATCGGTTAACCAAATGCGATCTGCCAAGGCACAGTTAAATGCCTATGCAAAACTCCTTAAGGGAAATACCGCAGCAGAAGAACTGGTTACCAAAGGGGAAGATCTTCTGGAACGGATTAAAATCTGGGAGGAAAATTTAATTCAACCCAACCAGAAGACGTTTCAGGATGTCATCAATTTCAACAATCAGTTAAATGCAGAATTTATGAACCTGAAAGACTATGTGGATGCAGCAGAGCCTAAAGTTACACAAGGCGCAAAGGATCGTTTAAGTGATTTGTTGGCACAATGGAACACCTTTGAAAATGAAAAAAATGCTATCGTGGCAACTGAAATGGCGGCCTATAATGAGCTTTTTAAATCCCTGGCCCTACCGGCTATCATCATGGACAAGTAATTACAATTTGACATAGTGAATTTAGAATTAATCGTTGATCAGGAATTCAGGGAGGCTAACTATCAATCCAATCGATTGTCTAAAGCGGAATACGAAGATTGCCTGTTTGAAGGATGCAACTTTTCAGGTGGTTTCCTGGATAATACCAACTTTTTGAATTGCGAATTCATTGATTGTAATCTCAGCAATGTAAACGTAAAATATACGGTTTTTAAAGAGGTCCGTTTTATCCGTTGTAAAATGATGGGATTAAAGTTTGAAGATTGTAATGCCATATTCCTTTCCTTTAGTCTTAGCCATTGCAATCTAAGCTATGCTTCTTTTCACAAGGTTACCTTAAAAAATGCCTATTTTGTGGAATGCATTTTTGATGAGGCCGATTTTACGAAGGCCGATTTTACTAAAACTGTTTTTGACCAATGTAATATGAAGAACGTTGTTTTCGAAGGGACCAACCTCGAATCGGCAGATATGGCAACTTCGTTCAATCTTAAAATTGATCCTGAAAGGAACAGGATTAAAAAGGCCCGATTCTCCAAAGACCAACTTGGAGGCTTGCTCGAAAAATACGATATTGTTATAACGTAATACTGGGTTTTTAAATTTTCCCTTTCAACATAGCGACCCTATGAGTCAGGAAAGAAACCTGTTTCAAATTAATCCTGGTACACATGGAACGTAGATGCTTAGAATGTAATGAGATCATTAAAGGCAGGGTAGATAAAAAATTCTGCTCAGACTATTGCCGAAATGCGTATAATAACAAACTGAACAAAGACAGTAAAAATCTGGTTCGCAATATTAACAACCGGCTACGAAAAAATTACCGGATTCTGGACAGCTTTTCACTAACCGACGGCAAGACCAAAACGACTAAGACCAGACTATTGGATAAAGGATTCGACTTTGAATACATCACCAATTTGTACACAACAAAAAAAGGTACAACCTACTATTTTTTGTATGACCTGGGATATCTTCCGTTAGAAAATGATTATTACATGATCGTAAAACGCGAGTAAGATCAGTTGAGGAAATCATTCCTTAACTTTGTCAAAATTGCTTAAAAATTCGTGATTATTTATAATTATGACTGGTAAGCTTTAGTGCTGCGATCACAATATCCTTACGACTTATCTGGCCTACTAAAAGGCCATCTTTTAATACAGGCAATCGTCTGCGACGGTTTTTATGAAACACTCCGGCAGCATCAAAAATGCTCATGTCATGAGGAATGGTTTCAACCGTTTTGGTCATAAAACGCTCTAAATCTTTGTCCAGGATAGGTTGATTAAAATAGCGACTTTCTGAGATCTCCTTCATGCAATCTGCCTCGGAGATAATACCTACTAAAAATCCGTTATCGTCTAACACCGGACCTCCGGATATTTTATTTTTAGCAAAGGATTCCATCACTTCAAGTATGGATTGGTCAGGACTAAAAGTCACTAATTTTTTGGACATATAATCTTCTACCAAAATTGGGGCATTGTACTCTTTTTTAGACACCTCTTTGGCCCTACGGCCCATAAAACTTTTAATACCCATACTGCTCGGTTTTGAATTGGTTAGCCTTAAATATAGGTATTTTACGGGAATTTTTTAAAATAAGTCGACCAACTGCAGATAACCACTATTATTTTTTACTTTTATTAAATATTTCCTCAGAATGAAAAATTTCCGTTTACTAGGTACTTTTCTCCTGTTATTATTAGCCTTTTTTTGGAGTTTCTGGGCATTAATGCCATCCGATAAAAATGACAGTATATTCAATGATTATGGCTTTTCAACGGACCGTGCCTTGAAACATGTAGAACAAATTTCCCTGCAACCACATGGTGTCGGGTTTCCGGCACATACCACCGTAAGGGACTATATCATTTCTGAATTGGAAAAATTAGGTCTTGAAACAACCATTCAATCTGGTTATTCAGCAGGTGATTGGGGCAATTACAGCAAAGCAGTCAATATTCTTGCCC
>Ga0316201_10004226_pt1 | contig 10806 bp, 6 predicted proteins | sample CS6wburrow_MG_FD_204516 | JGI IMG/M metagenome (GOLD analysis project Ga0316201, IMG submission 204516) | Coastal sediment microbial communities from Delaware Bay, Delaware, United States - CS-6 worm burrow | ecosystem: Environmental > Aquatic > Marine > Coastal > Sediment | place: USA: Delaware... | reverse complement strand
ACGCCCGGCGCGGGTTGGGGCGACGTCGTGACCATCAAATCGGATGAGAGCACGGGCGCCGCCGGGGTTCGACTGGACGTCGGGGCGAACGGGGATGCGTTCGTGATTTGGATGCAGAACGACCTGAGCGGCGCAGGAGGCAACGGCGGCGCAGGCGGTGCGGCAGGCAACGGCGGCGCAGGCGGTGCGGCAGGCAACGGCGGCGTAGGCGGTGCGGCAGGCAACGGCGGCGTAGGAGGTGCCGGCGGCATGGGCGGCACCAGCCGCCCCGAACCACGCATGAACATCTACGCCACTCGCTTTTCGGGAGGCGCGTGGGACGCTGAGCCGACGAGGATCGACAGATATGACGACGGCGACAAGAAGGGCCCCGACATCGCCCTCGATAGAGACGGCATTGCCCACGCAGTTTGGTCGCAGGCCGATCCATTTTTCGAGAGCACGATCGATAACATCTGGTCCGCGCAGTACACCCCGGGAGCAGAAACCCCCTGGGGCGAACCGGTGCTCATCGAGCCTCCGAACGAAGACCCTCTGGAAGATGACCCTGCCACCACGCCTCGAGTCGACGTCAACCGAGATGGCAACGTCTTTGTCGTTTGGCGTCAGAACTGGGAAGGCTGGGGCAGCATCTGGTCGAATCGAATCGACCCGGGCGAGAGTTGGTTGCCGGGCAGCGCCGAACGCATCGAAGTCTTCGCCGACCCGGCGAGCTTACCCCATATCGCTGTCGATGAAGCACGTCACGCGCACTCGGTCTGGCTGCATCAGAGCGCCCGACGCAACAAGGTGCGTACCAACCGGTTCGAGTAGGCCGTTACGACGGCTCGGGTGAAGGTGCGCGCCAGCGGCGCTACAGACCCGTTTCGAACGTCGCGTCCAGGAGGAACTGCTTCGTGCACGGCGACTCGGCGTCAATCGCGTCGATCGCACCCCTGACGGTGCAGGTCACGGCAGTGGTTCCCGGCTCCGGCTCCGACACGTCGTGTCCGGTTTCCACCTGTCTCGTGTCGATTCGGATCGCCCGGTTGCCCTGGGACGTCAGTGTGTGGGTCTGCACCTCGGCCACACACTGGTCGCCGACCACCTCGAGGGGGCTGGCCATCCCCCAACCTACCCATCCCGCCGCATCGCTACCCTGCAAGAACGAAAAGTTCACGACCGTGGGGAGGTCTTTCACTCTCCTACGGCAATCGAGAACGCTGCCGCAAAACTGACCGGCTAGCGCGGCCCCACTCGGGGTGTCGTCCGACGGCACGCTGTACACCACCAGGCGGCTAGGAGCGGGATCCACATCCATCAACGGGTCGCACGCGCCATCCTCGCTCTGTTGGTATTGATCGAGCTGATAGATCCCGAGCAGACCGGAGTTGACCGTCGGCTCGCTCGCACCATCGTCGCTACCGCCGCAGCCCAGGGACCCGCCGCCGGTGCAGCCAACAGCCAGACCAGTTGCGATGAAAAGGATGTTCTTCAGATAAGCGGATCGATCGGTCATTTTGGTCTACTCCAAATCGTGCGGGGTCCGGGGCCTGAACCCCGAAGTGTTGCTATTTCGTCTCTTAATTCAAGTCCACGTGTGGAGCCAATCTAGTCGTAAACGGACATCATGTGGGCGCGTACCGTACGGCAACCCACTCTCTCGAGCTCAATCGCAAACGCCCGTCCAGGCCTTGGTCTGGAGCAGCGAAAAACAGTAATGCATTTCACATCTAGCTCTTGCATTTACAGCCGCGCTCGGCGGCGATTTGAGGGCGCATTTTGCGGGTCGATCTGGTAAGAAGGATTGGGTCCGATGCCCGTTGCAAGATCGATGTGTGCCGCTGCGATTTGCTGCGTCCTGACCGTCGCCGGATGCCGCGGCGGCGAGGACCTGTGCCCGCAGGGGTCGATCGCCGCTAACCCGGCGACGATCCCCGAGGGTCTCGGCGAGACGGATTTGTCGGTCGACGTGCACATTCCATACGTCGTCGATGGCTTGGTCGCTGTAACCGAGCTGTCGGCGATCAGCGGCACCATCGCCGACCCGTTTGCGAGGGCCACCACCTATGCGTGCGCTTATGACGTCTCCGGTCCGGTGGAGATTTGCGTCACCACGGTCTATGTCGACCCCGATGCCGAAGACGGCGCCCTGAGTGAAGTTCCAGGCGTCGGCGCAGTGTACGAGTACCTTGGCCCTTCGCACATTCGCCTCCCTGATCCCCTGGAGTGCTCCACCTTGAATTGTACGGTCGTCACCTGCCCCGAGGACAAGAACGACTGCCCGGAGGTGTCGAGCCTGACGATCGACCCAATGCCCCCTACAATTGTTCCCGAAGGAGGGACGGCCACCATCACGGTCGTCGCCGATGACCCAGATGACGGTCCGGATCCGCTGGTCACCACGCTCACGGCGGGCCAAGGCGAGATCGCCGACGCACATGCCAGCGAGACGACCTACCGCTGCGACCCCAACATTGGCGGCATCATCCCGATCTGTGTCGAAGCCTCGGACGGCGCCTGCACAGACACGGTTTGTGAACGGGTTCGGTGCCCGGGCGACCCGGCAGAAAACACCTGCCCCATCATCGAAGACATGAGTGCGGACCCCAATCCGATTCCCCGCGGTATGGACTCGAGCATCGTCGTTGTCGCTGCCTCGGACGATGACGAATTCCCAGAGCCCGTGAGCGTCCAGTGGACCTCGGACGGGGGCGGTTTCCTGGATCCGGATGCACCCGAAACGACCTTTACATGCGGCGAGCCTGGCCCCGTTGAAGTGTGCGTGGAGGTGAGCGACGGCGATCCCAGCTGTTTGGAGCTTCCAGACGCGAAACGTTGCATGACGATCCAGTGTCCTGGCGATGTCGTACGGAACCTCTGTCCGAATCTAAACGTCATCAACTTCAATCCCTCGTCAACGATCGCTCCGGGGTCAAACTGGACGAATGTCGAAACCCGCGCCTGGGACACCGACAGGAGACCTTTCCCCTTGTCGCTCACCTTGAGCGCGCTCTGGGGGAGCTTCGAGAACACGGAGAACATGACTTGCCCGGAGATCACCCCGGACTGCCCGCAGTCGGACAACGTGGTTTTCCAGAATGCAATCTACATCTGCGACCGCCCCGGTGCGGTCGAGATCTGCGTCGACGCGTCGGACGGCGCCTGCACCAAGACGCTTTGCGCCGACGTGGTCTGCCCCGATGACGTTCCCACCCCTCCGTAATACCCAAGTCGGAGGGCACCCAAGGCATGCAGCGAACTAGCAGACGCCTGATCTTGGCAATCGCAATCATCGCGGTGGCCCTTCTCCTCGCCGTTGGCTTTGCTTTGTCGAGACGTGACGACCAAGCAAAATCATGGACGCCAGCGGTCGAGGGGTTTCTCGCGGTCGCCACCCCTTGCTGTACCAAGGCGTCGCTCTGGGATGCGCTCGACGCGTCGAGTGACGACGGGCAACGTGCGCGTCCGGCAACCGCAGCCGAAGCGGCCGCATGGCTCAACGCCTGGCCCTACCGCGATCGTGACGAGAACACCATACCCGACGAAGGGCAGCTTCATCCGGCCGCCCAGAATCGCGAAGTCAGATGTGTCGGCAAGGCGTCCGGCCCGGAGATTCGACCCGATGGCGACGACGAAGAGACGCTGAACGGAGTGCACTTCAGGCGCGAATGCACGTACGCGAGGTGGAAGGTCTGGACGGAGGAAGCCGCGGAGAAGCGCCCCAACGAGCGCCACACGGTCTGGGTAGACGACGACGGCTTCTTTCACGGACGCGTGGACTACTGGCGATGAAACAGGAGCGTGTCCGAATCGAGCTAGATCGATTGCCAAGAACGGACGCTTGGCAGACTGGCTTGCGGTTTCAGCGCGGGGGCGCCGTCGTTTCCGCTTCCAATCCGGTGTCGGTTTGGGTATCGTTTTTTGCCCCCAAGCCCGAAGGACTGGTTCGATGACACGCGAGAAGGCGACGTGGTGCACACGCTCGCTATTGGTGTTGCTTTTACTGCCGAATGCGGCGTTCCAATGCGGGCCGCGGGCGCCAAGCCTGGTTGCACCGTTTGTGGACGTCGATCCGAGCACCGTCGATCCACCCGACCCGTCCGAAGAGCCGACGGACCGATACCGGAGCATCGATGGCACGGGAAACCATATGGTCTATTTCGAGGCCGGTGCCGCGAACACGCCCCTCACTCGCCTCGCGGTTGAGGACTACGATGACGGGATAGGCGCGATGGCTGGCGTCGCCCGGCCCTCCGCACGCGAGATCAGCAATGCGGTCTGTGCTGAAACGCAGAGCACCGCAAACGCGTTGGGCGCAAGCGATTTTCTGTGGCAGTGGGGTCAGTTTCTCGATCACGACATCGACTTGACCGAAGCGCAGGATCCCGCTGAGCCCGCGCCGATCCTGGTTCCCAGCGGTGACGCTTGGTTCGATCCGGGGAGCAGCGGGCTCGAGACGATCGACTTCAGCCGGTCCGTCTACCATCACGGCACCGGCTACTCTTTCTATCCGCGACAGCAGCTCAATCAGATCACGCACTACATCGACGGGTCCAATGTCTACGGCTCGGACGACGTGCGCGCAGCTGCGCTGCGTACCAATGACGGCACCGGACGCCTGCTGGTCAGCGCGGGGGACCTCCTTCCCTTCAACACTGCTGGGCTCCCCAATGCTGGGGGTACAGGGCCAGAGTTGTTCCTCGCCGGAGATGTCAGGGCAAACGAGCAAGTCGCGTTGGCCGCCTTGCACACCCTGTTCGTCCGCGAGCATAACCGCTTGGCACAGGAGATCGCGGCAGGTGATCCTTCGCTGACCGGCGAACAGATCTATCAAGAGGCGAGACGTATCGTAGGGGCGCTCATGCAGGTGATCACTTACAACGAGTTCTTGCCCGCCCTTCTCGGGCCCAATGCCTTGGGCGCGTACGCTGGTTATCAAGGATGGCGCAGCCCAGCTATCTTCAATGAGTTTTCGACAGCGATCTATCGGTTCGGCCATAGCGCGCTGAGCCCAACGCTCCTGCGACTCGATGCGACCCTGACACCGATTCCCGAGGGCAACCTAGCGCTTCGGGACGCGTTTTTCCGGCCCGATCGCATCGTGAATGAAGGTGGCATCGAACCGCTCTTGCGTGGTCTCGCAAGCCAAGCGTGTTCGGCGATCGATACCGAAATCGTCGATGATGTCCGAAATTTCTTGTTCGGGCCTCCTGGGGCGGGCGGGTTCGACCTCGCGTCACTCAACATTCAGCGCGGTCGCGACCACGGCCTCTCCAGCTACAACGTCACTCGCCAGATCATGGGCCTCGAGCCGAGAGCGGATTTCTCCGAAGTCAGCACCGACCCCGATGTGCAAGCGAGGCTGGCGTCGGTCTACGCGGACGTCGAAGACATCGATCTGTGGGTCGGGGCACTCGCGGAGGACCCGTTCAACGACGGACATGTGGGCGAGTTGGCCCACGTCGTGATCCGCAAGCAGTTTGAACGACTGCGAGACGGCGATCGGTACTGGTATCAAATGACATTGTTGCCGGCGGAAATCGCTGAGCTCGAGAGCACGACGCTCGCGGATGTGATTCGGCGCAACACGTCGATCGGGGCCGAGATCAGCGACGACGTGTTTCAAGTCAACTGAGGGGCAACTGTTGGGACGGACCTGCGGGCGCGACCCATGCGGGTCGAACGCTGAGGACCGGAGAGGCCTCAAATGTGAGACCGATTACATTGGTGGCACGTCGAAAAGTGCTCAGAAAACGTTTCCCAGGCGGATAGTGTTTCTCCCATAATGCGGCTTCGGTTTTCCGCTCCCCGGATGGGATCGCGGCGGCAGAGGAGTTGAGCCATGCGAACACGATCGATTTTCACCATCGCCCTGACCCTCGGACTATTGGCGAGCTTGGGATCGTCTTCGTCGGTCTGGGCTGCCGAGGCGGGAACCCTCACGGCCGCCGACCTGACGTCGCTGGGTGGCACCGACTTCGACGGTGGCCCCGGCGACTACTTCCTGCGCAACGACAAGATCGAGGCCACGATCCTCGGCATCACCACGACGCCGGACTTCCAGATTCCGATCGTCGCCGAGGCACTGCCCGGCCGCGGCGTCATCGTCGACCTCGGGACACGCGGTGACAAGAACGACCAGCTCACCGAAATCGACCACGTGGTGAACATTGCCGCAAACGTGATCTTCTACGGCGGACCAGCGGAGGGCCTTCCCGCTCCCGAGTTCGTGAGCGGCGGCACGACTGCATCGATCACGGTCTCTGGGATCGTCCTCTTGCCCGCCAGCACGAATCCCCCGTTCCCCGGCTCGTCTTTCTCGCTCCCCACACTCTTGGCGGAGACGACCTACTCGGTCACCGACGGAAGCCCCTGGGTCGACATCCAGACGACCGTGACGAATGTGTTCACGGATCCGGCGCCCGTCTTTTCCATTGCGGACGCCGACATCCTCGCCGGCCGCGGTCGCATCCCTTTCCAGCCGATGGAAGACCGCGGGCACAAGCCGCCTCTGCTCGACCTGAGCGCCCCGGAGTCGGCCATCGGTGTCTGGAGCTACCTGTCGCTCCCGGGCAACAACGGCCCCGACGACGGCCCGGCGAACAACGACGGGAGCCCGTCGGGCAAGGTGACCTACACCTACGTTCCAGACTCGGTGACCGCGCCGCTGGTCGGCGCCGCCGACCAGAACGTCGCCGTCATTGGCAACTTCTTCGATTTGGCATCGCCGGGAGGCATCGCGCCCGGTGATAGCCTCGTCTTCAAGCGAAAGCTCATCGTGACCAAGGACAATACGGTCGAGTCGGGGCTCGACGTCGCCCTGCCGCTGCTCTTCGCGCCGATCTTCGGACAGGACCTGCGCGCGACGTTCACCGGCAAGGTGGTCGACGGCAACGGCCAGGGCGTCCCGAATGCGCACATCTTCGTCGACAACACGGTGCCCGGCGCCCCTGACCTGAGCCCCCTGGTCTCGGTGCTGGACGAGAACCTCGACGGCAACCCCGACGGCATTGATTTCGCCAACGGCGACGACCCGCTGCCCGTGAGCCACACGGTGACGGCGGCCGACGGCACCTTCACGCTGAAGCTCCAGGCGCTCGCCGATCCTTCCTCGACGCCGAGCGTGTACCAGCTGAGGGTGAACGCCGAGAGCCGCGGCACCGCGAATACGGGTCCACTCGTCGTCGATCCGGCCGCGATCTTTGGTGGGCCGACGACCCTTCCCGACATCGTGCTCTCGGACACCGGAACCGTCTCTTTCGCGGTGACGGACAGCATGACCGGCCTTCCGACGGCGGCGAAGCTGACGTTCGTGGGCACGGGCGGCACCCCGGACCCCGACTTCGGCAACCAGTTCCTGACGCGGCGCGACTTCTCGCTGATCGAGCCCAACGGCCCCTTCCCGCTCACCGTGAGCGGCTCGGCGAATCTGTCGAATGCGACGGGCGGAACGCCAGCGCTGAACTTTCAGACCGACGCCGACGGCACCGGAAGCCTCGAGCTACCGCCCGGGACCTTCAAGGTCTATGCCTCACGGGGTCTCGAATACAGCATCGACTCGCAGTCGATTACGGTCAGCTCCGGTGGCACCGCGAACGTTTCGCTGGCGATCAAACGGGTCGTCGACACGTCGGGCTACGTCTCGATGGACTTCCACGTGCACTCGGGCAAGAGCTTTGACAGCTCGCTGCCGCTCGTGGACCGGGTGGCTTCTTTCCTGGCCGAGGGGGTCGAGGTGATGGTCTCGACCGACCATGACTTCATCTCCGACTACACAACGATGATCAGCTCGCTGAACGCGGAGGATGAGATCAACTCGATCATCGGCGACGAGCTGACCGGCGGGATTCCCGTGCCGGCCGATCCGACCCAGGACGGCACGGTCTTCCCGGAGGGCATTGGGCACTGGAACGCGTGGCCGCTCACGGTGATCGCGAACAACCGCCGCAACGGCGCGCCCCCCGACGAGTTCATCACACCCGGTACGGCTATCGACCGCCTGCGCGGTATGGACTCGCTGGTCTTCCTGGGCAAGACGCCCGACACCGCCGGCGTCGGCGACTGGCTGCCCGCCATCCAGGCCGGGCAGGCCGGGACCGTGGGTGAGCTGCTGCCGCCCGACGAGGACGTCGTGATGTTCAACCACCCGCGCGCGGGCTTTGCCGGTACGGTCGTGATCGGCATGTTCAACAGTCTGTCGAACCCGGGCGGCAACCCCATGGTGGGCGGCTACAACCCGATGGAGCCTCTCTCGGCATTCCCGAACAACGGGCTGTTCACACCGTCGCTCTACAACAAGGCGGTGGCCGGGCCCGCCGGCACCGACACGAACGCCCTCAGCTTCGACGCGATCGAGCTGATGAACGGCGGCGACCTCGGGGGCTACACCGCGGTGCACGACGACTGGTGCAGCCTGGTCAAGCAAGGCTTGCACAAGACGGCGACTGCCGTGTCCGACTCCCACCGGCTGGTGATGGAGAATGCGGGCTTTGGGCGCTCCTTCGTGGCGTCCAGCACCGACGACCCGGCCGCCATCGACGAGGACGAGCTCACCCAGAATGTGAAGAACATGAACTTGGTTGGCACGAGCGGTGCCTTTATCCGCTTCAGTGTCGAGGACGACGACCTGGTGGACAAGCAAATGGGCGAAATCGCGGTGTCCACCGGCGAGAAGGTGGTCATCAAGATCCGGGTCGAAGCGGCGCCATGGATTCCGGTCGAGGAAGTTCGCATCTACCGGAACTGCGATCTGATCGAGACCCACGCAATCAAGTCGTCCAAGGTGCTCGGAAAGGTGCTGCGCTTCAACCGCGCGGTCCCGATCGCGGGCATCGACGACGACTCGTTCATCACGGTCGAGGCCAGCGTCAAGATTGATGGCTCGGGCGCCCCGATCACGCCAGGCCTTCTCAAAGAAGTACAAACAATCGAGCCGGGCGTGGTGCCCCTCGGATTCACGAACCCCGTGTTCGTGGACCGCGATGGCAACGGATACGAACCACCTGGGCTCTAACGATCCACGCAGGAGAGCCCAGGAGAGGCACTGATGCGGCATAGTTTTGACCGCGCCCAGGGAACCCGGCTTCTCCGTCTGGCGCCCTGGGTGCTCTGCTTCTCGGTATTGCTCGCGCCTTCACTCGCGGCGGCGCATCCGACTTCGGACGATCTCCGCGCGCGGGCAACCCGGGCGAAACTCTGCACGCCGGGAGAGAACCCCAGCGAACCCTTCGATTCGGTGCAGCTCGGAGCGACGGAGTCGAAGCTCCGCTCCTCTTGGGGAGACGCACTCCAGCCACAGACGATCGAACACCTCGGCCCGGACTTCCAACGTCTCGCACCGCGGCCGGAGCCGGACGACTCAGGCGCGAAGACGGGTGCCGACCCCTATGCCGACCAGCTTCGGCTGCGACGGACGCTCGCCAAAGGCGATGTGCGGAGCGTCGAGTACGAGCTATTTCGTGGCCAGGTCTACCGGATCCGCTGGGAGCTCAGCGACCGCTTTCACGAGCCGATCATGGACCACTTCGTCCACCAGGCGGCGCACTGTTACGGGCCGTTCCGCTACGACCAGACCATCGAGGCGAAGCTGGGCTCGGGCGAATCCACTCTTCGGCGGGCCGGCTGGGAACGCAGCGGCCGCCTGCTCGAGATCCGTCAGCTCAACCCCTTAGGAGGCGGCCCGCTCTTCGTCACCATCACCGACCGGAAGATCAGCAAGGCGATCATCGCAGCCCGGGGGAGTCTGGCCCCCGAGCCGAAGCGCCGCTCCGAACCCTGGTGGCAACGGAGGAACCCGACCCCTGCGCCACCCTCAGACGACGAACGCAGGGTACTCGTGCGAGCCCTTGCCGCCGTCTTGTCCCAAACCGGCTTCTGATGACGCCGCCAACCCATTCGATCGAAACCGCTGCGCGAAAAGGGGACAGTCCCCTTTTTTAAAGGGTTAAGCGGATGGGTGCACCGTCAGGGCCCTGCCCATTTGGGTCGCGCCCAGGTGCTCCGTTGCCTTGGAGTCGCGCCATGCCGGGGTTCCGGCGATCCAGACGTCGGTGACCACGCCGTCGCTGCGGTTCAGCATCTGTTCGGCGGCGACGGCTTCTCGGTAACCGAAGGTGGTGTTGGCTTCGGAGTCATAAGCGCGGAGCGCGTCGGGGTCGACCAGGATCATGTCGGCCTGCTTGCCCAACTCGATCGTGCCGAGGGTCTGGTCGAGCCCCCAGAACTCGGCAGGCACGCGCGTCAGTCGGCCGACGTGGTAGCCAACCTGCTCGAGCGAACGCCGCTGCGCGATTTGAAGGCCGCGAAGGTTCGAGTCGTAATAGGCCATGTTGGTGAGGTGCGCGCCCGAGTCGCTGAAGCCGGGCAAGGTCTGCGGGTCGAATAGAACCCGCGCCATGCGCTCCTCGTCGTCGTTCGCGGCGAGCACGTACCAGCGAAGGTCCGTATCGAAGTGGCGCAGCAGATGAAGAATGAAGTCGCAGTCGTCACCAACGGGGTTCGGAAAGCTCGCGAAGACCCTGGCCTCGGCGTCGTTGCGCGGGCCGAGCCCCGTTCTGCGAACCCTTCCCCGCCCACCCGGGCGCGCCTGCCAGTCGAGCAGGCGCTCGTAGACCTCTTGCAGCGTCTCGCCTTCCCAGACCGGCAGCGGGCGGGCCGTCATCACCATGTCCTTCAAGTCGCGGCTGAAGCTGTCGTCCATGATCCGCAGCCAACGCTTGATGCGGGCCAGGGAAAAGCCCTTCTTGTCGTGGAACCACATGCGGCGGAAGCGCTTCTGGTAGTCCGGGTCGTCGAGAAGGGCCATTCGCGCCTCTCTGTCGACGA
>Ga0316201_10004225_pt1 | contig 10809 bp, 7 predicted proteins | sample CS6wburrow_MG_FD_204516 | JGI IMG/M metagenome (GOLD analysis project Ga0316201, IMG submission 204516) | Coastal sediment microbial communities from Delaware Bay, Delaware, United States - CS-6 worm burrow | ecosystem: Environmental > Aquatic > Marine > Coastal > Sediment | place: USA: Delaware... | reverse complement strand
AGTGCGTGTAATCGTGTTCTGACCTGCCCCGCTGCCGTTTACACCAGGGGGCGAGATAGCAACTTAACCCGCTCTTCCCGCCGCGGTTGCTTCTGGTACTTCGACCAGCTCCCCTGTTTTACAATCGTAAATATAGCCGTATATCGGTATATCAGCCAGCACCATTGGATTGTTTCTGATACGCACCACAATCTGCGGCATATGCCGCATTCGCTGCAGTGACTTCTTCGACTATCTTACGCATCTTTACACTCCTGTGGTTTAAAGCAATCGTGGTTTGGTTTACGCTCAGACATGTTGAGATTATCGCGCGCCTGCCTGTTACATAAAGGCGGGCGCAAACTGGAGAATATTTGTCGATACGCCCAACAGCAATGACCGCTTTATGCTATTTTACTCGCCGAAATATCGATGAAGTCTATTTTCACGTGACGACGGTGATGTCGAACACACGCTTAATGGTATGTCGCCTTTATTGAACATTTTTATCGCAGTCGGTTTTATGGCTGGTCTGGGCCTGGCTCTGGCCACGGTTCTGGTAATCGCCAACCGGCGTCTGTTTGTCTATGAAGATCCGAAAATCGATGAGGTGGAAGAGCTGCTGCCGCACGCCAATTGCGGTGCCTGCGGGACCGCTGGCTGTCGGGCATTCGCGGAAAAACTCGTAGCCGGCGAGCTTCAACCCGGTGCCTGCACCGTCAACAGCACTGAGATGAACCAGCTTATCGCCTCATTTCTCGGGGTTGATCTCGGATCACAGGAAAAACGTGTGGCACGACTGGCCTGTGCGGGTGGTTCGAATGTTGCCCGCAGGCACGGCGACTACCGGGGTGTGGACAGTTGTCGTGCAGCCACAATCGTCTCCGGTGGAGGCAAGGGTTGTGCCTGGGGCTGTCTCGGGCTTGGCGATTGTGAACAGGTGTGTGATTTCGATGCGATCGTTATGGATGCGCATGATCTACCCCAGGTCATCGATGATAAATGTACGGCCTGTGGTGATTGCGTCGATATCTGTCCACGTGACCTGTTTTCACTGCATTCCTTGAGCCATCGGCTCTGGGTGGCCTGCAAGAACCTGGAAAGGGGTGAGGCGGCCGAAGACGAATGCACCGTTGCCTGTACCGGCTGTGGCCGTTGTGCGCTTGATGCGCCAGAGGACTTGATTACCATCAACAACAGCCTGGCGGTCATTGATTACAGTAAAAACGCGCTCGCCTCCAGGATCGCCATAGAACGTTGCCCGACCGGCGCCATCGTCTGGCTTGAAGGCGGTGTGCAAAAGGGTGTTGGTGCGGTAAAAATTATCAGGAAGGAAGCATTACCACTGAAGTAAGCTAGTCTATATAAGGCGGGCATTCTAAGATATTACAATTTTATGAAGCTATTGGTAACTGGAGCACAGTTTCAGTACTATTAGCCGGGCTGATTCGACAAACCACGATTCCATCAGGACATAAACGATGTTCGATAAAAAACAATCCAAGACGTTCAAGTATCCCGGCATTCGAAAGGCCATGGATGGCAATACCGCCGTGATCATGTGTGAGCGTGAGTCCTCGGATGCGGCAGGCGCCTACCCGATTACGCCGTCGACGCAGATGGGTGAATACTGGGCAGAAGAAGCAGCCAAGGGTCATATTAATGTCTCTGGACGTCCGCTGATATTTCTCGAACCTGAAGGTGAGCACGCTGCTGCAGCCGTCACCGCTGGTATGTCGATGACCGGCTTGCGCGCGAGTAACTTCTCGTCCGCGCAGGGTATTGCCTATATGCACGAATCGCTCTATGCCGCTGTCGGCAAACGCCTGCCCTACGTATTGAATATCGGTTGTCGCGCAATGACCAAAGCGTCCTTGAATGTACACTGTGGTCACGATGATTATCATTGCATCGATGATACCGGCTTTATTCAAGTCATGGCCAAGAATGCCCAGGAAGCCGCTGACCTGAATCTGATTGCCAGGCGTATTGCAGAACTGTCACTGACACCGGCTGCGGTGGGTCAGGATGGTTTTCTGACAACGCACCTGATCGAGCCCCTGAATGTGCCCGAACGTGAATTGATCGAGGAATATTTAGGTCATCCTGAAGACATCATCGAGTGTCCTACCCCTGCACAGCGGTTGCTCTACGGTGAAACCCGACGACGTGTGCCCGAATTATGGGATGTCGATAATCCTGTGCTGGCCGGTCCGGTGCAGAATCAGGACTCCTATATGCAGTCAGTGGTTGCCCAGCGTCCATACTTCTTTGACCATATCACCGAGCTCTCGGAACAGGCCATGGATGCATACTATGCGCTGACCGGACGGCGATATCAGCGTGTATCCAGCTATCTTACAGAGGATGCCGATTACATCATACTCGGCCAGGGTAGCATGATCGTACAGGCGGAAGCGGTGGCGGATTACCTGCGCTCGAAACGCAAGCTCAAGGTCGGTGTGGTCAACATGACCGTGTATCGCCCATTCCCGGGTGACCTGCTGGGTCCGCTATTGAAAGGCAAAAAAGGCGTCGCCGTCCTCGAACGGACGGACCAGCCACTGGCTGAAGATCTGCCGCTGATCCGGGAAGTGCGCACGGCCTTGAACAAATGCATCGAAAACACCAACGCAGCCAACGGGGAAAAACCCTATCCCGATTACGATAGCTACCGACGCCAGGATATGCCACGCCTGTATTCTGGCTGCTATGGCCTCGGTAGTCGCGATATGCAGCCGGAAGCCCTGGTCGCCGCGATCGAGAACATGCTGCCGGACGGTAAACACAAGCCCTTTTTCTATCTGTCCGTGGATTTTATCCATGAAAAGGCAGCCAACCCGACGCAGGAAATACACCAGCAAAACCTGTTGCAACTCTACCCGCAAGTCAGAGATCTGGCTTTGCACGGCAGTGAAAATCCGGACCTTCGGCCCGAAGGCTCAACCACGGTGCGCATTCATTCAGTCGGTGGCTGGGGTGCGATCACAACCGGCAAAAACCTGGCGATGACGCTGTTCGACCTGCTCGATTTCGACATCAAGGCCAATCCCAAATATGGCTCGGAAAAAAAGGGGCAACCAACCACCTATTATCTTTCTGCCGCACCGGAACCGATACGCTTGAACTGTGAGTACCATTACGTGGACGTGGCCATGTCACCCGACCCCAATGTGTTCAGCCATTCCAATCCGCTCGGTGGTTTGACCAAAGGCGGCGCCTTCATCATACAGAGCGAAACGGATGATCCTGCGAGTCTCTGGGCCGACTTCCCTCAGTACGCAAAGCGTTACATTATTGAAAATGATATCCATGTGTTCTATCTGGATGGTTTCAAGATAGCGCGCGAAGAGGCCTCTAACCCGGAACTGCAATTCCGCATGCAGGGTAATGCGTTCCAGGGTGCTTTTTTTGCCGCGTCGCCACTGATGGAGCGCGCCAATCTGACCGAGGAAGGCCTGTTCAATGCGATCGATAAACAGCTGCGGCATAAATTCGGTGCCAAGGGTGAGCGCATCGTGCAGGACAATTTACGCGTCGTGCGCCGTGGATATGATGAAATCCATGAGATTGTCGATAAGCCGCTCGATAGCAAAACACCCGCACCTGTGACCAGGGCGGTTGACCTGCCGATCATGTTGAAACAACTACCGGAAGCCGATGGCGGCATTTCCGATGTGCATCGATTCTGGGAGCAGACCGGTAGTTTCTATGCCTCAGGGCAGGGCGAGGAAAATCTGGCGGATCCCTACCTCGCGCTCAGCCTGATGCCGGCCTCGTCAGGCGTATTCCGTGACATGACCACGATACGCTTCGATTACCCGCAGTACATTCCGCAAAATTGCACGGCGTGTGGCGACTGTTTCTCGGTCTGCCCGGACAGTGCGATCCCGGGCCTGGTCAATGACATCGGCGACGTGTTCGCTAGCGCGATCAACGCGATTGAAACCGGTGGTCAGCCGACGCAATATCTGCGCCGCTCAGTGCGCGATGTCGAGAAAATACTCCGCACCCTGATCGATTCGGCCGGAGAAACGGCCCCGGTCAGTAGACTCATCGACCAGGCTGTGCTGACAACCCTGGCCGATTCAGATCTGGATGAAAGCAGCAAAGAAAAGATGGAGCAGGAATTCGGCTGGTTGATGGAGATCATCGGTGATTTCAATTTCGCGATCACCAAGCCCTACTACCTGACACGCGAAAAGAAAAACAAAAACAGTGGCGGGCTGTTCTCGGTCACGATTAATCCCTATACCTGCAAAGGGTGTATGGAATGCGTTGATGTCTGTGATGACGAGGCCCTGGTGGCGACCCCGCAAACCCCGCAAGCCATCGAAAAATTACGCCATGACTGGAAATTCTGGCTGGATCTGCCGACCACAAAACCGGATTACATCCGCATCAGCGATCTCGACGAAAAAATCGGGGCACTGGAAACGCTGTTGCTGGATAAACACAACCTGGACGCGATGTCCTGCGGCGACGGTTCCTGTGTGGGCTGCGGAGAAAAATCGGTGATCCGATTGTTCACCAGCACGGTCACTGCACTGATGCAGCCGCGCGTTAAAGCCCGTATTGACAAGATCAACAGTCTGATCGAGCAGCTGGATACACACGTTCATCTCAAATTGGCGCAGTCAATTCAACTCGATGATGAAGCCGCAATCGGTAAGGTCGTCGCAGACCACAAAAACAGTGATCTCGATCTTGCCGATCTTTCTGCCTCACTGAATAAAAACAATGGCGCTGAGCCGATCGACACCGAATGGTTGCAGCGCAACACCCGCCTGTTGAAAAAATTACGCCATCTCAAATGGCAATACGAGGAGGGGCAGACCCGGCGCGGGCGCGCCGCGATGGGCATCATCAACTCCACCGGCTGTTCCTCGGTGTGGGGCTCCACGTATCCGTACAACCCGTACCCGTTTCCGTGGGCAAATCATTTGTTTCAGGATTCGCCGTCGATTGCGCTTGGCGTGTTCGAGGGGCATATGTCGAAAATGGCCGAAGGCTTCAAAACGGTGCGCATGGCTGAGCTGGAACTCAACGGTGGCTATAATGCGGCTGAGCACGATGAATTCTTTCGTTACTTTGACTGGAACGGCTTCAGCGATGAAGAATGGCGGCTGTGCCCGCCGGTGGTTGCGATCGGTGGCGATGGTGCGATGTACGATATCGGCTTCCAGAATCTGTCGCGCGCGCTGATCTCCAATCTGCCGGTCAAGATCATGGTGCTGGATACCCAGGTCTACTCCAATACCGGGGGGCAGGCCTGCACCTCCGGATTCACCGGTCAAGTGTCCGATATGGCCGGATTTGGCAAGGTGTGGAAAGGCAAGCCGGAAATCCGCAAGGAGATCGCGCTGATCGGTATGGCCCACCGCAATGCTTACGTCTTGCAGGGGTCTATTTCCAATACCACCCACTTGCTCGAAGGTTTCATTGACGGTTTGAACAGTCGGCGTCCCGCACTGTTCAACTGTTATGCGGCCTGCCAGCCGGAACACGGCATCGCCGACGACGCCAGTATGGCGCAGAATAAACTGGCCGTGGAGTCGCGTGCCTACCCGTTATTCAAGTACGACCCCGATGCAGGCGTCACCTTTGATGAATGCTGCAGCCTGGACGGTAACCCGGCCATGGAGCAAGACTGGCCAACCTACCCGCTGAAATACCAGGATGAGCTGGGTAATGAACAAACGATGGACCTGCCGATGACGTTCGCCGATTTTGCAGTGACCGAGGGCCGTTTCCGTAAGCACTTCAAACAGGCGCCCAAAGGCAGCTGGAACGAGAATATGGTGCCACTGCACGAATTCGTCGACCTGGAAACCAATCAACGTGAAGGGCTTTACCCTTTCATCTGGGCGATCGATTCGAAGAATCATCTGACGCGGGTCATGGTCTCGGAAACCCTGGTGCGCACCACCGAAGACCGGCGTGATTTCTGGCGGCAGCTGAAATCGCTGATACCGATCGAGAAAGTGGTCGATATGGACCAGATCAAGCAACAGGCGCGTGCCGATGTTGCGCAAAAGCTGACCTCCAACCTGCTATCGATGATCCTGAATGACGCGGGCGCTGCGCCTGTCAGTGTCGAACCAGCGGCAATGGCCGACATGGCCAGCGCACCTGCAGCAGAGGCCAGCGCCGAGGCCGGAGATTACGAACCGGTGTGGATTGATACGCCCGAATGCGATGGTTGCGAAGAGTGCATCAAGATCAATCCGAAGATATTCCAGTTCAATGCAGACAAACAGGCGGAAGTGCTCGATCCCAGGGCGGGCAGCTATCAGGACATTGTGCGTGCGGCGGAGAAATGTACCGTCAGTTGCATACACCCCGGAACCCCGTGGAACGCCGGCGAAAAAGACCTGGACAAGCTGGTCAAACGAGCCGAGGCCTTCCAGTAAACGCTGGCAGGTAAACCCGTACGATGCTCAGCACACTGTTCGCTCGCAGATCGTTTAAACACGGTGTGCATCCGCTGGAATTCAAGGAACTGACGAACAAACTGCCGATTCGTCGACTGCCGTTTGCACCAACGCTGGTAATGCCGCTGTCACAACACGCCGGCAAGCCGTCCATACCCCTGGTAAAACCCGGCCAGGAAGTCGTCAGGGGCGAGCCCATCGCCGGTGCGGATGGCTTTGTGTCGGTACCGCAGCACGCGCCGGCTACCGGTCGTATTGAGAGCATCAGGCTGATGCCGACTGCGCGCGGCCCAAAAACGGCGTGCATGATACTGCACGTCTATCAGGGTTCAACGCAGCAGGAACTTTACGAGTACGCGCACGATGTTGACGCCATGTCCGCGGATGAGATCATTCAGGCGGTTCAGGATGCCGGTATGGTTGGGCTGGGCGGCGCCGCCTTTCCTACCCATGTCAAAATGAAACCACCACCCGAACATCACGTTGACACCCTGGTCGCCAACGGTTGCGAATGTGAACCCTACCTGACCTGTGATCATCGCATCATGCTGGAGCAGCCGGAAAACCTGATCAGCGGTATTCGTATGGTGCAGCGCGCACTCGGTGTCGAGCGCGCGGTGATCGGCATTGAAGATAACAAGATGGATGCTGTTGACGTGATCGCTGGCCATCTCGATGACAACGCAGCCATCAAAGTCGAGGCGGTTGAAACCAAATATCCGCAAGGCGCGGAGAAAATGCTGATCCATTCCCTGTTGGGGCGCAAGGTGCCACCCGGTCAGTTTCCATCAGCGGTCGGCGTCAGTGTGTTCAATGTAGGAACGCTGGCGCAGATTGGTGAACTGTTGCCGCACGGCAGGGGTGTGATCGAGCGCGTGGTGACGGTTAGCGGGCCTGGCGTCGAAAGACCGGGTAATTACCTGGTGCCGGTCGGCACGCCGGTCAGATTCCTGCTCGAATATGCCGGTGTCACGGCGGATGCGCACGAGGTTATTCTGGGCGGCCCGATGATGGGTATGTCGGTTTCCGCGCTCGATGTGCCGGTGACCAAGGCCATGTCCGGCATGGTCGTGCTCGAGCAGCATGATCCGGATATCGAACGCGGACTGACGCGACCCTGCATACGCTGTGGCTACTGCGTGGAAGCCTGTCCGATGCAACTGAATCCCTCCATGCTGGGTATGCTCGCTACCAGTTCGGATTACGAAACCATGGCCAGTGAGTACCATTTGAACGACTGCTTCGAATGCGGCAGTTGCAGCTATGTGTGTCCGTCCAATATTCCGCTGGTGCAGTATTTTCGTATTGCCAAGTCGGTCAATCGTGAGCGGGAACAACGGCAATGATCCTGTTGATCGAGAATTGCGGCCCCCGCACTTTCCGGACACATCATGTCTGACCTCAATATTGCAACAGACCTGCGCAGTTCTCCACACCTGAAGCAGGCGGTGACGGTACCGCAGATCATGCGCAACGTCGTGTACGCATTGATACCGGTGTGTGCCTTTGCTGTTTATGCTTTTGGTATCAGCGTGTTGTTGCTGTTGATAACGACAACGCTCACCTGCATGCTGACAGAATCGCTGTTTTGCAGGCTATCGGGGAAAGCGAACAGCATCAATGACTGGAGCATTGTGATCACCGGGCTGCTGCTGGCACTGACCTTACCGCCCGGATTTCCACTCTGGATGGCTGCTGTGGCGGCTTTCGTGGCCGTGGGTCTGGGCAAGGCCCTGTTTGGTGGGCTCGGATATAACGTGATGAACCCTGCGCTGGTCGGGCGTGCTTTTGTACAGGCCGCCTTTCCGGCAGCAATCACGACCTGGTCGCCGCCTTTTCTGAGCGGCCGCTTTAGTGAGGTGATCCCATCGACGCTGACGCTGCCCTTCACGAAACCCGTGCCGATCGGGCAATGGATCGAACAACACACGGTTGATGCCTTCTCCGGGGCCACACCACTGGCCTTACAGAAATTTGAACAGATCACCTCGTCGCTGCCTGACCTGTTAACAGGCGCCGTGGCCGGTTCAGCCGGTGAAACATCGGCGATCATCATACTGCTCGGTGGCATCTATCTGGTCGCACGCAAAATGATGGACTGGCGCATACCGGTGGGAATATTTCTGGGCGCGGTCATCGTCAGCCTGCCGTTCTGGCTGCTGGACGCCGGTCGTTACCCGGACCCGCTGTTTGTGCTGTTATCCGGTGGCCTGATGCTGGGTGCGGTATTCATGGCGAGTGACATGGTGGCCTCGCCGGTGACACCGCTGGGGGTCTGGATCTACGCGCTGTTCATCGGCATGTTGACCGTCGTGATACGCCTGTTCGGTGGTCTGACAGAAGGCGTCATGTACGCCATTCTGCTCGGTAATGCGATTTCCCCACTCATTTCACTGGTCACCCAGCCCAGGGTTTTCGGTTCGAGGCGCAAATCATGAGCGCGGACAGTATAAGTCAGGCAGCGGCGAATCCTGCGCTCACGTACAGTATGTTGCGTACCCTCGGGCTGGTCGCGACGATATCGGGTCTGCTGGTGGTGCTTTCCTACCGCATCACCTTGCCGATGATCGAGGAGAACAAGCGCCTGGCCATCGAGCGCGCCTTATTCAAAGTGATTCCCGACGCGGTGACGAGAAAGGATTTTGTGCTTAGTGGTGACGGTATACAGACACCGGCACAAGACTCGAAGGGTGCCATGCTCTACGCCGGCTATGACCAGGACGGCCGCTTGAAAGGCATTGCGCTGGAAGCAGCGGCGGCAGGTTACCAGGATGTGATACGCATTCTGTATGGTTACGACCCGGACTGCCAGTGTATCCGCGGCATCGAGGTGTTGAAGATGGCGGAAACGCCGGGTATCGGGGACAAGATCGCGAAGGATGGCGAATTTCTGGATAATTTTGCCGCACTCGATACGCGTCTCAATGCGTCAGGCGACGGACTGGAGCACGCCATCGTACCGGTCAAACACGGCACCAAAAGCGAACCCTGGCAGATCGACGCGATTTCGGGTGCGACTATCTCATCCAACGCCATCGCCCGCATGCTAAACGACAGCGCGCAGCGGGTGTTGCCTATCATTCAACGCCACCTCTCAGTGATGGAAAGCGACGTATGAAAGCGGGCAGCCGATTGAGATTTGTGAAATACACGACCGTGAGTCGTCGACGCGGCGCACAACACGCAGCGAGGAGGGTGACTGATGGCCACACTGCCTGACAAACAGGAGCCGGTTACGCTGGATACCTTTCTGCGCGGTCTGTGGCAGGAGAACCCGGTGTTTGTGATGTTACTGGGCATGTGTCCGGTGCTGGCGGTAACGAACTCGGCCATCAATGCACTGGCCATGGGTCTGGCGAGCACCTTCGTGCTGGTGGCATCCAACAGCCTGGTGTCGCTGCTGCGCCATTTCATTCCTAAACAGGTGCGCATCGCGACCTACATCATAATCATTGCCACCTTCGTCACCATGGTCGATTATGCGATTCAGGCCATCAGCCTGGATCTGTACAATGCGCTGGGTGCCTTCATTCAGCTGATCGTGGTGAATTGCATGATACTCGGTCGCGCCGAGGCCTATGCATCCAAACAGCCGTTGGGGGCGACCGTGATCAACGGCCTGGGCATCGGTGCGGGTTTTACGCTGGCCCTGCTCAGCCTGGGCACGGTGCGTGAGATTCTGGGCTCGGGTGCATTATTTGGCATCGAACTGTTCGGTGAAAGCTTCCAGCCCTGGGTGGTGATGATACTTCCACCGGGCGGTTTTTTTGTGCTCGGCGCCTGGTTGCTGTTGTTCGCCTGGTTGAGACAACGTCAGCCGCAACCATTGCCAGAAGAGTCGGGAGTGACACAGCATGACAGCTGATTCCGTGACTTACATTTTTCTGAATGCGGCAGTGGTGAATAATTTCGTGTTGGCCATGTTCCTCGGTATCTGCCCGTTTCTCGGTGTTTCTGCCAAACGCGAAACCGCCTTGAGTATGGGGCTCGCGGTGATATTTGTGATGCTGGTCAGTTCGATCTGTTCCTATGGCATCAACTGGATGTTGAAGCTGCTCGAAATCGAGTATCTGCGATTGATCTGTTATATCGCGGTGATCGCTTCGGCGGTCCAGCTGGTGGAAATGACGATGAAAAAATACAGCCCGGCACTGTTTCGTGCCCTGGGAATCTTCCTGCCGCTGATCACGACCAATTGCGCCATTCTCGGTGTCGCCCTGTTCCAGACGTCACGGGAATACAGTTTTACCCAGAGTATCGCATTCAGTCTGGGTGCCGGTGTCGGTTTCACCATCGCGCTGATGTTGATGGCCGGTTTGAGGCAGCACCTGGAAATGGCAAAAGTACCCAGTGTCAGCCAGGGTGCCGCATTGACCATGATGCTGGCGGGCCTGCT
>Ga0316201_10004224_pt1 | contig 10812 bp, 7 predicted proteins | sample CS6wburrow_MG_FD_204516 | JGI IMG/M metagenome (GOLD analysis project Ga0316201, IMG submission 204516) | Coastal sediment microbial communities from Delaware Bay, Delaware, United States - CS-6 worm burrow | ecosystem: Environmental > Aquatic > Marine > Coastal > Sediment | place: USA: Delaware... | reverse complement strand
CTGTTAGGCTTTTATTTCCCGATTCAGGCGACGTTACAGATACGGTCTGATTCCTTTTTTGAATCAATACGATCCAGTCCTGGCCAACCTCAGAGGGAGGTGGCCCAATAGCACGCTTTGTACCACCTTCAATTTCGGGCGAAGTCATATCGCTCGTCCAATTGCCATTTCTGGGATTCATCCAATGAACGGCGTAAGCGCCTTCTGCTGCGGACAAATCAATCATATCCTCTCCACCGGAAGTGAGATATACGAGGTATAGCGAGTCTTGAAGTGCTAGTGCATAATTTGCATTTCCATTTAAAAGGTTATTGGCATTTGACATCTCCCAAAAAGGAAGATTTTCCTGAAATAGAGTCAATGCAATCAATGCGTCCTGATATTTTGATTCCCTTGTTCGATGATCTTCGCAATCCAGATCCGTACAACCCGTTCCGTATCCATAATAAAACTCAAAGCCTGCTCCACCGGCCATCAAAGTACCATATATTACGTCTCTTCGAATTTTAGCCCGATCATCCGGGTCCCTATCAACACCGATATGAGGAGGACCTTGTTCATCATTAGCTACAATCCAGGCCCTGCCGGCTTGTCCAGATTTTTGCACCTGGTCCAAAATGTGTTTATGTACATTTTGAATATTGCCAACTTGCATAGAAGCGCCATCAACAGGTTGCCCTGGACCGTAAAAAGGAGTGTAAAGGTCATAATCACCTGGGAATGTGTGAAATACGACGGGATGATTATAAGGGTCAGTCTCTTTAATGTAGGATGCGATATCACGAATATCGCTAGAGGTCAACGAGATTTCTTCCGATAAATTCCAGTTGAGAGCGAGGTGATGACCAAAACGAGCGATCAGTTCACGATAATATAATTTTCGCTCGCGGCCAAGTTTCCCCTGATCCATAAGCTGATCATTTTCCGTTTCCATTGTTTTAAAATGCAAGTACATGCCCATTGGGTTAGCGTAAGAAAAAATGCGTTCCCACTGAGCAAGTTTTGAAACATCAAATCGATCATGATATACGCCCTGATTCCATTGCGCATTCGTGGAAAATCCTTCATATTTTTCCAACGGTACTTTCAGTAGATGAGGAAAAACATTTTGGTCATCTCCGCCTAAACTGAAGGTGAGAAATGAGATGGCATTCATCCCGAGGTCTGATAAATATTTGATGGCGCCACAAAGGTTTTTTCCTTTTTCATGTCCAGCCCACAAGTATGGATAAGCAGAAGCGGAGTCATAATCCATCGAATGTGGAGACCACGACTTTCTCCTCCCTCCTTTATTTGGCGTATCATCAAATGATGCATATGCCAGCGTATTTTCTGGTGCATCAGCACCTGCTTTGATAAACCAGGATGCATCCTCAGCAAATTGTAAATAGCGGGCACCAATATATTTTAACCTTCCTTTACTTCGTATGTCACGACTTGATTTATCGCTCTGAGCAATCACAAAAAAACCTGTTTCTCCATTTGCTTGAAGAGCTTCGCCTGATTCAGAATCAGCAGAAATCGCAATATCCTCTCCAGTTCGAAAATGCACCTCATATTTCCATTCACCAATTTTATCCGGTGCGAAATGAGTGATCCAAACATTCCCTTCCACAGCTGAGGTCTCTGCAGCATTTCCGTCCGCTGCGAAATAACCAGGGACCATATACTTTGATTGTGATTCCGTATGAGAGAAAGTCACATTCAGTCGATAATCCGAAAAAGGATTAGGCTCAGAAATCTCGCTGACCACAGGTCCGGCCACCTGGAGCGTGATTCGATGCCATTTTTTCATTTCTCCGGAAAGCGTCACCTGCGATTGTAGGGCAAAAGAGGAAAAAATGATAGCTGCCAGAATTGTATATTTTATATGCATGATGTTATGATTAGAATGAAAAGCTTACCGGAGCAGCGTGACAGAACCTGATCGCGTGTCGGAAAAAGGGCTTGCATCCTCCTGAAACCCTTCATAAGATAAAATCCATGTGTACACACCAGGAGGAGCATCGGCACCCCGATATTGGCCGTCCCACATCAAATTTTGATCAAATGTTTCAAAAATCAGCGCACCCCAGCGGTTATGCACCTGCAGATGCATCGAAAATATGTCACTCCCCAGAACCCCAAATACATCATTTTGTTGATCACCATTTGGTGTAAATACATTGGGCAAAAATAACTTGGTAGGGCATTGTTCGATAATGAGTATATCATCCATTCCTTCACACCCAAACTCATCTTCTACTGTCACTTGATAGTCTCCTTGTTCTACTACTTGAAAAAATGAGAGTCTTGACCCATCCTGCCACAAATAGGCAGTATAATTACCAGGATCTAATAAATACTGAATACCATCCCTGGAACAAAAAATCGTATCATTTCCAAGTACTGGCAGAGGAAGTGGATGGACAATGACATCAGTGAAAACAGGATAAGTTGCACAGCCGGAGATGATGCCAATGACTGAATAGCTTCCTGAAAACGATGTATCCGCATTTTGAATCACAGGAAATTGGTCTTCAGAAAAATAATCATTTGGCCCATGCCATTCGTATGTTGCTCCTGGAAGGTCTTCTGCTGAGAGCTCGATTGTTTCATCTGTACATATTTCGACATCATCAGGAGGTGGTAAAGCCTGGCGGAGAGATATGATCATGTCCCGGGTAAATGTATCTGATTGCATGAGACACTCATCATATACGATCGCTGTGGCCGGGTATGTGCCAAGTGCATCAAAAATGTGCCAAAAAGAGCTTTTAAAGACGGGATCGATCACTCCGATATCCCACTCGATCGAATATCGCTCATCAGGCAGATTCAAATTAAAAAAGACAGTATCATTAAGGCATCCACCTTCTGGCAAGGGGTTTTCATTAATCTCTCTAAAACTTGCTCCACCACTGTAAGCATAGGATTCGAATTCACCATATCCATAAGCGGTGGCGATCACTCCACAACCATCAGAAATGATCGTATGTGCTCCATTTTCCACTTCCAGTTGGATAAATGAAAAACCACTTCCAAAGCCTATATCCGTGAATACCTGACCCATTTGGATCAAATTCGAACCATCTACGGATATCAGACTCACATCATCTGTCCTTGCGATAATGTTGATAAAATTCCGCTGGATGTTTTGCAACCTGGAATTATACAGGGTAACTGTGTCCCGTGTTTGTTCTATACTGTTCAGTAGAACCATAGCCGGGTCGCCAATGCCCAATCCATTGCAGGTAGAACCGATCATATACTGAGCCACCATGATGGGTTTATCTGCTACAATATAGGATGGCAATGAACCTGTATACTGGTTATATTGACCAGCATTCAAGGTAAACGATCTGGGATTGCTCCCCATGATATCTACCGATGTTTGATCTTCGGTGGCCATAATCCGATAAATGTCATAAACCACGCTCCTGTTAGGGATGGTTACAAATTGAGTACCCAGTGTTGATACAGGATACATTTGTTCCAGAAGATTGTCTCGAAATCCACATTCTGATGGAATCTGAGTCCATGCATTTCCCGAAAAAACAGAAACCGGTTTATCTGATACAATGTGTGATCCGGTCAAATCAGATTGCCCTTCTGCACGTACCTGGTATGTTTCTCCTCTATCCAGCATAATTGAAAATGAAGAGCCTTTCGGTTTACCATTCCTTGAATTTGCGCCTAAAGTGATGTCGATCAGGGTATTATCCTCTGCGCCAACGATTAAGAATTCAGATGGAAATCCCTCTCCATCCCATGTGCCGCCTTCATAGGAAATCGTGTAGTATTCTTTACCAATTGCATCGGTAGGAAGCACAACTGAAGCTTCTGCCCGATAAGTGAAATATTGATGCATGTATACAGAAATATCCTGATTTGCGGTAACCAGAATACCATTGTTGTTGACAAATTCCGAGCCAATGGTCTGTGCGAAATCGGGCATATTGATTAAAGTCACTTCATTGGCCTGCACCACAAATGGTTGACTCCAGTTTCTAAGTGGTATGCTGATCGTCCCTTGCGTATTCGTTTTTGAAGTGATCATGACTACCTTTTCATTCGTGGTGCCATCGAAATGCTGCATGAATCCAAGCCAGAAAGCGGTCCCTTCATTTGACTGCCCCTGAAGGCTTATAGCAAAGAGCATTTGCAGGAAAAAAGAGCATATGAAGAGAGCGATTCGCATTTACATGGTTTTGCAATATAGAAACGCAAAATAGGGTGTTCCTCAGACAAAAAACAACTAGAAAATGTCAAATGATCTGAAACGTGTCAGTTTTATACGTAAAAGTTATTTATCCTGTCGGGCAAAGACATTTTTCAACAGGTCTGTTTTCCTTTCAGATTGATTAGTTCTGATTTTTTCTTCTTTTACCTGAATGAGTGAAAAGAGCCCATCCAACGCTTTGTTGTTGACATGATCATCTAATTCAGGATTTACTTTTTTCGTAAATGGGATTTTATTGTAGGCATCAACTGCGGTGGTCCAGTACGTCCGTGCATTTACTTCATCCAGAGCTGACTGGATCACCGGAAGGAATTCATTATACAACGGTTGTCTTGTATTGGAATCAAGATACCTTGTCGCTGCGTCTTTTTCACCCAGCAGAATATTCATCGCGTCTTTGATCGTGAGGCTGGTAATCGCATTTACAAAAATTGGAGTCGCTTTTTTTGCTGCTATTTCAGCCGCCTGATTCATTTTTTCTACCAGGTTTTTCTCTACATCCTGAAAACCGGGTACTTTTTTGAGCTTATTTACAACGACGATCGCTTCTTCCGGCAAAAGAATTTTATACGGGCTTTCAAGATATCCATTTTCAGTAGACAGCTTTTGTACTGCCTCTTCAACTCCGAACTTCAGCGCCTCTTTCAATCCGAGCCCTACCTCTCCATCCTCTTCATTTGTAATTACTTTTTTCACATCTTTCAGAATCTTTCCCAGCTGCGCGTTTGAAGCACCTAAAAATGAAACAAGGAAGAGCAGTGTTAATATCTTTTTCATCAGTTTCTGTTTGTCTAGTGTATAAAACACAAGAATGGAAAAAGTTCGTTGTATAATCCGGAATTTAACATAGATTTAATGCAAAAGAACGCCCACCAGGGTATTATTTCAACATTGGGTAACTCAAGGCACCTTCTCCAATCAACCCATATTTAAACATGGACACGATATCAACTATCGACTATTAAACATGGAAGATTGAATGCAACCTGGAGATAGAATTAAATCTGAATCAAGTCGGTATTACTTCTAGTCCTGACTCATTTCAATATCAATGGCTTTACGGGGCAGTTTGGCATCGCGCATCGCTGTGTGTAAAACGAATGAAGCAATGATTGTTGCCGCCTGCTTTAAGTCATCCTCCACGAGGTGGTCAAAGTTATCCATATTCGAATGGTGCGTTCGTGTCGAATAGGCCATTGGGTCTTGAATAAATTGAAACCCGGGAATGCCGACTGCATCGAATGAGAGGTGATCAGTTCCACCTGTATTTTGCAACGTAATGGTGGTGGCGTCAAGATCTTTAAAAGGTGCCAGCCATGCTCTGAAGATCGGATCAACAGCTTGATTTCCCTGCAAATAAACGCCCCTGATTTTACCGGTTCCGTTGTCCAGATTATAGTATGCTGAAACTGTTTGCTGTTCTGGTTTTAATGCTTGCACATTTCGGTATCCTTCAACTTCAGCATAGTGATCTCCAACATATGCCCTTGAGCCATATAATCCCTGCTCTTCTCCAGTCCAGAGTGCCAATCTGAGTGTCCTTCTTGGCTGAATACCCGTTTCTTTGATCGTTTCCAGCAGTATTCTCGCTGTTTCCATCATCACGCTTGAGCCTGCAGCATTGTCTGTTGCCCCGGTACCTGTATGCCATGAATCGAAGTGTGCACCGAAAATTACGACTTCATCAGCCAGGTCGGTCCCGGGAATTTCAGCGATGATATTACGTTCCATCGGATCGTCAGAGTTATAGGAACTTTTGAGCTCCATTGATATTTTAACAGGAAGTCCATTTTTTAACATTCGAAAAATACGATTATAATGTTCGATAGACATTGTTAGTTGAGGAACCACCTCTACCCCATCTTCCCAGGCACTTCCTTCCACAGTTCTCACACCAGAGACAAAAACTGTTCCGAGGTCACCTTTATAACTTCGAGTAATGATGGCATGTGGTTTTTCATCATGCAATAGCTTATACAACTTCTGAGTCAGGCTTTGGCCGCTTCCTCGATAGTTTCCTGAACGTCTTCTTGCAACAGGAGCCGAAGCATTTGCCATGTCCAACAGGTCTTCGGAATCATATCGAACCGCTGGCGCATCAAACCATTCTTTGACTACTCTGATGGTATCAAGGAAAACAAATTTGCCTTTCAGATTACCTTTATACTTGTCAAGGTCAGCTTCTTCTTCTATTTCAATGTAGACAACTTCTCCTTCAACCACTCCATTTGTGGATGGAGACCAGGCGCGGGGGTAAGCCAGAATGGGAAAATAATTTGGTGCTGTGGCATGGATATCAAAATGTTCTAATGTCCATCCTCTACCGAAAGGGCCCCATTCTTCTGTATGGACATTGGACATACCCCATTCGTTTAAAGTTTCTACTGCCCATTGAGTTGCTTTATCCAACATGGGCGATCCGGTCAATCTAGGCCCATACACGTCAGTCATCCAGGAGGCGATCTCCATGACTTTTGATTGTTCGAGGCCATGTTTTCGTACTGCCTTATTGATTTCTTCATTCACTTGTTCCTGCGCAAAGAGGAATACAGAGATGAAACTAAAAGCGATAAAGGAGAGTAGGTGTTTAAATTTCATGATATCAGGTTTAAATAAAAAGTTTTCCAAGATACATCAAAAAATGATGTTACATATAGCGGATAATTACCATATAAAACCCATCTTTGTAAAAATCCATGACATCCCGTAAGTCGAAGAATCCCTCCAAAATTTTAGCCATCCACAAACGTATGCATGCTTCAGATGACGCAGATGAATTGATTCGTCTGGAGTTCGAAAAGTTGCTTGCTCGTTCAGACCAAAATGAGGAGAACCGGAAATTTGCATCCGGGGTCAGGAAAGGGCGTCCGTTTTTTCCGGATGGGGAGACATCGGAAAGGTGACATGCCATATCGGAAAAGCAATGTCGGGATCACGCAAATAAATCTGAGCTCAAATACCGATCTCCCCGATCACAGACGATATGGACAATCACCCCACTTTCAATTTCATTCGCGACCTGCAATGCCGCATACAGTGCACCTCCACTGCTCATACCAGCCATGATCCCTTCCTCAAGAGCTAGTCTGCGAGTCGTGTCAATCGCTTGTGCCCTACTCACATCTATGATCCGATCTACCCGCTCTGATTCGTATATTTTTGGTAGAAACTCTTGGGACCAGCGTCGGATACCTGGGATACTGGAACCTTCTGTTGGTTGGGTACCTAAAATTTGAATGTCGGGATTTTGGGTTTTTAGATATCTTGAAACACCCATGATTGTGCCAGTAGTGCCCATCGCCGAAACAAAATGAGTCACCAGTCCGTCTGTGTCTTGCCAAATCTCAGGCCCGGTCGATCGTTCATGCATCCGATAATTATCTGGATTCGCAAACTGATTCAACATATAGTGCCCTTTGCTTTTTGCCATCTCTTCAGACAATTCCCTGGAATATTCAATGGTCTTAGAAGCAGGTGTGAGAATCACCTCTGCTCCATATGCCCGCATCGTTTTAATTCTTTCAGGAGTCGCATTATCTGGCATGACAAGCGTCATCCGAAGTCCAAATTGCTGCGAGATCATAGCCAGTGCGATGCCGGTATTCCCACTAGTTGCTTCAACGAGCTTGTCTCCTTTTTTGATATCTCCTCGTGACACAGCACCCTGGATCATCCCCAACGCAGCCCGGTCTTTAACACTCCCTCCCGGATTTTGGCCTTCAAGCTTAGCAAATAAACGGACATTTGGATTCAGGTTTAAACGGATTAATTCTACTAGTGGCGTGTTTCCAATGATGGATGTGATCGACATGTGAAATTTGATTTTAGTATGTGATTATGATTGATGCTGGTTACCTTCTTTAAAAATGAAAAGGTCAGTTTCATTTGTGTTTTTATCATGCATTCTGGCCTGGTAGTATACCTTTGAATGAGGAGGAATACTTTTGGTCAGCCAAACGTTTCCACCGATGATACTGTGATGACCAACAATCGTATCGCCTCCAAGGATTGTCGCTCCTGCATATACAACTACGTGATCTTCAATCGTCGGATGCCGCTTGATCTGTGCATCTTCTTTATTCACACTCAACGCACCAAGGGTCACTCCCTGGTATATTTTAACATAGTTGCCAATCACGGTTGTTTCTCCGATCACTACCCCGGTCCCGTGATCAATACAAAAATGTGTACCGATCTGAGCCCCTGGGTGAATATCAATACCAGTCCGACTATGCGCCTGCTCAGTGATCATCCTTGGGATTTCCGGAATTCTGAGTTGCAAAAGTTCATGGGCTATACGATAAGCACTGATCGCCAGAAAACCTGGATATGACCTGATAATCTCAGTGGTGGATTGCGCGGCAGGGTCTCCCTGATACATACCCTCTATATCTTCCAAAATGGAGGCATGTAAATGAGGTAAGCGAGAAAAAAACTGTTCAACAGTCTCATCCACATCTATATGCTTATTCAAAGGCATTCTCCAAAGTAACTGGTCAAGTTGCAACTTCAATTGTAATACGTGCACCTCAAATTCTTTCTCAGAGCGAAAATCCACTTTTGAAAGATGTGGAAACAATGTACCAAGCAAAGTTTCAAAGAAATCACTCACCTTATCCGGCGAAGGGCATTGAGGGCATGTTTGGTGGGCCTCATATAGCTTTTTCAGAAAAATCTTATCCATTTTCTAGTATACAAGAAATAATGGTATTCTGTTTTAAAAATAGAAAGAAACTTGAAAAATATGTCTTTAAAAACCGACCACAATGACAAGCGGCGCAAAAGTTCGGATTGGAGGAATGTCCCGAATCAATGGGCAAGCTCCTATGGATGGGGAGCAATTTAAAACCAGGTACATTGCACTTGAAAAATCTAAAACTTTCCGGTCATCTTCAGGGAGGTGTTCCAAAAAGCTGGACCAATCAAGGGGCAGTATTTATTGACCAGGGAACTTTGGAAGTGAACGAATAAGTCAAATCGAAAGAACATAATAGAATCATTATCTTTTCATCATGAAAATACAATATCTACTATTTATACTTATCATCATTTTCTTTGGATGTAATGATGGGAATAAGGAATCTGACCTAACCACCAAAACCCCTCCCAATATCATTTTTATCATGACTGACGATCATGCTTTCCAGGCAATTAGTGCCTATGACAAGTCATTGATCAAAACACCCAATATAGACCGAATTGCTGAGGAAGGAATGCGTTTTGACCGCGCTTTTGTGACAAACTCCATTTGTGCACCGAGTAGAGCTGTCATTCTCACGGGTAAACACAGTCATTTGAACGGAATTCGAGATAACGGTAATCGGTTTGATTCAACTCAACAAACATTTCCTAAAATTCTGAGGGCAAATGGCTATACAACTGCCATGATCGGAAAATGGCATTTGAAAACCGAGCCTACCGGTTTTGATTTTTGGAAGGTGCTACCAGGACAGGGTGATTATTATCATCCTCGTTTCAGAACACCAGACGGGATGGTGGTAGATTCCGGATACGTAACTGATCTGATTACTGATGAAGCGATTGATTGGTTGAAAAATGCCCGGGATCAATCCAAACCTTTTTTATTGATGTATCAACATAAAGCGCCTCACCGTGAATGGTGGCCAAAGCAGGACCAACTGGCTGAGTTTACAAAAAGACAGTTTCCGGAACCAGCAACATTGCATGATGATTATAATGGCAGAGGAACAGCAGCTAAAACAGCAGAAATGCGTCTGAATGACCACATGGGTTGGGCCAACGATACAAAGCTCAAGCCAGAGCTGGTGGCTGAAAAAAGACTTAATGAATTCCTCCCATGGTATACCAATGCTTACAATGGATATTACAATCGTATGTCTGCAAAGGAGCAGGCTAATTGGGATCAGATCTACAATCCCATCAATGACGCTTTCAGGGAGAATACACCAAGCGGTAAAGCTTTAACCAGCTGGAAGTATCAACGGTACATGCAAGATTATTTAGCATGTATTGCTTCAGTAGATGAAAACGTTGGTCGACTGATGGATCAACTGGAGGAAATGGGATTGTCGGAAAATACGATTGTTGTATATACATCCGACCAGGGATTTTATCTTGGCGAACATGGTTGGTTCGATAAGCGATTTATGTATGAAGAATCATTTAGAACGCCACTGATGATCAAATGGCCATCTGTCATCATGGCAGGACAAGTGAATTTAGACCTGGTCCAAAACCTTGACTTCGCTGAGACTTTTCTTGATGCAGCGGGTATTCAGATTCCAAACGATATGCAGGGCAAAAGCATGCTGCCTCTGCTGAAAGGAGAAAAGGAGAAATGGCGTGATGCTTTGTATTATCAGTACTATGAGTATCCCGGCATACATGCTGTCAAACGGCATTATGGAGTACGCACAAACCATTATAAACTGATCCACTTTTACCATGATATAGACGAATGGGAATTGTACGATCTAGAGAAAGATCCAATGGAAATGAACAATTTGTACGTAAATCCGGAATATGCAGATGTCAGACAGGAGCTCCATAAAAGGCTGGATGAATTGCGTGAACAATATCAAGTTCCAGCAGATTGATATTCCTGAGCT
>Ga0316201_10004223_pt1 | contig 10812 bp, 6 predicted proteins | sample CS6wburrow_MG_FD_204516 | JGI IMG/M metagenome (GOLD analysis project Ga0316201, IMG submission 204516) | Coastal sediment microbial communities from Delaware Bay, Delaware, United States - CS-6 worm burrow | ecosystem: Environmental > Aquatic > Marine > Coastal > Sediment | place: USA: Delaware... | reverse complement strand
GATTTATTGGGGTAACGCATATTTTACTAAGAGTTTTGAAAAGGTAAAGGATCTCTACATGAAATATGATCAAAAGATAGCTTCTGCTCTTGCAAATGTAGGCGAAGGCGGTGGAGAACAATTCGGCTCTGAAGATGGATTGGAGGAAGCAAGACTCCAACGATATCGCTACAAAGTCCTGATGCCACAATTTGATGATACTCAGACACTGGCTAAATTTGACTCGTATGAGGATGCAGTTAAAACCATCGATGGGAATTTAAAGAGTGGAGTTGCCAATTTAACAGAAGTCTATTCTGTAGCAATGCCTGATAAAAAACTTAAATTATATGGAATAGGATTATCCGGAGAAGATGGAGAAGGAAAGTTTATGCCTAAAATCGATATTTCATCACCTAAGCATACTGCTTTCCTACCTTATGAAATTCTTGTTGTAGGAAATAAAGTACACATGCTACACGGCCGATTTAGAATAGCTTTATCATTTCCTGACCTTAGTATGGGAACCTTTATGAAGATTGTTTCAACTCCTGGAGATATTAAGGATTTAATGGAGTTGGCATGCAAGAGTGAGAGTTGAGTTTCAGAGTTTATCTTGATGGATTAATCCTTTAAGGTAGAAGCTCTAAGAAATCAAGGTCGCCTCTTTCTAGGGGTGGCCTTTTTTTTAAAAGAAAAACAATCAAATTCTTCATAATAAATTGATTTCTAGCTATTTTTATAAAAATTAAAGCAATGAAATCACCTTTCCTTTCAATAATATTTGCACTTCTCACCATAAGTGCCTTTGGACAGTCACATAAGATATATGGTGTCTTATCAGGTAATAATGAAGTTCCTCCAGTGGTTACATCTGCAGCAGGTTCATTTGTCGGAACATATGATGAAACGACCAATACACTTGATATTACTGTAAATTTCTGGGGCCTTGCTGATCATACAGGAATGCATATTCATGAAGCTCCTGCAGGAATGAATGGGGGAGTGATTTATAATTTCGGAGCTGCAGGAGGGTCAGCAGCGGTATATAATGGAGCAGGAATTGTATTAACTGATCCCCAAGAAGTTTCCTTATTAGCAGATGGACTTTATATTAATGTTCATTCTTCTGCATATCCCGGAGGTGAAATAAGAGATCAGATCAAGGCCATACCAGTTACAGCTTTTGATTATACCATTGATGCAACATTAGCCCCGGAAAATGAAGTGCCACCATCCACTTGCACCGGAGCATCAGGAACAGCATCAGGATGTTATAGTTCTGCTAATAATTTGTTGATTATAGAAGACCTTTCATTTACATTGGGATCTCCATTTGCAGGATCTCCTGGAGCGCACATTCATGATGCTCCGGCCGGAGCAAATGGACCAATCATCCCGGGAGGATTTTTATCAAATGGGGATCACGCCCTCGGTAACCCAGGTATGTTGGTGGGAGCTGTAGTATTATCAGATGCAGATGAAATTGATCTTCTTAATGGAGATCTTTATTTCAATGTCCATAGTGAACAATGTCCGGCAGGTGCGGTAAGAGATCAGATCAATGCAGTTGCAATTCCACCTATTCCCACTATGGGACAATGGGGGGTAGGGGTTCTCTCATTATTATTATTGATTGTCGGCATTGTATTTATAAGAAAGAATAAGAGACAATTTAATTATTGATCAATTGATTTAAGGATTGACTTTGGTAAGTGTAAAAATGGTGATCTCAGGACTCATTCCTACTCTACCTGGAAATCCTAAAAACCCGAATCCCCTGTTGACGTAAAGTTTTTGACCGTTTTCTTCATACAAACCCATCCAGTGTTTATATCGATATTTCACAGGACTCCATACCCAACCGAATAAGTTAATTCCAAATTGCATGGCATGGGTGTGGCCGCTGAGGGTGAGATCAATATTTCTTTGATGTGGTAGAACATGTAAAGGCCAGTGTGTAGGATCGTGGGACATAAGAATAACAGGAGCCTGATCATCAATTGTCCTGAGGGCCAGATTCAGGTTTCCCCTCTTGGGAAATGGGCCAGCTCCCCAGTTTTCAACTCCAGCTAAATGAATATGGTCATCGCCTTTTCTAACCATTTGGCTTTCATTATTAAGCAACTTGAATCCAATAATGCGGTGTTTTTCCTCAAAATCTCTCCAATAAGAATCTTTATCTGATGGAATACCATATCGGTACATTCCATAATAATCATGATTCCCAGTGACAGAATACATGCCATAAGGAGCATACATATTACTAAATTCGTCAAGGTACGGATCGATTTCATCTTTATGACTATTGACGAGATCGCCTGTAAAGAGGATAATATCAGGTTTTTGATCATTCAGTAACTCTATACCCTTTGCTACCTGCTTTACACTGTCGAATGAGCCGGCATGAACATCAGAAATTTGTGCAATTTTAAACCCAATAAACGATGCGGGTAAATCCTGAATCGGGAGGTCGACTTCAACTACTTTATACCGGTATTTACCCCAGGTGATTCCATAGATCATTACCAGGAATGGAATGGCTGAAAGAATGGCAGAGATCGCGGTTATATTCCAACTTCTAGGTGGAAAAGCTGATTCTAAAAATGCATGATCTCCTAATGCCGCAATTCCATTTGTGAAAGCAAGGATTAACCTTGAAACATCCTGTCCTAGAATCAGAATTGAAAAGATCAACTTGGTTACAAATACCGCAAAAGCAAATCCGATTAGAAAATTAGTCAGTGGATTCCTCACTCCAAAATTAGCCTGAAGATCAGTAAAAATCTTACCGAATGATCCCAAGACCAGCAGTGAAATGAATAGATAGGTACTCCGGTATGTCAACGATCCTTCAAATACTCCATCTAACCCTATATAAGCATACAGGTCTATCGAAAAATAGATAGCTAAAATGACCAGGATGAAAATGAATCTTGACACAATAAAAAGTTATGATGAATTCTGCAAATACAAACTTATCAAGAATGATTTCTTTTTAAGCATTGTTGATGTAAATAATATTTGAATACTGATCCATCTTCCAATAAGCAAACATCAGATTTCAGGTTTTCTGGAATCCTGTTTATGGTTGATCCGGGTGTTATAATTGAAAAGAAGAAAAAAAGCCCAAATAATTCTTCTATCAAGCTCCATAAACCGGGTTAAATGATGAATCTTAAAACAAAAAATTTAACTTTGAGTTTAATTTTTGAATAATCCGACTTTAAGACATAAATCGATATAATATGAAGAAAAGAATTAGTAAGGTTGCAGTACTCGGTTCTGGAGTGATGGGGTCAGGTATTGCTTGCCACCTCGCCAATATTGGCTTAGAAGTGCTGATGTTGGACATCCTCCCTTTTGATCTGAAAGAAGAGGAGAAGAACAACCCAAAAGCCAGAAATAGGATGGCAGATGGCTCATTAATGAAAGCCATTAAAGGTAGGCCTGCTCCACTTTATGAGAAGGCATTTGCTTCGAGGATTAAAACGGGTAATTTTGATGATCACATGGATCAGATCGCTGATTGTGATTGGATCATTGAGGTTGTGATTGAAAGATTGGACATCAAGCAACAAGTATTTGAGAATGTAGAAAAGTATCGCAAGGAAGGTTCATTGATTACTTCCAATACTTCAGGGATTCCCATTTACATGCTTGCAGAAGGTAGGTCAGATGATTTCAAAAAGAATTTCTGTGGCACCCACTTCTTTAATCCTGCCAGGTATATGAAATTGCTGGAGATCATTCCTCATGAAGGTACTGATCAGGGAGTTGTAGATTTCTTCATGCACTATGGAAGTATCTACCTTGGAAAGCAGACCGTATTGTGTAAAGACACTCCTGCTTTTATCGCCAATAGAATAGGATTTTTCTCAGGAAACAAAGTACTTGAATTAACAGATAAGTACGGACTGAATATTTCTGAAGTAGACAAGCTTACAGGACCTGCCATCGGATGGCCTAAGACTGGATCATTCCGATTACAGGACCTTGTAGGAATTGATACAAGCGTCAAAGTCACCAAAGGAGTAATCGATAACTGTCCAGATGATGAATATGTAAAAGTTGCAGCAGAGAGAGGTACTCCTAAGTACATGGAATTTTTATTAGAAAATAAGTTCTATGGAGATAAAAGTGGGCAGGGTTTTTATAAAAAAACCAATGAACGTGATGACAAGGGACGAAGGGTGATTCTTGGATTAAATCTCGAAACACTTGAGTATGAACCGACTCAGAGGCCCAACTTACCTGCACTTGGGATTGCCAAGAAAGTGGAGAAGATGGATAAGCGATTGAGTGAGATGATGGCTTCCGATGACAATGGAGGAAAATTTGTAAAGGATTATATGCTTGGGTTAATTGCTTATGCTGCCAATCGTATTCCGGAAATCTCTGATAATATATACAGCATCGACCATGCTATGAAAGCTGGTTATGCCTGGGAGTATGGTCCATTTGAATATTGGGATATGATGGGCGTTGAGGAAGGCATAGCTATGGCTGAAGCCAATGGGGAAGCCATTCCTCAATGGGTTAAAGATATGGTCAGTAAAGGCCACACTTCATTCTATAAAGTTGAAGGAGGAAAGCAGCAATATTATGACAGGGGTTCTGGCAAATATCAATTGGTTCCTGGTTCTGAATCAGCGATTGTTCTTGCTAACTTAGGTAAAGTGCCTGTATTCAACAATGCAGAATGTGCCTTACATGATATAGGAGATGGAGTTTTGTGTTTTGAGTTTACCTCCAAGTCCAATACAATTGGTGATGGAACCGGAATGGGATTAATGGAGTCTCTGAGAATTGCGGAAGAAGAAGGATGGAATGGCATCGTCATCGGGAATAACGATAAAAACTTCTCTGTTGGAGCCAACCTCATGGCTGTAGGCATGTATGCTATGCAGAAGGACTTTGATACACTTGAGAAGATGGTTGACGGATTCCAGCAGATCAATATGCAGATGAGATATAGTAAGGTGCCCATCGTGACGGCAACTCAAGGATATGTCTTCGGTGGAGGATGTGAAATCTTGATGCATACAGATGCAGCGGTTTGTGCTGCTGAATCCTACATTGGATTAGTGGAAGTAGGAGTAGGATTGATCCCCGGTGGAGGTGGAACCAAAGAATTTGCCCTCAGGGCATCAGATTCCTACTTTGAAGGAGACGTAAAGATCCCAACTCTTATAGAAAAGTTGAAAGCCATTGCGACTGCTAGTGTAGCAACATCAGCATATGAAGGTTTCAGATATGGAAGCCTATTAAAAGAAAGGGACATGGTCGAAGTAAATACCTCACGAGTTTTACATGAGGCGAAGAAAAAGGTACTTCAACTTTCAGAAGAATATACACCACCGGTTCCAAAAGAAGCAACCGTACTTGGAAGGGGAGGATTGGCTACTTTATACACTGCCATCAATGAATTCTACCTCGGTAAATACATGAGTGAATACGATGTTGAGATTGCCAGAAAAGTTGCTTACGTGCTTTGTGGTGGAGATCTTACATCTGAGCAGAAAGTGTCTGAGCAATACTTATTGGACATCGAGCGAGAAGCATTCTTGCAATTGCTTGGTAACCAGAAGACCCTGGACAGGATTCAGTATATGTTGATGAATAATAAGCCGTTACGCAACTAGGGTTGCAGAGTTGAGAAGTGAGAGGTGAGAGGTGAGAGTTGAGAAGTGAGAGTTGAGAAGTGAGAAGTGAGAAGTGAGAAGTGAGAAAATTTATAGTTGATTTATTAAAAAGTATCATGAAACATGAATATAAAAATTTAGGAATCTGGAAAAGAGCCAGAGAAATAAATAAAAGAACATATTCATTGAGCCGTCAATTTTCAACAGATGAAAGATTCGGTCTGAAAGATCAAATCAGACGATCATCAGTTTCAGTTGTTTCTAATATTGCGGAAGGGACAGGATTTGACAGTGATAAACAACTCATAAAATATTTATACATCTCTTTAGGATCTCTTTGCGAACTCGAAACTCAATTTTATGTAGCATATGATCTGGACTATATTAGAAAAGATCAGTTAGAAAATATTTTAGAACAGACATTGGAATTGAAAAAAATGACGATCGGACTTATTAAAAAAATCAAAAATGATAATAGGTTTAATCTTCCTTTTTTGATGATGACATTTATTTTTTCATTAATTATTCTTTTAAAAAATTGAGATGTTAATGTTGTAGTAGTCTCAACTCTTAACTCTCGATTCTCAAAATCTAAAAAATATGAAAGCATACATCATAGCCGGCTTCCGCTCAGCCGTAGGAAAAGCAAAAAAGGGTGGATTCAGAAACTACCGATCCGATGATCTCGGGGTAGATATTATTAAGCACCTGGTATCCCAGGTTCCGGCATTGGATCCCAAATTGGTGGATGATGTCATTGTTGGTTGTGCCAACCCTGAAGGAGAACAAGGATTGCAGATCGGCAGGAACATTGGCGCCAGGGCACTCGGTAAAGAAGTACCGGGAATGACAGTCAATCGATACTGTGCATCAGGATTAGAGACCATCTCCATTGCAACTGCAAAGATTGCAGCGGGTATGGGTCACATCTATGTTGCCGGAGGGGTAGAAAGTATGAGTCTGATCCCGATGGTGGGATATAAGATGGCACCTTCATACCAGGCAGCGATGGAAAATCTAAATTACCATGTGAGTATGGGAGCTACCGCTGAGGCTGTTGCTAAAAAGTGGGAGATTAGCAGAGAGCAGGCGGATCAATTTGCTGTAAGGTCTCATGCCAATGCTGAGGCAGCCATTGATGGAGGAAAATTTAAAGATGAAATTGTTCCTATTGAGGTAAAGGATGTTTTTGTAAAGGATGGAAAAAGAGTAGAAAGCAGTCATGTGGTAGATACTGACGAGGGAGTAAGAAGAGGAACGAGCATGGAAGGATTGGCAAGGTTGCGACCAGCATTTAAGAATGGTGGAATTGTGACTGCGGGTAATTCCTCTCAGACCAGTGATGGAGCGGCATTTGTTTTGGTAGTGAGTGAGGAAATGGTAAAGCAACTGAACCTTGAGCCGATTGCGAGATTGGTTTCTTGTTCTGTAGGAGGAGTAGATCCTTTGTATATGGGTATCGGTCCTTGTGTTGCCATCCCTAAGGCATTAAAACAAGCAGGATTAAAATTGAATGATATTGAACAGATAGAATTGAATGAAGCATTTGCAACCCAGGCATTGGCAGTGATCAAAGAAGGAGGATTGAATCCCGATATCATCAATGTAAATGGTGGAGCCATTGCATTGGGACACCCACTGGGATGTACCGGAGCTAAGTTATCCATCCAGCTGCTCAATGAAATGAGAAGAAGAGATCAGAGATACGGAATGGTTACCGCATGTGTTGGTGGTGGCCAGGGTATTGCAGGCATCTTTGAAAGATTGAATTAATAAATTAAACTTCTGATGGGATCCGGGTTATTCTCTTCGGATCCCTTCATTTTGCCTGGATCTTGTTTTGGTTTCAATCTGTCTGGCAGAAGCTTCCAAATCACCTGGTTCAAGAATCCAGAATCCATTAGGTGCTTGAATGTATGAATGAACGGTACCTTCGATCTCACAAGTAGGGAAATCTGATAGGGCTGAAACAATCATTCCACTGCCACTGTTGCTTACGCTGTGAGCATAATTTGCCTTTAAGGGAGCAGGTTGCTGAAGGATGTTTTCTGGGAACCAGCTAACAGCACCTCTGGAGTAGGTATATACTTTACTTACAGTTTCTGGATTAACTGCCTTTTTCGGAGATCCGATTATAGCATTATCAGAATCTATGGAAACTGAAAAGCCAAATCTATCAAATGCATTTAGGCCATCAGGTCTAAAACTATCTTCCAATGACCAGGTGCCCAATATTTTAAAAATATAGGCTGAACCACTATTAATTCCTTTTTTATTATCTCCTGGTGCCCCTGCTATAATTCTGTAAATTCCAATATCTATATCATGGCCTAATCTTGCTCCTTCAGATAAATCATCTACATATAAACTTTGAAAATGTGTAAAATAACCACCCACTGTCCTCAAAGTAGCAACCAATCCCTGATCTTGATATAAAGAATCAAACCCAGGGACTCCAACAGCGACATTATTTGATGATAGAGCTACACTAAATCCGTACTCATCACCTACATTTCCATTCGGCATATAATTCTTAGTACTTAGTAACCAGTTACCACCTTGTTTTAAATATATTTTTACACTGCCTGAATTTGGTCCATTAAAAACATCACCAGGAGCTCCCACAATTGCTATGTTTCTGTTTATGTCTACTGAAAACCCAAATCGATCCTGCGAACTAGTTCCCATAGTATTATCTAAAATGACTTCTCTGACAAGAGTTGAATCAGTAATCTTATATATATATGCTCGACCTCCATCTGGTTGTGCTCCATCTTTAAAAGGGGCACCAACTATAATGGAAGAATCATATATTGCTACACTATGACCATACCTGTCTCCTTCTTGACTGAATGGAGAATAAAATTTTTGTTTAAGGATCCAAGATCCTGATATTTTTTCATACAAGTATACTGCTCCAGCATTTGGCCCCCAACTGCTATCTAGAGGATCTCCGACAACCGCAAAATTTCCGTAAATATCAACACTATATCCATATTCACTACATACACCAGATGGATTGACAAAAGGCGGGTTACATTCTGTACCAATACTACCTTCAAAGAATGCACCTTCCTGTGATTGGAACCCAGGTCTTAGAGTGATGTAATTCTCTGATCTGAAGTGGACATCACTGCTGTCTTCAATCACATATGTTGTCAGATTACCTAATTCATTAGAGGCAATAGGATAGGCGAAGGTTCCACTGTGCAGTGTCGTTGCAGGTAATGTATGGATTGCCGGATAATCTCTGAATCCATTGACTAAGGCCTTTTGGTTCATAATATTGATGGCATTCTTAGCCCCACTAATGCCAGGAACAGCAACCTCTCCCACAGGTACACCATTAAATAAAATATCAGGATCTGAAAAATACGGTATCCGTGTACATGCTTGTCCAAAATTATCCACACATGCATTGGCATATGCCATAACTGTCCTGAAAGATTCCTCAACTGAAGCACCTATATGGACATATCCATGGTTATCTGTTGCCGTTGGGTCGTTTTGGTAATCATGATGACATCCTTGAGTGTGCCCTATTTCATGAGCTGTTGTCGTCACACTGCTGTTCACGGCGATACATACAAATGCTTCACCATCATTGATTATTGGAGGCAGAAATGCCTGGCCGGTGACTCCTGTCGGAAGTTGACTGTCTATTAAAATACAGATATCGGCTTTGTATTGGTCTCTATATTCATGTACTTCGGGCATAAATGGGTCCGATACATGATGAAAATTACACAGGTCTGTAAATTTATCAGGATGTGGGATTCCATCTGCCCAACAAATGGTTCTTGAGGTATCCGAATCATCATAATATGTTTCATATATGAAAGCGACCTCTGCATGAAAATCAATATTGCTATTATCATAGGCTAAATTGGTGAAATCAATTCTTGCTTGTATATACCCTTCCATATCATTGATCATGGCCTTAGAATTAGGAGTGTACGCAAAAAGCAACCTTAAGTTGCAATCCTGACCAGTCATTCTGGAATTGTTACTTACTCTCGACTGTTTTGACAAAGTAGGGGGAGCTAAATTGCCACATCTTGAATTTTGATAAGCATTATTATCTATAAGGAGGGCTGTGTTATGATCAATACCAAATAGATCATATGCTTTTTTACCTAGTACAATAGTTCCATTTATACTTTGAGCATTTGTATTTATGACATAATTAACAAAAGATCCATTGTTTAAATTTTTACCTATCCAACTAATAAGACCGTTGTTTCGTCGAATTATGGTGTCAGCCTCAAATCTATTCAGTTTTCCTGAAGGGTCGCTAAGAGTATATTTTTGTTTTACTATGTTGTTGAGATCAAACTGAGCGATTGGATTTTCTGTAGCTATTAATCCTCGTTCCAGCAATGCCTTTCTTTCAATTGCTTGTCCAGATGCTTCACTTACAGATCTGTATACCTGGCCATTTATCACAGAGCAACTCAAAAGAAGTAAGACAGTTATGTATATATATTTCATTTCTTGTTATTACGAATGTTGGCAAAAGTTGAAGAACAGATCATGACTATTCACGTCTCATCCCTTCTTCTTGTGTTAAATTATTTTGAGTTTCAATTGTTCTGGCTGTTGATTCCAATTCTCCTGCTTCCAATACCCAGAATCCATTAGGAGCCTGTATGTATGTGAATACTTTACCTTCTGCGTCACAAGTGGGAAAATCTGAAAGTGCAGAAACGATTGCCAGGCTATCGTTTATACTCACACTTTGACCATACATGGCTCCGAGAGCAGAAGGCTGCTGAAGAATATTTTCAGGAGTCCAGGTAGAAAAAGATCTTGAATAGGTATAAACTTTACTTACATGATTTATGTCAGCACTTTTACTTGGTGCTGAAACTATGGCATCTGCAGAATCTATAGCAACCGAAAAACCAAACCTATCAAACGCATTAAGGTCCATAGGCATTAGACTTTCTTCAGTTACAAAACTTGTTCCTGATTGTTTAAATATGTAGGCTGAACCGCTTTGAAGGCCTTGTCTACTATCTCCGGGTGCGCCGGCAATTACTCGGCCAGAATATTGATCAACATCATGCCCCAATCTAGATTCAGCTGGGAGATCATCAATATAAATGTCAGAAAAATGAATCCAATCTCCCACGACATTTATATAAGTAGCCACTTTTCCCTGATTTTGATTAGTTGAATCAAAGCC
>Ga0316201_10004222_pt1 | contig 10812 bp, 6 predicted proteins | sample CS6wburrow_MG_FD_204516 | JGI IMG/M metagenome (GOLD analysis project Ga0316201, IMG submission 204516) | Coastal sediment microbial communities from Delaware Bay, Delaware, United States - CS-6 worm burrow | ecosystem: Environmental > Aquatic > Marine > Coastal > Sediment | place: USA: Delaware... | reverse complement strand
TGTTCACAAACAGCAACACGGCGGTGCCGATTCCCGTCACGTTATCGAGGTCGGTATCGGTCTGCACGAGACCGAGCGTCGCGACAATGATCAGCAGGCAATAGACCAGTTTGTAGGCCGGCACGGCTTTCTCTCCCGCGAGAAAGACGACACCCTGCTCACCGTAATAACCCCACGAGATCATCGTTGATACGGCAAAAAACCAGGCGGCGACGGATATCAGCCACTTGCCGAGGCCCGGCCGCACGGTATCGAAAGCTTTCGCAGTCAGCGTCGCGCCAATGTAGTTGCGGTAAAGGCCATCTCCGACAATCGCTGGTTCTGAGGGTCCGACGAAGCCATCCCAGGCCGTCGAGTAGCCATAATCCGTGCTGAAAACCGTGCCCTCGATGCGGTGAAAAGCCAGCCCGGTGCTTTCGTTTTCGTGCGCCTCGATGACCATCGTCGTCTTGTTTCCCGCAATCCAGTCGTCGCCCGGCAGCGGCGTATCGGCGAACAGCCAGCCAGTTTCAGTCTGTGAGACAACGGGCAGCGTATCGAGCGGAACGTCCGGCGCGCGATTCCAGATTCCTGTCGAAAGAATAATCAGTGCCGTGAACGTGCAGACAACAATCGTGTCGATGAACGGTTCGAGCCCGGCGACGATACCTTCGCGGACAGGCTCGTCGGTCTTTGCGGCCGAATGCGCAATCGGAGAAGAGCCCTGTCCGGCTTCATTCGAAAACACCGCGCGCTTCATGCCGAACAGGAACGCGGAGGCCGCCGTGCCACCAATAAAGGCGCCTGCGGCCTCGGTCGGCATGAAAGCGGATTTCACGATCAGCACGAACATACCGGGTATGTCACCGATGTGTACTGCGAGTACGTAGCACCCCGCGGCCAGGTACAGGATCACCATCAAGGGCACCAGCGTACCGGTTACTTTGCCGATGCGCTTGATGCCGCCGATGATCACGGCGCCCACAATCACGGCCAGGACGATGCCGGTTATCCAGCTTGGTATCGAAAAATATTCTTCGGTTAATTCGCCAACGTTCCAGGCCTGGAACATGTTGCCGCCGGTTGCGGTAGAGACAAGGAGACAAACGCAGAAAATGCTGCCGAGGGTTCGTCCGAGGCGCGGCATGCCTCTGCGCTCCAGGGCCCTGGCCGCGACCCACATGGGTCCGCCGTGAGGATTGTCGGGGTCGTCGGTGTTGCGATACAACATCGACATCGTCACTTCGGTGAGCTTGATCGACATGCCCAGAATGGCGATGACCCACATCCAGAACATCGCGCCGGGTCCGCCGAGGGCGATCGCCAGCGCGACTCCGCCGATATTGCCGAGTCCCACGGTCGCGGACAAGGCAGCCGACAATGCCTGGAAGTGATTGATGGCGCCGGGATCGTCGGGGTCGTCGTACACGCCGCGCAGCACCATTGAGCCGTGAGTAAGCGCGCGGTACTGTGAGAATCCGCTCCAGAATGTAAACACGAGGCCGGTCGCAACGATCGTGTACAGCACGTACTCGTGCCAGAGAATACCGTTGATCGTGGCAAGCAACCCGCTGATGTCTCCCATCAGATTTGCTGCTTCTTGATCAGGTGGCCTCCATGATCGCCGAGATACCCATGCCGCCCGCCGTACATACCGAAATCAGGCCGCGGCCAGAGCCTTTTTCCTGCAGCATCTTGGCCATGGCGCCGATGATTCGGGCGCCGGTCGCCGCGAACGGGTGTCCAATCGCGATACTGCCTCCCTTCGTATTGAGCCGCGACAAATCGATCGGCCCCAAAGGTTCATTTCGGCCGAGCTTGGTGCGGCAGAATTCTTCCGACTGCCACGCTTTCATCGTGGCGATGGTCTGCGCCGCAAACGCTTCGTGAATCTCGTAGAAATCGAAATCCTGCAAACGAAGGTTGGCCTGTTTGAGCATATCCGAGACCGCATACGCGGGAGCCATCAACAGCCCTTCCTCATCGATGAAATTGACGGCCGCAACCTTGGCAAATGTCAGGTATGCCATGACAGGAAGGTTTTTCTGCCGCGCCCAGTCTTCCGACGCGAGCAGCACAGCGGCGGCACCATCAGTGAGCGGTGTACTGTTGCCGGCGGTCATCGTGCCTTCGCCGCTTCTGTCGAATACCGGCTTCAGAGTGCTTAGTTTCTCAAACGTCGTATCGCGCCGGATGTTGTTGTCTTCCTCGACATCCATGAACGGCACGATGATGTCGTCATACCAACCGGCGTCGTAGGCCGCGGCCGCCTTGATGTGACTGGCGAGCGCCAGCTGGTCCTGATGCTCTCTCTGTACGTCCCATTTCTTGGCAGTGATCTCGGTGCTTTCGCCCATCGAGAGTTTGGTGCGAGGCTCTTCGACACCGGGCAACACGGGCTTGAAATGTTTGGGGCGAATGCGTAGCAGTGGCTTAATGCGATCCATCATTGAGCGCGAACGGTGGATGTCGAGCAGGATGCTGCGGTAGTCGTCCGGGTAAACGATCGGTGCGTCACTGACCGTGTCCGTGCCGCCCGCCATGCCGGCCTCGATTTGTCCCAGAGCAATCTTGTTGGCAATCATGATGGCGGCTTCGATGCTGGTGCCGCAGGCGCGCTGCAGGTCCACGCCCGGCGTCCGCAATGAAAGTCGCGAGTCAACAACGCACTCGCGAGCGAGGTTCCAGTCTTTTGAGTGTTTGATGACCGCGCCCAGCGCCACGTCGCCTAATGTTTGTCCCCTGAGATCACACTTGTCGACCAGGCCACTCATCGCCGCTACCATGAGATCCTGGTTTGAACAATCCTTGTAGGCCGTGTGCGACCGACAGAACGGAATTCGCGCTCCGCCGACTACTGCAACTCGAATAGCTCGTCCATCGTGCAACATACCTGTCTCCGTTTATTATTGTGACTCAGGGCGCGACGCAACTTTACACCATCGGGGGACTTAACCTCTAGGTTAAGATGCCGCTCATGAGCGCAAGATACGACAGCGGCTGGCACAGGCAGGCGAAATCGCTGCTGCGACTCGGCGGGCCGCTTATTGTCAACAACCTGGCGGTTGCCGGAATGCAGTTTGCCGATACGGTTATGGCCGGTCAACTTGGGGCCGATGCGCTGGCAGCAGTTGCCGTCGGTGGCAGCGTCTGGATGTTGGGGTTCTCATTCTGCCTCGGGCTGCTGATGGCGATTTCGCCGATCGTCGCGCGACATTTCGGAGCCGGTGATCACGGGCAGATCGGGCGGTATACGCGGCAGGGCATTTATCTTGGCCTTGGGCTGGGCATCCCCCTGATCCTGATCGGCCAGTTTGCGATTGATCCACTGTTGACGCTGATCGGCATCGATTCGGCGTTTCGTGACCTGACGGTCGGCTATGTCGCAGCAATAATGTTCGGCGCGCCGGGCATTTTTATTTTCCTCGCACTCAGGTTTACGACAGAGGGCATCGGCCACACGCGCCCGATAATGTTCACCTCCGTATTTTCGCTCATCTGTAACGTGTTTTTGAATTACGTGCTGATGTTCGGCAAGTTTGGGGCACCGGCGATGGGGGCGGTCGGCTGTGGCCTGGCCAGCGCGATAACGATGTGGATCGTGGCGCTCGCGCTGGGCACACACATATTCTTTAGCAAGCACTACCGGCCATTCAAGATATTCTCCCGGATCGCGCCGCTGCGATTGTCAGCGCTGACTGAAATCGTATTTCTTGGTGTGCCCATCGCCATCACAATTACTGCCGAGGCGGGGCTGTTTGCGGCCGTTTCCATTCTAATGGGGACGAGGGGCACGGAAATAACGGCGGCACACCAGATAGCGATCAACTTTTCGGCAACGATGTTCATGATCCCGCTGGCGATGAGTTCGGCAACGACCGTGCTGGTGGGCCAACGTATCGGCGCCGGCGACATGCAGGGCGCGAGAACCAGTGGTGCGGTCGGTATCGGTCTGTGTGCGTCCTTCATGGCCCTCTCAGCCATGTTCCTGCTGGTCTTCAGAGATGCCGTTGTGAATTTGTATACGGATGATCCCGCGGTCCGGGGAATAGCAATCAGCCTGCTACTGATAGCCGCAGTCTTCCAGGTTGCTGACGGGGTGCAAATCGGGGCAGCCGGCGCGCTGCGCGGCTACAAGGACACTCGCATCCCCATGGTCGTTAACATGTTCGCTTACTGGGTCCTGGCGTTTCCGCTGGCATTTCTTGCCGCGATTACCTTCAAAGCACCGCCGAACTATGTCTGGGGCGGGTTTGTCGTTGGGCTCGGTGTTGCCGCCATATTGTTGACGTGGCGCTATTCTCGCCTGTCGAGAATCAAGGCCTGAAGGATCTAACCGCCGCCCTGACCGAAGGTCGGGCTGTCGCCGGCCAGGTACTCGTCTTCTTCGGGCGTGTTCTCGCGATTAAGGAGTTTGTTGCGATGCGGGAAACGTCCGAACTGATCGATGATGTCTTTGTGCAGCTCCGCAAACTGTGCGACGGTCATGAAGGTCTCGCGAAGGGTTGGCGAGACGGTCTCGGCAAGGCGCTGAAAAAGCTCCACTGATTTTGCCTGCACCTTGCGAGATTCCGCGTGCTGCAATGGCATGTAGAAAAATACTTTCTGGATTGCTGCAAGGCTCTGGTCCTTCTTTTCCATCGCGCCCTGCACGCACAGCTTCAGCGCGAGCTGGTCTTTGGAGAAGGCTTTGGCCGTGCCGCGATGAATATTGCGGCGGAACTGGTCTATCAGAATGATCAATGCGAGTCGGCCAAGCGGTTCTTTGCCCCAGTGGTCAAGTTCACCGTTGCTCGCGCTGGCGACATCATCGGCAAACTCTTTCTGGATTTCGAGGTCAAAAACCGGGTCTTCGTTAAACCAGATTTCCATGCGCTGATCGATCTGCGGCGCGGAGAGCTCATGTTCCTTGAACCAGAATGACAGAATGGCGTCGATGCGAGCCTGGTCAACATCGGTAATTGTGGCGTCCATACTCTCGCTCAGGAGTTTTACTGACATTTTTCCATCCCAGCTGTCGCTTGAGGGCCAGTGTGCGGTGCCTGCACAGTACGAAGTGCGAACCCGGTCACAAATTGGGTCGAATGCTTCAATTGACTTATCGGATACCAGTAGACTTTAGCAGATGCAAGGCAGGGCAATCTCATATCGCGAAAGGGCTATGCTTCGTTGCTGGTTTTTCGCTGGCGCCGTGATCATGCTCTTGTGCGCCTGTGGCGGGCCGTCGACCGGGCCTGAAGAGCAGTTGCGCGAATGGGTAAGCCGCGGTGTCACGGCAGCCGAGAATGGCGAGCGCCGCGTACTCGTTGGCATGATATCGCCCGCTTACGCGGATGCTCGTGGTAACGATCGGGATCGCATTGAGAACATATTCAGGGTGTATTTTCTGCGCATGAATACAATCGAACTGCTGACGGCCATCGAAGAAATCAATGTCATCGGCGACTCAGCGGCAGAACTGTTGCTAACGGTGGGGATGGCAGGCACTCACGATGGCGTCCTGGGTTTCAGCGCCGACGCTTACCGGTTTTCACTGGAACTCGAGAAAGACGGCGATGACTGGGCGCTGATCTCGGCGCGCTGGGGCGAACTGGGCGAGGAATTGCGATGAGCACCGTGGTTCGTGGGTTTGCTCTGTTGTCTGCGATATTCGCGATCGGCCTCGGTGGTTGTGCAACGACGCTGGACAACCTGGTGAAGAGCCCCGGTGTCGAGCTGCGAAATGTGCAGGTCGTCGGTCTTGGCTTTAACAGCCAGACCTTCCTGCTGTCCTTCGACGTCAGCAACCCGAATCCGTTTGCGCTTCCTGTCAGGTCGGTCAGCTATGGCATCAAGCTCGATGGGCAGCGCTTTGCGAGCGGCAAAACTCCCAGCGAGTTCTCAGTGCCGGCAAATGGCGACACGACGTTCGCCATCAGTGTCGACCTGAACCTGTTGCAAACGGCGCCACGGCTGCTTTCCATCGTGCGCCAGAGCGTCCGTGAAGACGTCAGGTATGAACTGGAGGGCGTGCTGGCCGTCGACATCCCGCTGGCCCCGCCCGTTTCCTACCGCAATAGCGGAACAATTCGCCTGAGCTCGCAAGGCCTGTAGAGGCGGCCGCGCCATATCGGCCCCGACGCGCTCCATGGTTACGCGCGCAACAATGTACCGTGCCCGCGGATCGACCGCGGCAATTCCCGCAAAAACACAGGTTTCTGGCTAAAAAACAGCTGTTTTCGACCGGCTTGATTATCGGCGCGGAATCCTGCTCTATACTAACCGGTCGCTGGCGCCCTGCGCCAAACCATTGTGAAGAGCAGAATACAGGGGGCGCCCGCGCGCTCCTGACGGCATGTATGACACAGCAAACCGCCAATTCCTTGTACGACCCCGCATTCGATCGAGATAGCTGCGGCTTTGGCCTGATCGCCAACCTCGACGATATGCCGAGTCACTGGGTCGTCGAGACCGCGATCTCGGCGCTGGCCAGGTTGACACACCGCGGTGCCGTCGCGGCCGATGGCAAGACCGGGGATGGCTGCGGCCTGCTGATCAAGTTCCCGAAGAGTTTTCTTCGCATCGTTGGCGAAGAGTCCGGCCTTACTTTGGCGAAGCGCTTTGCTGCGGGCACTGTGTTCCTGAGCCAGGAGGAATCGGTCGCCGATGAAGCGCGAAAAGTCATCGGCGAGGCAATAGCTGAACTTGGCCTGGACGTCGCCGGATGGCGCACGGTTCCTGTCGATGTGTCAGCGTGTGGCGAGCAGGCACTGGCCACCCTGCCGAGCATCGAGCAGGTCTACGTTAATGCCCCGGACAACATGCCGCGCGGCCGCTTCAACCGCCGCCTGTTTCTCGCACGGCGCCGCGCGGAGAACCGGCTGGCCGATCCTGAGACCTACATAGCCAGCCTGTCGTCAGTGACGATCAGCTACAAGGGCATGATCATGCCTGCAGCGTTGCCGGTGTTCTATCCAGATCTCAGAGATCCGCGACTCGAATCATCGGTGTGCGTGTTTCATCAACGATTCTCCACGAATACGCTGCCCGAATGGCGACTGGCGCAGCCGTTTCGTTTCCTTGCTCACAATGGTGAGATCAATACCATCCAGGGCAACCGAAACTGGGCGCAGGCGCGTGCCAAGAACTTCCGCTCCGACAAACTGGATGACATTTCTGATCTCGATCCGATCATCTCGCTGACGGGTTCTGATTCGTCCAGTCTCGACAACATGCTCGAGGTGCTGCGAGCCGGCGGCATGGACGTGATACAGGCAATGCGCATATTGCTGCCACCGGCCTGGCAAACCGTCGACAACATTGACCCTGACGTTCGGGCTTTTTACGAGTTCTTCGACTGCCAGATGGAGCCCTGGGACGGGCCGGCGGGCATCGTGCTGACCGACGGTCGTTACGCCGCATGCTGTCTGGATCGCAACGGCCTGCGCCCGGCTCGCTATGTCATCAGCAAAGATCGCCACCTGACGGTTGCATCAGAGGTGGGCGTGTACGACTACGACGAAAAAGACGTCGTCGCCAAAGGTCGACTCGGTCCCGGTGAAATGCTCGCGGTTGATCTTGTCAACGGCGTTTTGCTGGATAACGACGAGATCCACGATATTTTGAAGACGCGCGCACCTTATAAGAAGTGGCTGAAGAAAGGCATCCGCTATCTCGATTCCCAGCTCGTCGACACGGCGACGGCTGCGGAGCCAATGGAACCGGAAGTACTTGCTACTTACCAGAAGATGTTCAACCTGACTCGTGAAGAACTCGGCGAAGTCGTTGCCGTGCTCGCAAAAGCCGAAATGGAAGCGGTTGGCTCGATGGGCGATGACACGCCGATGGCGGTGCTGTCCAGGAAGATACGCTCGCCATTCGACTACTTCAGGCAGCAGTTTGCGCAGGTAACGAACCCGCCTATCGATTCGTTGCGCGAACGTATCGTCATGTCATTGCAGACAAATATCGGCCGCGAATCGAACCTATTCGAAATCGGCCCGCAGCACGCGCAGCACGTCATTATCAACTCGCCCGTATTGTCGCAGGCGAAGCTGCGCCAGCTGCTGGGCCCGGACATGTTCGAGGACAGCTGCACGTTCATCGATCTCAACGTTGACGAGAACATGAGCCTGGTCGAAGCGCTCGACAAGATCTGCAGCGAGGCCGAGCAAGGTGTGCGTGACGGCAACTTGCTGCTGATGCTGAGCGACCGATATCTTGAGCCGGGCAAAATTCCGGTACACGCGCTGCTCGCGACGGGCGCCGTGCATCATCACCTGGTCCAGGCAGGCCTGCGGTGCGACGCCAACATTATCGTCGAAACCGGTGTCGCTCGTGATTCGCATCATATCGCGTGCCTGATCGGCTACGGCGCCACCACGGTCTATCCGTACCTCGTTTACCAGTCGCTGCACGAAATTGCGCGACGCGGAAATCCCGACAAGCAGCAGCAGCTTGGCCGCAGCTACCGACGCGGAATTCGCAAGGGGTTGTTCAAGATCATGTCGAAGATGGGTATTTCGTCGATCTCGAGCTACCGTGGTGCACAGCTGTTCGAGATCGTTGGCTTGCATAGCGAAATAGTCGAGAAGTGCTTTAAAGGCACGACGTCCCGCATACAGGGCAGCAACTTCGAGGATCTGCTTAGCGATCAAAAAGCGCTGGCGGCGACCGCATGGGATCCGCGACAGTCGATTCTGCAGGGCGGCTTGTTCAAGTACGTACATGACGGTGAGTATCATTGCTACAACCCGGACGTTGTCGCGACGCTGCAGGCAGCCGTACGGTCGGGTGATTACGCGCATTACCAGGAGTACGCGAGACTCGTAAACGAACGACCTGTCGCGACGCTTCGCGACCTGATGAAAATCACGCCAGCCGGCCCGCCCGTACCACTCGACGAAGTCGAGTCTGTCGAGGAAATACTGCCACGCTTTGACAGTGCCGGAATGTCGCTCGGTGCGCTGTCGCCTGAAGCCCATGAAGCGCTCGCAATTGCCATGAATCGCATGGGTGGACGTTCCAACTCGGGCGAGGGGGGCGAAGATCCAGCGCGGTACGGCAACGAACGGATGTCGAAGATCAAGCAGGTGGCGTCGGGACGATTCGGAGTGACGGCGGAATACCTCATCAACGCCGAGGTAATCCAGATCAAGATCGCCCAGGGCGCGAAGCCGGGTGAGGGTGGGCAGCTACCGGGTCACAAAGTCAATGAAATGATTGCGAAGCTTCGTTATGCGAAGCCCGGCGTCGGCCTGATATCGCCGCCGCCGCATCACGACATATATTCCATCGAGGACCTGGCGCAGCTGATTTTCGACCTCAAGCAGGTCAATCCTGAAGCGCTGGTATCTGTGAAGCTCGTCGCGGAGCCGGGGGTTGGCACTATTGCCGCCGGTGTCGTCAAGGCGTATGCCGACCTCATTACCATTTCAGGTTACGACGGAGGCACGGGTGCCAGCCCCCTTAGCTCGGTCAAGTATGCGGGCAGTCCCTGGGAGCTGGGTTTATCCGAAACCCACCAGGTCTTGAGAAAGCAGGACATGCGCCACAAAGTGCGGCTGCAAACCGACGGTGGCCTGAAGACCGGTCTCGACGTCATCAAGGCTGCCATGCTGGGCGCCGAGAGCTTCGGTTTCGGCACCGGACCGATGGTCGCGCTGGGATGCAAGTACCTGCGCATCTGTCATCTGAACAACTGTGCAACCGGCGTTGCGACCCAGAACAACGTTCTGCGCAGCGAGTATTTCGTAGGTCTTCCCGAGATGGTGATTAACTTCTTCCATTTCATAGCTGAAGAAGTACGTCGCCTCATGGCCGAGCTCGGTATACGCAGGCTCGAGGAGCTCATTGGCCGCGTTGACCTTTTGCAACTGCAGCCCGGTGAGACTGAGCGGCAGTCGCGCCTCGATCTCGGCCCGATTGTGTCCAGCGATGGTCTTACGAAGGACGGACCACAGTTCTGCACCGATCTGCGCAACGAACCTTTCGACAAGGGTGAGCTCGCGGAGAGAATGGTCGCAGCAACCCTGCCGGCAATCGAGTCGATGACGGGCGGTCGATACGATTTTGACGTGCAGAACTTCAATCGTTCGATCGGAGCACGGCTCGCCGGAGAAATCGCCCGTCGACACGGCAACCACGGTATGCGTGAAGCGCCGCTGGAGATCCTGTTGCGCGGCACAGCCGGCCAGAGCTTCGGCGCCTGGAACCTGTCGGGTCTGAACCTGACGCTGACCGGTGACGCAAATGACTACGTGGGCAAAGGCATGTGCGGTGGAAAAATCACAATTCATCCGCCCGCCGAAGCCGGCTACATTGCGCACGACACGGCGATTATCGGCAACACCTGCCTTTACGGTGCGACCGGCGGCCACCTGTTTGCGGCAGGTCGCGCCGGTGAGCGTTTCGCGGTAAGAAATTCGGGCGCCACGGCGGTCATCGAGGGCACCGGCGATCACTGTTGCGAATACATGACGGACGGCGTTGTCGTAGTGCTGGGCAGCACCGGCGTTAATTTTGGCGCCGGCATGACCGGCGGTTTTGCCTATGTACTCGACATCGATCGTGATTTTGTCGATCGCTACAATCATGAGCTCATCGACATTCATCGCATTACTCCGGAAAGCATGGAGGCGCATCTGCATCACCTGCGCTCGCTGATTACGGCGCATGTTGAAGCGACGGGCAGCGAATGGGGATCAGCGATTCTCGATGACTATCGGACCTTCCTGCCGAAGTTCTGGATGATCAAGCCAAAGGCGATCGAGCTGGGTTCGCTCATCGAATCGCTGCGGCGGGCCGCGTAATGGCAAAGCATCCCCTGCAGTTTCTGGAAGTGCCGCGGCGCGA
>Ga0316201_10004221_pt1 | contig 10813 bp, 10 predicted proteins | sample CS6wburrow_MG_FD_204516 | JGI IMG/M metagenome (GOLD analysis project Ga0316201, IMG submission 204516) | Coastal sediment microbial communities from Delaware Bay, Delaware, United States - CS-6 worm burrow | ecosystem: Environmental > Aquatic > Marine > Coastal > Sediment | place: USA... | reverse complement strand
ATAATCTGGCATCGTTTCGCTTAACAACATGCGCTTTAGATGAAGATTTGTAGAATCCGTGGCACCAACTTTGATTATATTCACGTAACCGTTACTAATTGCTGAAGTACAATGTTATGTTAAAAACAATGGTTAAGAAAACAAAAAAATAATAACTTTGTAAAAACTAAAACATTTGAATGCAGAAAAGGAATGCTAGCGCAGATGAATTAATAGCTTTAATATTACATGGAATCGAGGAAGTTAAAGGACTTGAAATTAATCTACTAGACCTTAGAGATATAGAAAACACCGTTTGCGACTACTTTGTTATATGTAATGGTACCTCCAATACGCATGTCAATGCGATCGTAAATTCAATTCAGAAAACAGTTAGTAAAGGAATTAAAGATAAACCCTGGCATGTTGAAGGCTCTGAGAATGCAGAATGGGTTCTTTTAGATTACGTGAATGTAGTAGTGCATGTTTTTCAAAAGCATGTAAGAGACTTTTATGATATCGAGGGACTTTGGGGAGATGCCAAAGTTACAATGGTGGAGAGTAGTTTTAATCAATAAAAAAAATGGCTAAAGAAAATAATACCCCGCAGAAAAAACCTAAATTCAGCTCATGGTGGATCTATGGTTTAATTGCGATATTGCTTATTGCATTTCAATTTTTTGGTAGTGGCAGTCTTTCTACCACAAATAAAACCACAACCTCAGAACTTCAGCAATACCTTCGGGCTGGTGATATTTCAAAGATCCTAATTATCACGAATACGAATCAGGCCAAAGTGTTTCTCACGGAAGAAGCGCTTGCAAAAGACGTGCATAAGGATGTGTCTCAAAAGCCCATGTTCCCCACCACTGCAGAAATCCCCCAATATGTGCTAGACTATGGGGATCTACAGATTTTTCAAAATGAGATTACCGAATTAAAAAAGGAGAATTCACTGAATACTATTGTAGAATTTGATAAAGAATCTAATGTCTTTATGGAAATCCTACTTACCATCCTTCCCTTTGTAGTGATTATAGGTATATGGATCTATCTGATGCGAAGAATGTCTGGCGGAGGTGCCGGAGGTGCCGGGGGTCAAATTTTCAATATCGGAAAATCGAAAGCGAAACTTTTCGATGAAAAAACAGATACCAGAACATCATTTAAGGATGTTGCGGGTCTTGAAGGGGCTAAAGAAGAGATCGAAGAAATAGTGGAATTCCTAAAACATCCGGATAAGTATACATCCCTTGGTGGTAAAATTCCTAAAGGAGCACTATTGGTAGGACCTCCTGGAACAGGAAAAACCCTGTTGGCAAAAGCCGTAGCAGGAGAAGCCAAGGTTCCATTTTTCTCACTTTCAGGTTCAGACTTTGTTGAAATGTTTGTTGGTGTGGGTGCTTCTAGGGTCCGTGACCTTTTCAAACAAGCTAAAGACAAGTCGCCCTCCATTATCTTTATTGACGAAATAGACGCCATTGGGAGAGCCCGTGGAAAAAATAATTTTACAGGTTCGAATGACGAACGGGAAAACACCTTAAACCAGCTTCTGACAGAAATGGATGGTTTTGGCACCAATACCAATGTAATTGTCCTTGCGGCTACCAACAGGGCCGATGTGTTAGACAAAGCATTAATGCGAGCCGGTAGGTTCGACCGCCAGATATATGTAGACCTTCCGGACATACGCGAGCGGAAAGAGATCTTTGAAGTGCATTTGAGACCTATTAAAACAGCCGAAACCTTGGATTTGGATTTTCTGGCAAGGCAAACTCCCGGATTCTCAGGAGCAGACATTGCCAATGTGTGTAACGAGGCAGCGCTGATCGCAGCCAGAAAGGAGAAAAAAGCGGTAGGCAAACAAGATTTTCTCGATGCAGTAGACCGTATTGTAGGAGGTTTGGAGAAGAAGAATAAAATAATAACACCAGAAGAAAAGAAGACCATCGCCTATCACGAAGCAGGTCATGCAACGGTAAGTTGGATGCTAGAACATGCCGCTCCTCTGGTAAAGGTTACCATTGTACCAAGAGGGCAATCCCTAGGGTCTGCCTGGTATCTGCCGGAAGAACGCCTAATTGTGCGCCCGGAACAAATGAAAGATGAAATGTGTGCAACCCTTGGTGGAAGGGCAGCCGAAAAAGTTATATTCAATAAGATCTCGACCGGCGCATTAAGCGATCTGGAAAAGGTTACTAAACAAGCACGGGCCATGGTCACTATATATGGCCTTAACGATGAGATTGGGAATCTAACCTATTACGATTCTTCGGGGCAAAATGAATACGGATTTACCAAGCCGTATAGCGAAAATACCGCCCAAACCATCGATAAAGAGATTTCAAAACTTATTGAAGAACAGTACAAGAGGGCAGTTGATGTTTTAAAAAAGCACGAGGACAAACTGACCACTTTAGCAGAACGACTTCTAGAGAAAGAAGTTATCTTTAAGGAAGATTTGGAAAAGATCTTTGGTAGACGTCCTTTTGAGAAACAATTTGATAAGAAAGGACAGGAAGTTCCTGCGGACACCAAAGAACCTGAAGAACTGACGAAGGATACTAAATAATTATCTTTAGTCGTTCTATAAATGAGTACATTGCACGTGTTTTTAAATTAGTAAATGGGTCTATTTTCCATGTTATTTGGGGGTGGTAAGAAGAAAAAAGTTTCCAAGGAAACTGTGGAGACAAGGGGGGTCCATATGCCCGATTTAAATCTCCCCATTGATGAGAAATTTACCATTCACTTCAAAAAAAACGGAGGTAAATTCCTGTACTGCGATTCCTTTCAAGAAGTCTCTGAAGCTTTAAAAAACATTATTGAAGAAAATCACTGGGAAGAAATTTCTTTCTTTAGCATGGACCCACGTTTGGAAGAGAAATTTTCCAGGGAACAACTAACTTTTACCAATAAGGCCAGCGAAAGTGAAGTGTTTTTTACAACATGTGAGCACCTGATAGGACAAAATGGCTCTATTTTGGTCTCGTCCAACCAGTTAAAGGAGAAAAAACTTAATGAACTCCCTGTAAATGTCATTGTTTTTGCTACAACAAGTCAGCTGGTAGGAAGCATAGGAGAAGGGCTTAAATCTATAAAGAAAAAATACAAACAAGGCATTCCTGCCAATATTACAACCCTCAAGCATTTTCAGGCTACCGATGAGAATGCAGACGATTTTCTTACTTACGGAAGTAGCTCCAAGCATTTATATCTCTTACTATTGGAAGACCTATAGCATGAGAGAACTTTTCAGGCGATTAATCACGGGAGTTGTATTTGTTATACTACTCCTCTCTGCTATTTTTTTAAGTTCTGATGCCTTTGATTTTCTTTTTATGGTATTCGGATTGGCTTGCCTGTACGAATATAAAAGGCTGGTACTTCTCCGCGGGTATCATGTTTTCCTAGCCTATCTTGGAATGTGGTGGATGTTTATCTACCTTATTAATGATGCCGTACTGATCAACATATTAATGTTCCTAAGCATAACCGTCAATATCTGGCTCATCTATTTTCTATTCTCGCAAAAAAAGATCTACCAAACCTTTGAGAAATTTATCATAGGTCTTTTTTATATTGGGGGTGGTTGTATTTTCTTGACCATGATCCCCTATAAGGATGACGATTTTGCCAAATTTCTTATAATGGGTATATTTATTCTGATCTGGGTAAATGATTCCTTTGCCTATTTAGTGGGTAAGACATTGGGAAGAACCAAGTTATTCCCTAAGGTGTCCCCAAAAAAAACCGTAGAAGGATCTGTCGGCGGCTTCGTTTTTACCATGATCGCTGCATATATCATGGCCAGGTATGAACCCATAGTAGAACCTACCCAATGGCTTATCCTGGCAGCTGTAATTGTCATTTCTGGCAATCTGGGTGATCTGGTTCAGTCTAAACTAAAAAGAGCGGCAGGAGTAAAAGACAGCGGTGCCATTTTACCCGGTCATGGTGGTATGCTAGACAGGCTGGATAGTTTAATATTTGCGGCTCCTTTTGCATATCTTACATTAAATATTTTTACATATGTTTCATAGAGAAGGGCGTACCATTATTCTTACTACATTTTTTATTGTGGCAGGGGTTGTATTGTTAGCTGACTTTTTTATTGAAAATCAAACCACTCGGTTGGTGCTGCAGATCGTACCCATTGTTTTTTTGTTACTCATCCTGCAATTTTTCCGGAATCCTAAGCGGATATCAAATAAGAATTTTGATGAGATATTAGCTCCTGCAGATGGCAAGGTAGTGGCCATTGAGCAAGTGTTCGAAAAAGAATATTTTAAGGAAGATCGCATACAGGTCTCCATTTTCATGTCGCCCATCAATGTTCATGTCACGAGATATCCCGCCAGCGGGGTTGTTCAATATTCCAAATATCATCCTGGTAAATATTTAGTCGCCTGGCATCCCAAATCGAGCGAAGAGAATGAGCGAACCTCAGTAGTCATTAAAACGCCTAAATTTGGTGATATTCTGTACCGGCAAATTGCAGGGGCCATGGCGAGGCGTATTGTAAACTATGCCGAAGAAGGCGAAAGTGTGCAACAGGGAGAAGACGCCGGTTTTATAAAATTTGGCTCGCGGGTAGATTTATTTTTACCTTTGAAATCTGACATTACCGTGAAACTGAATCAAAAAGTGAAAGGTGCCATAACATGCGTAGCAACTATTAATGATTACGATGAAAAAGGATAATTTACGAACCGATTTTGAAAAGGCCGCTGCTTATGTCAATAATTATACCAGTCCTTTACCACCCGATTTATTGTTGAAACTCTATGCATATTATAAAATAGCCAATAATAATTATAACAATCCGGGTAGTAAAACGCCCCTAATTAATGCGTTCAAAGCAAACGCCCTTATTCAGGCCCAACATATTGAATCAGATGAAGCAATGAAAATGTATATTGCCCTGGTTAAAAAAGAACTGGATTGGGACCTGGTCTAATGGCTATTCATACAGGTCCGAAACGTCTGCCTTACAGAGTTCATAGATAAAGGCTCCCATTTTAATAGAAACATCCTCAAAAAACCGTTGCCCTTTTTCCTTTGTGGCATGTTCAGGATTCCCTACCCCTGTATCTTCAGAAATTTGTGACCATTTTCTTTCGGCCCATACCCAACCTTCTGAAAACGCCTTTATTTTGTATTTTTTAGACTTCCCTTCGCCCCAGCTTTCTTTGGGAAGTACGAGGTCTGGTTTTAAATATAATAGTAAGCTGGTCTCCATTTCTTCGGCATGATCCCCGTCTTCTGTAAAATAATTGGAACGTTCCATAGCATGGAACCAATTTGAAAAACATAAAAACATTTCCGGAAATTTCAACCCTAATTCCCTTACCAATGGTTTAAAATTATTTCCCCCATGACTATTGAAAATAAGTAATTTCTTGATTCCTTGTCTGTTTAACACTGTGATCACATCAGACAAAATAGCCAGTTGAGTACTGGGGTTCAGGTTTATATCGAGATAGATATCTGGTTGCCCCGTATTTACTCCAAATGGAATGGTAGGAAGCACTATAGGCCTGGCTCCTCGCTCCCAGGCGATTCGGGCTGCTTCGGCCGCTATAAAATCAGATTCGTATATATCCGTGGCATAGGGAAGATGATAGTTGTGGGCTTCCGTGGCACCCCATGGTAAAATTGCAAGGTCGAACGTACTTTCCTTTAGTGCTTTCCAGTTTGTTTCGGCTAAAATGTACGGTCTAATTCCCATAAAGTGTTCGTTAATATGCTATGTTACCTTCCATTTCGTTCCTTTCTACAAAAGTGAAATAGATACCTCCAAGGGCTGTTATCAAAAAGTATACGGCCATTACATAACTACCATATGATAGATACTGACTAATCCCAAACCAATCGCCTGTAAAATATATAAATGCAATACCCGCAAGGGAACGTACCACTTCAATTATAAAAGCATACGTTTTGCGATCCATTAAGGTAGTGTAGCCAAATATTCCCAGATACACATAGGCTCCAAATAAAAGCAACCCCTGAAACCCTATTTCGGAATAATTATAAAACATAAAAAGTAACATTCCTAATGTAAATACCATTTGAAAAATGGCATACCCTTTTAACAGCCCTGAGGCAGGAGTATCGTAACGTTCGAACTTGTAGACATTTTGGATGACCTCATAAGGATACTTCTTCTTTACATCTTCCGGGCGCCATCCGGTGCGCATAAACCAGATCCTTATCTTGTCCCAATAATTTTGGGTACGCCAGGCATCCAGAATTAACCGCCATAAATGTTGGAAGTTGATCAATATCGGGTTCCAGGTATGTGCCGGTTTCAATACCCCGTATTGCGGGGGCACTTCCTTTAACTCCTCCTGATATGTCCCAAACAAATGATCCCAAACACATAATATCTGACCTAGATTCTTATCGATATATTCAGGATTTATGGCATGATGTACCCTGTGTTGCGAAGGGGTTATGATAATATATTCTAACCATCCCATTTTGCCAATATGCTGGGTGTGGTACCAAAATTGGGCAAATAAATGTATGGGAGCTAAAATTGCGATAACTTCCTGAGGAACACCTAACAAGGCCGCTGGGATAAGAAATAATGGAAAATAGCCCAGTAAGTTCGATATGGATTGCCGCAAGGCACAGGCCAGATTAAATTCCTCGCTACTGTGATGGATGACATGCTGGTTCCAGAAAAAATTAATGTGATGACTTAAACGGTGATTCCAGTATCCTGCAAAGTCAATGGCCACAAAAGCAAATACCCACACCAACCAGGTCGCCTTGATCTCAGTAACGGCCATATTTTCCAACAAATAGGGATAACTTATGATAATAACCCCTAATCCAAGCGAATCCTTTACAATATTGGTGAGGCCAGAACTAATACTACTCACCGTATCGAGCACTTTATGTTTTTGATTTTTAACAAAATGCCCGTATAGGATCTCCAACATCAGGAGTACAATAAAAAAAGGGATGGCATATAAAAGTGCGGTAGCGTACGTTTCCATTTCAAAGTATCGTCACCATAAAGATAAATAAATCCATACGATATGCTAAAACCTCAACCCGGGTCTTGGATTAAATAAACTGTATCTTAATTAAAGGGTCCGATCATAATGTGTGCCCTATGGGTTCCCGGATCCATTAACCAAGGCATTCCCGGGGCATGTGGTTTGTCTGGCAGGCCCGTAGATTCCGTAGTTGCAAAAGGGGTGTATATAACATATCTGAACCTGCCATTGGCCAGTTCACCGGTTTCCGCATTGTAATCTTCTTGTGAACCAAAGTAAACATAGAGCATACTAGGTTCTCTGGGCATACTTAGTTGCCCGGATTCAATCTCCCTACCTCGTATTTCATTGCGTTCAGCTTGAGATTTTCCCTGTGCGTTTAGTGCTCTTCCGCGTGCCATAAAAGGTTCCAGTCTTTTGGAATAACAACTTACACTTATACCATCTCTGGCAGGATTATCACCGATACACACCAAATTATTGGTTCCTTCCCTCAATAGAACCAGATCTCCTTTTGAATCATATCCGTACACCATGGCACCGGCTTTTTGTTCATCCGGGGCTGGTAATACAGCCGTTATAATCTGAACTTCCTTCGAGGGTGCTGGGTTTTCCTGTTTTTGAGAAAAAAGGTTTAATGAAATGAGTACAAAAAATAGAATCACTAAGGTTTTCATAAATAATAGGTTTCTTTAAAGATAGAAATTCAAAACCAAAACTAATAGCATGCACCGCTGTTAATTACATTCCAGTGAATAGGAATCCCCCTCATCTTTGGTCCACTGAGGTGGAATACCGTTTAATATTTCCGTATTTACTTCTATACAATCTAACGGATTGTTTTCTACTGCAAACGTATTTAGCTGAACACTGTTTGGGATTCCCGAGATATCTATGCCACTGAGTGAATTATTGGCAACACTTAATAGCTGAAGCATTGAATTATCGGAGATGTCGAGTTGTGTTAAATTGTTGTTTGTGGCGGATATCTTTTCCAAAATGGCCAAATTAGTTACATTAAGCATTGTAAGACCATTATTTTCAATGAATACGAACTTTAGCAACGTATTTTTGGATACATCTAATGAACTAATTTGATTATCATTTACCCAAAGATTTTCCAACATGGGGAAGTCCGAGATTCCGGTTAAATTGGCTATTCCCTTATCGTTCATCACGAGCGAGGTAACCATTTCCAGGTCGCTCGTTATTACAGAACCATCTTCAATATCGTCTATCCCTAATTCGATGAGTGCTTGCTCGAACGCCACATCGGGAATTTGGGTTCTGGCTATTGGCTGCATAACCGCTTCAGCTTCCTCGGTATCCTTACCATCATTGGAGCAACTGCCCAGAACTATAAAAAAAACCCCTAAAAGAAACCCTGTTATCTTTTTCATCTTTTTTTTTTGTAAATATATTGAACAATCTGAAAACGAGGTAATTATTAGCGTTTCCTTACGATGAGGCCCCCTTATTTTTCCAAACTGGCAAGGCTTTTCTCTAAGGTGCTGATTTTCTCCTCGGCATCCATAGCTTTCTTTTTTTCTATGGCTACCACCTGCTCGGGTGCATTATTTACAAATCGTTCATTGGATAGTTTTTTCTGAACAGATTCTAAAAACCCACGTGTATATTTTAATTCTTCCTGAATTTTTTGAATCTCCGCCTTTATATCTACTGAACCTACAATAGGGATAAAATACTCGTTGCTTTTGACCCTAAAAGACAGTGCACCATCCGGGGCCTGTTCTATTTCACGAAGGGTACTGATATTCCCTAATTTTTCAATAATTGCATTCCATGAATCTGAAACCTTCTGAACCTTAAGTACCAGAAGTTCTAATGACTCCTTTAAAGGAATATTCTTGTTCTTTCGTATTGTTCGTATCCCGGATATCACCTCAGCCGTATAACTGAATTCTTCCAACAAAGCAGCATTGAATTCTGATCGCTGCGGCCATTGTGCAATAACGAGGGCCTGCCCGGGCAATCTCTCTGACATACATTGCCAGATCTCTTCGGTAAGGAAGGGCATGAAGGGATGCAATATTTTCAAATTCATTTCGAACAACTCCACTACTTCCTTATAGGTGGTGCTGTCTATAGGTTGTTTATAAGCCGGTTTTACTATTTCTAAAAACCAGGAACAAAAGTCGTCCCATACTAACTTGTAAATGGCCATTAAGGCATCAGAAATTCTGTATTTGGAAAAATGATCTTCAATCTCCACAAGGGTCTGTTGAAATTTAGCCTTGTACCATTCTATGCCAAGCCCGGCTGCCTTTGGTTGAGGCAAATCATGTACCTCCCACCCTTTTACCAAACGGAACGCGTTCCAGATCTTATTGGCAAAATTCTTGCCTTGCTGGCATAGTACTTCTTCGAAAAGAAGATCATTACCAGCGGCAGAACTTAAGAGTAACCCAACCCGGACTCCATCGGCGCCATAGTTCTCTATCAGTTTAAGGGCATCGGGGGAGTTCCCAAGTTGCTTGGACATTTTACGTCGTTGCTGATCGCGAACCAATCCCGTAAAATAAACATTTTCAAAAGGCCTTGTATCTCTGAATTCGTATCCGGCGATGATCATCCTGGCTACCCAGAAGAATATAATATCTGGGGCGGTCACCAGGTCGTTTGTTGGGTAATAATAACTTACCTCTTTATTATCAGGATCTAAAATTCCCCCGAATACACTTATAGGCCAGAGCCACGAGGAGAACCAGGTATCCAATACGTCCTCATCCTGGCGAAGATCTTCCAATGTAAGCTTTTGATTCCCTGATCGTTCCCTGGCCTTTTCAAGGGCTTTTTGGGTGTTTTCTGCAACCACAAAGTCGTCTTCCCCATCGCCGTAATAATAGGCCGGGATTTGCTGCCCCCACCATAATTGCCTGGAAATATTCCAGTCGCGAATATTTTCCATCCAATGCCGGTAGATATTTTCGAACTTCTTAGGAAAAAATTTAACCTCCTGCGTATCGAAAACAGCCTTTAGGGCTGGTTTTACGAGATCTTCCATTTTCACGAACCATTGGTCCAGTAATCGTGGTTCAATGACTGCCTTAGTCCGCTCGGATGTACCTACTTTATTGATATAGGGTTCTATTTTAACCATGGCATCCATAACCTCTAATTCCGCAACGATTTCTTTGCGAACATCAAACCTATCCTTGCCCTTGTAATGCAAGCCATTCGCGTTGAGTGTTGCATCCTCATTAAATATATCAATGGTTTCCAGATGATGCTTTTCTCCCAGGGCCAAATCGTTCTCATCGTGAGCGGGGGTTACTTTTAAACATCCCGTTCCAAATTCCATATCCACATATTCGTCCTGAATAATGGGAACTTCCCTATTGCAAACAGGTACTACAGCCTTTTTTCCTTTGAGATGTGTAAACCGTTCATCATTAGGATTGATACAAATAGCGGTATCTCCCAAAATAGTCTCGGGACGCGTGGTGGCAATGGTTAGTTTTTCTTCTGATCCAACAATGGCATAGGATATATAATACAATTGCCCCTGCTTCTCTTCATAGATGACCTCTTCATCAGAAAGTGTAGTTTTAGCCGCCGGATCCCAGTTAACCATGCGGTATCCTCTGTAAATAAGGCCTTTGTTATACAAATCCACAAAAACCTTTATTACGGAGGCAGACATGTCGTCGTCCATGGTAAATTTAGTGCGATCCCAATCGCAGGAGCACCCTAGTTTTTTAAGTTGTTCCAAGATGACCCCCCCATATTCGTTGGTCCAATCCCAGGCGTGGGCCAGAAATTCTTCCCGGGTCAGATCCTCTTTGCGGATTCCTTCCTTT
>Ga0316201_10004220_pt1 | contig 10815 bp, 7 predicted proteins | sample CS6wburrow_MG_FD_204516 | JGI IMG/M metagenome (GOLD analysis project Ga0316201, IMG submission 204516) | Coastal sediment microbial communities from Delaware Bay, Delaware, United States - CS-6 worm burrow | ecosystem: Environmental > Aquatic > Marine > Coastal > Sediment | place: USA: Delaware... | reverse complement strand
GTCGACCAGCTTGGTGGTGGAGATCGGCAGCGATACCTCATTCAGAAAGTTGAGCGCGGGTATGACATCGCGCCAGATCAGCCAGAGTCCGATCAGCAGCAGGATGGTGAAGCTGAGTCTGACGAGCTGGCGGACCTGACTGCCCAGCTCGCCGTAATCGATTTTGTCTTCTTCCAGCGGCAGCTCATTGGCCGGGGAATCGTTGGTTGTGCCCGCCTGTTCATTGCGCTGTGCGAGAGTCTCTTCGCGATAGCGCAACGCCTCTTCAAAGCGCAGACGCCGCTGGGCGACGTAGAGGCCGCGCTGCACCAGATCCTTGATCAGGACCAGGGCCAGGACGAACCAGATGGTCTCACCGGCCTTGCCACCGAGGAAAGCCGAGGTGTAATAGAAACCGACTGATGCGGCCAGCGCGAGAAAAAACGGGATGCCTATCGACGGGACAAACCAGAGGATGTGATAACTGGCCCACTTTGCCCGGTCTGTCGATGCGGCCATGGCCTGGATGACCGGGCCGTTCTTGCGCCAGATGCGGTAGATCGCTATGCCCAGCAGCAGCATCAGCACGATCATTGACAGCCTGCCCAGAGCCAGCACGCCGGGCTCTTCAGTCTGCAGTGTGCCGGAGACATGGATGAACGCGGACGGTACCGAAGCGGTGCCAGCGGTGGATAAAAAGGCCAATGGCGCGGCAAGTGGCGCCAGCCAGGTCGCCTGCCTGCCGAGGTGGCCACACAATACCGGATGCCACGCGAGGTGAACCCGTGCCAGTCCCTCGGGTCGGCAGAGCTGGCGCAGGGTGCGCAGCAGAAGCAAGGTGTGCCCGACACCCTGCAGGCCGACGGCGACAATCGCGGAGTACTCATGCACCCCTGGCAGGCGAGCCAGCAAGACGCCGGCGCCGACAAAGGCCCAGGGCAGCGGCAGGATCAGTAACAGCGTCGCACTAAGGCTTTTGGCTGTGGCCGTGAAGCTGTCCGTTCGCACCTTCTGTGTGGCTGCAGCCGTGGCCTGCAGCTGACCCAGTGCGCGACGCCGCAGCGCCAACAGGGCAAGCAGGCCGGTCAGCCAGATCGCAAACAGCAGCCCCTGTTTTGTGACGGCCAGCTGCACGTCTGCCAACAGGTGGGAAAGGTTCTCCGGCAGACCGAACCAGCGCAGGCCATCGAACAACTGCCGTCCCTTGTGGATCGGGATCAGATCTGTACTGGGCAACCACAACAGTTGGTCATCGATGAAACTGCGATAGGCTTCGGATACCTGCAGCAGTTTCAAGGTACTGGCGTCGAGCACGGATAGCTTGCTGATATAGCGGGTGTAGGTTTTCCACAGGCTCAGCAGGGCTTCGCGATAAGCTGACTGCACCTCTCGCGCCGCCTGTCGCATGGCTTCGCGTTGGGATTCCTCGATCTGCCCGGTACCGAGCATTTGTTCGGCCTGGTGCTCGCCATCGCGCGTATCGCGCAGCAACTCGTCGAGTTCCAGCTGTCGAAGCGAAGCGTTGCTCAACAACGCCTGATATTCGAGTGCGCGCCGGGCCAGGTTCTTGGGGGGAGGGGCGAAGGCGCGGCGTTTCTGCAGCAGATTCGAAACCTCCGCGGTTGAGCCGCCCAGTTCAACCGCCTGCATCATGCGCTCGTGGGCACGTTTGATGTCTTCGGCCAGGCGCACCAGGCGCTCGTTCTCACTTTCGAACTCGGTTTCCCTGGTAACCAGCTCGGCCTGCTCCACCGCCAATCTGGAGATCTCGCGTTGTTTGGCGCTGATCGCGTCCGGTGCATCGGACACGGCCTCCAACGCGGCCTGCTTGGCGGTATCGGCAGCGGCCTGACGCCGCTTTTGCACATAGTCGCGCAGTTGGGCGACGTGCGTCTTCATGGCCTCGACCTGCGCCGAGGCAAGATCTCGGTCACGCTGAGCAAGCTCGGTCAGCAGAGACAGATTGCTTTGCTGGGTCCTGCTCCAGTCTATGCGGGCCTCCAGTTCACGTTGGCGCGCCAGCTGCCAGGCCGACTCAACGGTCTGCACGGGGTCTGCAGCGCCATTGCCGACGGATACTGACTGCAAACCCGCAAGTCGCTTCTCGAGTTCGGCCAGTTCGCTCCCCCCGGTGCGGGCCAAGGCAAGATATGAGCCCAGCACCCGGTCCGCGTCAGCGAAGCTGTCCTGCATCTCCACGAGCCTTAGTTGGCGCTCGCTCAGGACCACTTCGAGTTGTTCATTGGTCCAGAGGTCAAGGGCAGCAGGGTCGAGCTTGAGTTCTGCCACGGCCATGCTCTGGCGTAGCTTCTTCAGCTGCTCGGGGGCTTCGCGGATGCGACTCAGCATCGCCTGGGTGCGCGAGGCGTACCGTTGTGCCTCGTCGAGGAGCGCGCGGGATTCGTCGATTTTTGCCAGCGCGACGTTTTTCTGTTCGTCGGGGAGATTGGCGGCACGTTCTATCTCGGCACGCTGAACGTTCAGCGACTCCGGCGTTATCGTGGTCGCGGCAGGAATCGCGACCAAATGCCAGAGCAAAAGCGCAAAAAACGACAGAAAGGCGATCAAGTTGCGTTTATCAAAGACCAGGCGATGTGGCCATATGCCTCGATGGTTCACCGGATGCTGCATGGTCCTCAGGCTCATTTCAGCCGGTCCTCTATCCTGGTGCCTGGGAAAATTGCCCCGCCCATATCAACCTCTGTCATAATCGCGCGTTGAGTTGGAATAAACACGGGGCTTTTCGGTCACCTGCCGATTCCAGCATTTTACGGCGTGCCGAATCCTTCGGCGATGGGTATCGAAACGCTGCGTTTACGGCAAAGTGACCCGCGTGCTGCTGCTTGAGTCTAATAGGTACGCGATTAATTTGCTCTTCATCATGCCAGTGTTCGGCCCCAGGTTCAGCGCTTCGGTTGCGGCGCCAGGCAGATTTATCCGATCCGGGATTTGACGTTACGAAGAAACTGTTATGAGTGATCAGAAGCCTTTGTTGGGCTGGCGCGAATGGGTGCATCTGCCGGACCTGAACTTGGGTCCGGTCAAGGCCAAGGTGGATACCGGGGCGAGGACGTCCTGCCTGCATGCCTTCGAGCTCGAACCTTTTGAAAAAGACGGGGAACTCCGGGTGCGGTTCAAAGTGCACCCGTTGCAGAGGGATGATTCGTGCGTGGTCGACTGCGAGGCCCCGGTCAGTGATCAAAGGCCGGTTACCGATTCCGGCGGTAATACCGAGCAGCGGTATGTGATTGTCACCCGCCTTCGCCTGGGCGCCTGGGAGGGACCGGTGGAGATGACCCTTACCAGCCGCGATACCATGCGTTTTCGCATGCTGATAGGTCGCACCACGATGAAAGCAGGTGGATTCGTCGTCGATCCGGCTTTGTCGTATCAGATGGGCCGAAAACGCAACAAGAAGTCAAAGAGGAATCTACTATGAAAATTGCCGTCCTTTCCCGTAACAAGAACCTGTACTCGACCCGCCGCCTGATAGAGGCTGCCCAGGCACGGGGCCACGAGGTCCAGGTGTTCGACGTGCTGCGCTGTTACATGAACATCACGTCCATGCGTCCATCGATTCATTATAAAGGGGTGGAACTCACCGGCTTTGACGCGGTGATCCCGAGGATTGGCGCCTCGGTCACTTTTTACGGCGCGGCTGTTCTGCGTCAGTTCGAGATGCTGGGGGTGTACCCCCTGAACGAATCGGTCGCAGTCACCCGTTCACGAGACAAACTGCGTTCTCTGCAGTTGCTTGCGCGCAAGGGGATCGGTTTGCCGGTGACCGGCTTTGCGCACTCGCCTGATGATGTCCAGGATATGCTCAACATGGTCGGCGGTGCGCCCGCGGTAATCAAACTGCTGGAGGGTACCCAGGGTATCGGTGTGGTGCTTGCCGAGACCAAGAAGGCGGCCGAGAGCGTCATCGAGGCCTTTATGGGCCTGAAGGCGAACATCCTGATTCAGGAGTTCATCAAGGAGGCCGGTGGCGCCGACATCCGCTGCCTGGTGGTTGGGGGAAAGGTGGTCGCGGCGATGAAACGCCAGGGCAAGGAGGGTGAATTCCGTTCCAATCTGCACCGTGGCGGTTCGGCGACCGTTGTCCGACTGACCCCGGAAGAGCGTTCGACCGCGGCGCGCGCGGCCAGCATCATGGGGCTGAACCTGTGCGGCGTGGATATCCTGCGCTCGAACCACGGCCCGGTCGTCATGGAGGTCAACTCCTCCCCCGGCCTCGAGGGCATCGAGAACTCAACCCAGAAAGACGTCGCCGGATTGGTCATCGAATTCATCGAGAAGAACGCCAAGCCGAACAAGACGAGAACGCGAGGTCAGGGATAAACTCATGGCTCGGCCGGACTTCGAGATCAATGGCAGCAGGATCAAGGCGGGGGAGAGGGCCGTTGTCAATGTTTCATTGCCAGGGCTTTACACAGAGACACCTGTCAACATGCCGGTGCATGTGGTTCATGGCAAGCGTGAGGGCCCCGTCCTTTTCGTAAGTGCTGCGGTGCACGGTGACGAGATCAATGGCGTGGAGATCATTCGTCGCCTGCTGCTGCAGCCGCAACTGCAAAAACTTCGCGGCACCCTGCTGGTCGTGCCTATCGTGAACGTGTTTGGTTTTCATAACCAGTCGCGTTACCTGCCTGACCGACGTGACCTCAACCGCAGCTTCCCGGGTCGAGAACAGGGGTCGCTCGCGGGGCGCCTGGCGCATTTGTTCCTTAATGAAGTGGTGATGCATGCCGACTTCGGCATCGACCTGCACACCGCGGCCATACACCGTGACAATTTGCCGCAGATCCGTGCGGACATGAGCACGGAGACGCTGGTACCACTGGCCAAGGCCTTCGCCGCGCCGGTACTGATTCACTCGGCGCCGCCCGAGGGCTCGCTGCGCCACGCCGCTGATTTCGAGGGTGTGCCGATCCTGGTCTACGAGGCGGGCGAGGCGCTGCGCTTCGACGAGGTCTCGATTCGCATTGGGCTACGCGGCATCGTAAACGTCATGCGCGAGATGGGGATGCTCAGTATCAAACGGAAGCCACCCAAGCCGAGCGCCGTGCTGCGTTCGACCTCCTGGGTGCGCGCCCCGAGCAGCGGGATAGCCCGCATGCTGGCGAAGCTCGGGGATATGGTTTCCAAAGAGGACGTCTTGGCCTTTGTAGGCGACGCTGGCGGCAACGGCGAGGAGCCGATAGTCTCGCCGTTCGATGGCGTCATCATCGGGCGCGCGAATCTGCCCCTGGTCTACGAAGGTGAGGCCGTGTTTCACATTGGCCGGACGCGACAGACCTCGTTGATGGAGCAGCATATGGATGCCATGCACGATGGCGACCAGTTCAGCCTGCCTGAAATCGTCGAAGAGCCCGAGATTGTGTGACTCAGTGAGAACAAACTGTCAGACAAAATGTGACGCTTGAGCCGCACCTCCCCTCTAAATTCCACAGTAGTACGAGAATAATTCTTCATGGACATCACGATCAGTCTGGTGGCAGTCGTTTTTTTGCTGGCCGCCAACGCCTTTTTCGTTGCCGCCGAGTTTGCGCTGGTCAAGGCGCGGGGCTTCCGCATTGAGGCGCTGGCCGAACAGGGCAATGCCGCCGCAAGGCTGACGGTGCGCATCCAGCATAATCTCGAGGCCTATCTGGCGGCCTGTCAGCTGGGTATCACCATGGCCTCGCTAGGGCTGGGCTGGGTCGGCGAGCCGACGGTAGCGGCGATGCTCGAACCTTTGCTGAGCTCAGCCGATCTGCCACCGCAGATGGTGCACACGATTGCCTTTCTGACCGGCTTTCTGGTGTTCTCCTCGCTGCACATCGTGATTGGTGAACAGGTGCCCAAGACCCTGGCCATCCGAAAGCCCGAACCGATGTCGCTGGCGGTGGCGTATCCGCTGCGCTGGTCTTATCTCGCCGTATATCCGCTCAACTGGCTGCTCAACCGGGCGTCGCGCGCGATTCTGAAGGTTTTCAACGTGGCGGAGGCCACTCATGCCGACGTTTTGAGTGGTGATGAACTCCAGGGGTTGGTCGCCACCTCTCGTGAGCACGGCGAATTGGCGCATGGCAAGGCGGACATGCTGCATAACATGTTCCAGTTCGATCAGCGACAGGTCGGAAGGGTGATGATCCCGGTGAGCAGTATGCATGCGCTCGACTTAAAGTCCGGGCCTGCCGCGAACCTGAAGATTATGCGCGAAACCGGGCACTCCCGTTTCCCCCTGATCGATGGCGCGAACGACGACGCGATCAAGGGTATCGTGCTGGTGAAGGACATTCATGCGGCGATGCTGGATGGTGATCCGGAGCCGTGGACAGATCTGACACGTTTTGTCCGTGAACCGCTGATCGTGCCGGAAAGCCAGCGTGTGGCCGAGCTGCTGGATCTGATGCGGATGCGGCGCGCGCACATGGCTTTCGTGGTGGATGAGTACGGGGCACTGGACGGTATCGTCACGCTGGAAGACCTGCTGGAAGAGATCGTGGGCGAGATCCATGACGAGACCGACGATGTCGGGGAGGAGCAGGGCATAACACAGGCGGGTGAAAACCTATGGGATGCGGACGGGCTTATCTCGTTGTCTGATCTGGAGCGTGTGACGGGATACGTGGCACCGGATGATCTGGACGCCAACACGCTGTCGGGTCTTTTTATGCAACACCTCGCGCGTATGCCAGAGGTGGGCGACAGGGTCGAGGACGGTCTTTTCGTCATGATCGTGCTGTCGCTCGATGAACAGCGGGTTGGTCGCGTGAGTATTGAGAAGCGCTCCGGTTTGGAGCCTTGGCCTGAAGATCCCGAAGCGCAAAAGGACCCATGAGTCTGTAGCACAAGGTGACCTATGGAATCAGCGATAGAATCAATCGGCAGTGATCTGATCGAGCTCGTCCTGCTGGACCTGGAGCTGGGGCACTTGCGCGAGCTGCGTATGGCGCTCGATGAGCTGCATGCCGCCGACCTTGCCCACATCCTCGAGTCGCTGCCGCCGGAAAAACGCAAGCGCGTCTGGGAACTGATCGACGCTGAAGTCCACGGCGAGGTGCTCGGCTTTATGCGCGAGGAGGCGCGCGCCAGCATCATCGGGGAAATGCCCGAGGAGCAGCTGGTTGCCGCGGCCGGTGAAATGAATGTCGAGGACCTCGCGGAGGTCCTTGAAACGCTGCCTGTGGACCTCGGTGATGCCATCGTCGACAAGCTGGAGGAAGAACACCGCCAGCGCCTGGAGGTGGTTCGCAGTTTCCCCGAGGGTACAGCCGGGCGCCTCATGGACAGCGAGGTGCTCGGCGTCCACGACGACGTAACGATGGCGGTGGTGCTGCGCTGGATCAGGCGTCACGAAGCATTGCCACCGCACACGGATGCATTGATGGTCGTGGATGAAGAGAGCCACTATCTCGGCAAGCTGGATATTGCCACGTTGCTGACCGCGCAGCCGGAGTCCCTGGTCCGCGACCTGATGCGCCGGGATGTCGACAAGGTCCAGGCCGATGCCAGCGCGCACGATGTGGTTGCATTGTTCGAGCGCCGCGACCTGATTTCGGTGGCTGTGGTGGATGAGCGAGATGTCCTGCTGGGGCGTATCAGTATCGAAGGCGTGGTCGAACTGATCCGCGAAGAGGCAGAGCACTCGATGATGAAACAGGCAGGTCTGGACGAGGAGGAGGACCTGTTTGCTCCGGTGGTGCCGAGTGCCCGGCGACGTGGCGTATGGCTCGGAATCAACCTGATTACGGTGTTCCTCGCGGCGTGGGTGATTGGTCAGTTCGAAGAGGTGTTGGAGAAATTCGTTGCCCTGGCGGTGTTGATGCCGGTCGTCGCGAGCATGGGCGGCATCGCCGGCAGCCAGACCCTTACCCTGACCATTCGTGGTCTGGCATTGGATCAGATCGCGAAGTCGAACGTGCGTTGGCTGACGTTGAAAGAGATCGGCGTGGGCGGGCTCAATGGCATCGTGTGGTCCATCGTGGTCGCGTTTGTCGCCTACCTCTGGTTTTGGGATGCCGGTATTGCTGTGGTCATTGCCGTGGCCACCATCCTGAATCTCTTTGCCGCGGCGCTGTCGGGCATCTGGATACCACTGCTGCTGAACCGTATGGGCATAGATCCTGCGCTGTCGGGTGCGGTCATCCTGACTACAGTGACAGATATAATTGGTTTTCTGAGCTTTCTGGGTCTGGCCACGGTGTTTCTGCTATGAGCCGCTGGGACTGCCAGGGTGCAACAGGGCATAGAAGGGCATAAAGGGCATATAGGGGTTAGCGATGGAAAACATGATCGACATAGATGTCTTGGTCGCCAAGGCGCTCCAATTTTTGGAAAAGGTGCAGGCGCTGGTGATGCAGCCTGCACTCTGGCTGCAGTTCGCGGTTATCGCCGCGGTGTTCGTGGTTGCGCGCTGGATATTGGCGCCACTGCTCAAACGTCTGTTGGACGCCCTGATCGAACGCACCGCCCGGGTACCCAACTTCCGCCGCGTATGGTTGGCCCTTGGCCAGAATCGAAACACCATCGCCTGGCTGATGCTGCAATGGCTGGCGATCAAGATCAGTTCGCAATTCGGCTGGCCGCAGGGGCTGCTGATCACGGTCGCGAGCCTGCTCACTGCCTGGGTGCTGATAAATCTGGCTTCGACACTGATCGAAAACCCCGGGGTGGCTCGCGTACTGGCGGTGCTCGCCTGGACACTGGCGGCGCTGAATATATTCGGTCTGCTCGATCCGACCATGGAGATTCTCGACAGCTGGGCCGTGCAGATAGGCCAGTTGCGCCTCTCGCCGCTGACGGTAGTCAAGGTAGGCCTTTCACTGTGGTTTGCACTTTGGCTCGCCAACGGCATCGCCGGCATGGTCGAGCGCCGCATGGCCCGGTCGCAGGGCTCCAGCGCCACGACCCGGGTGCTGGTATCCAAACTCACCCGCATCTCGCTTGTCACCCTGGCGATCCTGGTTGCCCTATCTGCGGTCGGTATCGATCTCACCGCGTTGGCGGTCTTCAGTGGTGCGCTCGGTGTTGGTCTGGGCTTTGGTCTGCAGAAGATCTTTTCCAACCTGGTCAGCGGCCTGATCCTGCTGATGGATCGCTCGATAAAGCCGGGTGATGTGATTTCCCTGGGCCCGACTTACGGTTGGGTCAATCATCTGGGCTTGCGCTACACGTCGGTGATCACCCGTGATGCCATCGAACACCTGATTCCCAATGAAGAACTCATCGTCCAGCGGGTGGAGAACTGGTCGTTCTCAGACAATCTGGTGCGGCTGCGCATCCCGGTCGGGATCTCTTATGACTCGGACGTGCGCCTTGCGATGAAATTGTGTCTGGAGAGCGCGGTGCAGATCGCTCGGGTGCAAAAGGATCCAGAGCCGCGCATAAACGTGACCGGGTTCGGCGACAGTTCAGTCAATCTCGAACTGCGCGTATGGATCAATGATCCGCAGCAGGGGCGCGGGAGTGTGATCAGCGATGTGCTGCTGGTGATCTGGGACAAGTTCCATGAGCATGGCATCCAGATTCCGTTCCCGCAGCGTGACCTGCATCTGAAGAGTGTGCTCGGTGAGCAAGAGGTTTCGGCACTGCGGCAGGCGTTGAGCAGCAACGAGGCTTCGTAATCATCTATCGAGCGAGCGGGAGACAAAAGTATGCATACCTGGTTACTGAAAACCACGAGTGGAGTCCACACCGGTGGCGAGGAATTGTTCGATGTCTGGAAGTCCCGGCCCGGCAGTCTGCTATGGCTCGATATAGAGGGTGTCGGAAGCGACTCGGACATGGACATGCTCGGACAGAAGTTTGGTCTGGCAGAGGCCGACGTGGCGGATGCCTTTCGTATCCGACACCCACCGGCATTCGAGGGAGAGGGCGAACGCCTGTTTCTCCTTTTGAAATTATTGGACGCAGATTCGCATACGCTGGATTTTTCCACTCAGCAGATGGCGATGTTTGCAGACAGGGATTTTGTTATCACGCGCCATGATTCCAGATCGAATTACCTGCTCATGCTGCGAGAAAAGATCCGGAATGGCGGGATTGAATTTGAGTCTCCCCATCAGGTCGTTGCCGGTCTTGCGCGCCGAATGGTGGATCGTTACGGCAAGGTCCTGCTGGACCTCGAGGATCGCCTGGATACCGTCGAAGACGTGTTGTTCGTCGAATTCGATGAAGAATTGATGCAGGAACTCGTGGGCTATAACACGGCATTGCGCAAGATGCGGCGGATCCTCAACTACCACATGGCGGTCACTCAGCGTCTCAGCACGTACGCGGAGGTACAGCAGCTCGGGGAGTGGGCCGAAGAGTATGAGGATGTCGCGACGCAGGCTGAACGTTTCAACAGCCTTGCCGAACTCTATCAGAATGTCATCAACGACCTGATCGAGGGCTACATCAGTCTGAACGGCCATAACCTCAACCAGGTAATGAAAGTGCTGACGGTTGTCACCGTGATATTTGTGCCGCTGACCCTGCTGGTCGGTATCTACGGCATGAACTTCGAGAACATGCCTGAGCTAAAATCCCCTTATGGTTATTTCACGCTGCTTAGTGTAATGGCGTTCCTGGCAACCGGCTTGGCCTACATCTTTAGGCGCAAGCACTGGCTATAGGGCCGGTGCGCCATGTTTCGCTGCGAGTACTCACGGTCTGAATACGGAGAGCACCTGTTCGATGCTCGCCTGGCGGTCACTGCGTACCGGATAGATGGCAAAGGCCGTGCGCTCGAATTTGGGTGCGCCCGCAACGGCGAACAGGCGACGGCGCCTTATCAGGGAAGCAACCATGCCGATGGGTAGATATGCGCTTCCGCCGAGTGTCTTCAGGTACTCGAGTGCGAGCCGA
>Ga0316201_10004219_pt1 | contig 10816 bp, 8 predicted proteins | sample CS6wburrow_MG_FD_204516 | JGI IMG/M metagenome (GOLD analysis project Ga0316201, IMG submission 204516) | Coastal sediment microbial communities from Delaware Bay, Delaware, United States - CS-6 worm burrow | ecosystem: Environmental > Aquatic > Marine > Coastal > Sediment | place: USA: Delaware... | reverse complement strand
TGAATCGTATCAATGAGCGCCTTGACTACGTGCGAATCTCCGGTGCAATAGACGTGATGGGGGAAAATATTTTCGGTCCCGACGTCGAATTGCTGCAGGTGCGCAAACAGGTAGGAATGGTTTTCCAGCGCCCCAACCCGCTGCCGTTGTCCATCCGGGATAATGTTCTTTTTGGCCACAATATCCACGGTGAGGGCAGCAAATCCGACGATGCTTCAAAAGATGAAATTGTAGAAAGCGCCCTGAAGCAGGTGCTGCTTTGGGAAAAGGTCAAGGACAAGCTTGACCAAAAGGCTACGGCACTGTCGCTGGAAGAACAACAGAAGTTATGTATTGCTCGGCTGTTGCCGGTTAAACCCAAAGTGCTGCTGATGGATGAGCCGTGCTCGGCGCTGGATCCCAAGGGCACCGAAGCGGTCGAGGAACTGCTGTGGGATCTGCGTGGAAAATATACCATCCTGATCGTGACCCACAACATGGCCCAGGCCCGTCGCGCCAGCGAGGAATGCATATTCATGCTGATGGGTAAAGTCATTGAACATACTGAAACCGGCGAGATGTTCCTGACCCCGAAGCACAAGGAAACCACCAATTACATCGAGGGCCGTTACGGTTAAATTGGCCCGGGCCTGTTTTTGCCGCAGGCCTGGAGATCCTCCTCGCCACTCAATCACCAGTTGCTGTGTGCCTGTAACAAAGTTGTCATATTCGCAAACTAAAATGCGATCATGAAATCAAGCGACACAGCCAGGCCGGCGACTATCACCGCTCGTCCAGACAGTTTCCACCGCTGGCGCGGGCGCAAGGACCTGCTCGCCAAACGGGTTATAGCCCTGGGTGGCGTTGTTGTTATCGCCGCCGTGTTGCTGATCCTGTTTTACCTTATGTATGTTGTCGTGCCGCTTTTCCTGCCGGCACAGTCGTCTCAGTCGAGCCTTGGTGGCAATCCCAACTGGACCGGGGACGAAACTGTCTTTCTCACCCTCGAGGAACAGCAACAGGTGGCCTTCAGGGTGAGTAAGAACGGCGTGGCCGAGTTTTTCAACCTTGACGGTTTGAGCGTTATCGAGTCTGTCCCGCTGACGGATGACGACAGGCGAGTGGTGCACGTGGCTGGAGACCAGGGTAATAGCGGCCTCATAGCTGTCGCATTTGATGATGGCCTGCTCAGCCTGGTAAAAGAAACTTACACTACGGATTATTCCGCCGGCATCGAGCAAAGAACAATCAAGCCGGTACTGGAGTTTCCCTATGGCACCGGGCAACGGCTTCTGATGCCCAGCGGTGCGATGACCGGTCTTGCGCTGTCAGAGAACGACTCGCAATTACTGTTGGCCGCAGCTGGCACAGGCGGGCAAATCCGGATTGAATTAAACACCAAGCAGGAAAATTTTCTGAGTGGGGAAATCACCCTGGAACGCTCTGTTAAAACTCTTGTTACGGAATTCGAAGTTACCACCATTAGCGTGAGCAGCGATCACCGCTGGCTATACCTCGGTGATTCAACTGGCCGGATTCACTTCATCAGTATTGCCTCCATGGAAACAGTCCAGGTGGTCCAGGCTACTGACGCGCCAATTACCAGTACGAGCATGTTGCTTGGCGGGATATCCTTACTGGCCGGTGATGCCAGCGGCACCATTACGCAAATGTTTCCGGTCAGGGACGCCGACAATCAATTCACACTTGGAAAAATAAGACAGTTTGAAAGTGGCCAGGGGGCAATCGTGCAGATCATTCCCGAGCAGCGGCGCAAGGGTTTTGTCGCAGTTGATGCACAGGGCGGGCTGGCGATCTATCACAGCACAGCGGGAACAATGGTGTTGCAACGGCAACTGGATAATGGCTTACCGACAGCATTGGCGCTGGCGCCCCGGGCATCTGGCCTGCTGATCCTCAATACCGACGGCAGTGTGGACTTCATGGATATTGACAATGAACACCCCGAAGTGTCCTTTGCGTCGCTGTGGTCGGAAGTCTGGTATGAAAACTATGAAGAGCCTGAACATGTTTGGCAGTCATCGGCCTCAAGTAATGACTTTGAACCGAAATTCAGCCTGACACCACTGGCCTTTGGCACTTTGAAGGCCGCGCTTTACGCCATGCTGTTCGCATTGCCGCTGGCCTTGATGGGGGCGGCGTTTACCGCCTATTTCATGTCGCCCTCTCTGCGCAGGCTGGTCAAACCCACTATCGAGATCATGGAGGCTTTGCCGACGGTGATTCTCGGTTTCCTGGCCGGCTTGTGGTTTGCGCCATTCCTCGAGGAGAACCTCGCAGGAGTGTTGTCCATGTTGATCGTCATGCCGGTTGGATTACTGCTTTTCGCGTGGTTTTGGACGCATTCGCAGGCGCGCTTCAAGAGCTTTGTTAAAGAGGGTTGGGAGCCGATTTTACTGTTACCGGTGATAGTTGTTCTTGTGCTGGTATCAATGGAGTTCGCGGGACCATTGCAAAACCTCTTTTTCGGCGGAGACCTGCGTTCCTGGCTGAGCCAGGAAGCCGGAATTTCTTACGACCAGAGGAATGCCATGGTCGTGGGTTGTGCGATGGGTTTCGCTGTCATCCCGACGATATTTTCGATCGCTGAAGACGCGATTTATGGTGTACCCAAATCACTTTCTGACGGATCGCTGGCCCTGGGCGCAACTCCGTGGCAAACACTGGTCAGGGTCATACTGCCGACAGCCAGCCCCGGCATGTTCTCAGCGGTCATGATCGGTCTCGGCCGGGCAGTGGGTGAGACGATGATCGTCCTGATGGCAACCGGCAACACGCCGATCATGGATTGGAACCTGTTTGAGGGCATGCGTACCCTGTCGGCGAATATCGCCGTTGAGATGCCCGAATCGGCCTTGAACAGCTCACACTACCGGATACTTTTCCTGGCTGCCCTGGTGTTATTTGTATTCACGTTTTTCGTGAATACAGGAGCCGAGTTGGTCCGCCAGCGCCTGCGCGAAAAGTACAGTTCCTTATGAGGGCGCGGGTATGAAAGCTGTGACAAGATGGATCGCAGACGGTACGCCATGGGTGTGGTTGAATGCCGCGGCAGTCGCTGCAAGCATCCTGCTGGTCACCGGTCTTTTGATGCTGATAGGTATTCGTGGTATTGGGCATTTCTGGCCCCAGGAAGTGTACCAGATCGTTTACCAGGAAGCCGATGGCAGCGAGGTGGTGCTCACTGGCCAGGTTCGGGAAAGGGAAACGGTTACCGCGACCCGGCTACGGGAATCCGGGCTGGAGGTAGCCGAAGGCACCGAGCTTGTCCACCGTGACCTGCTGAAAACCGGCAATCGCGACATTACCGGCCAGGACTTTCGCTGGATACTGGAGCCGTCGATTCAATCCATGTCCAAACCCCGGAGCATGGTGGTTTTAGAACGTGAGGAGTGGGGTGTTTTTATCGGTATGCTGATCGGCGTGAGAGAGGCCGGTCAGTTACTGGAGAACCCGGATACCTGGGGCGACTTTGAGCTCCGGCTGGAACGTGCCAATGAACTGCGCGACGAAATTGGCGAGCTTGAGAAAAACAGGATAGGGAGCGTCAACTACCGTCTCGAAAGATTGCGCCTGAAGCAGCGTGAACTTGAAATCAAGGGAAAACTCGATGCTCAGAGCCTGGCGGATATTGAAAGCGACCGCGCCCTGCTACAGGAAGAATATCGCGGCCTGGAGCAGGAGTTGGTGGACCTGTACTCAGAGCTGCAGATCGGTTCCGTTGTTGTTACCACGGGTGACGGCAAGGAGCTCGAGTTGCCGATGTCGACAATCGTTGACGCCCATCGCCCAAACCAGATGGGACTGGCCGGAAAGATCGGGCATTTCTTTCATAATTGCTGGAAGTTCGTTACCGACGATCCGCGCGAGGCAAACACCGAAGGCGGAATATTCCCCGCAATTTTCGGCACCGTGCTCATGGTTTTGCTTATGAGCGTTTTTGTCACGCCGCTGGGCGTCGTCGCCGCGGTTTACCTGAAGGAGTATGCACGCCAGGGAATCTTCACCCGCTTTATCCGCGTCGCAGTGAACAACCTGGCAGGTGTACCCTCAATTGTTTATGGCGTATTCGGGCTGGGCTTTTTTGTCTATACCCTGGGGGGGAGCCTGGATCGCCTTTTTTATCCTGAAGCGCTGCCGGCCCCGACGTTTGGCACGGGTGGCCTTTTCTGGGCTTCCCTGACCCTGGCGCTGCTGACCCTGCCGGTGGTCATCGTCTCCACCGAAGAGGGTCTGTCCAGGATTCCACGCAGCATTCGCGAGGGCAGTCTTGCACTGGGCGCGACACAGTGGGAGACCCTGTGGCGAACGGTCTTGCCGATGGCTTCGCCGGGTATTATGACCGGATTGATCCTGGCCGTGGCGAGGGCTGCCGGCGAGGTGGCGCCGCTGATGCTGGTCGGTGTCGTCAAACTCGCGCCGGCGCTGCCGATGGACGGCAACTGGCCCTTCCTGCACCTGGACAGAAAATTCATGCACCTTGGTTTCCATATCTACGACGTGGGTTTTCAAAGTCCCAACGTAGAAGCGGCAAGACCATTGGTTTATGCGACCGCACTCCTGTTGGTCGTGGTCATCGTATTGCTGAACCTGGTTGCAATCCGGGTACGCAATCGACTGAGTGAAAAATATCGTGGACTGGAATCATGACACAGCAAGAACAACTGCAAGCTGAAAAAATCAAGGCCTCACACAATGTAGCTGTGACGGTCAGCGACCTGGACCTGTACTACGGCGAAACCCGCGCCCTGCAGGAAATTAACCTGACCATACCGGAAAAACAGGTAACCGCATTCATTGGCCCCAGCGGCTGTGGTAAATCGACCTTGCTGCGTTGTTTCAACCGCTTGAACGACCTGATCGACATCTGCCGTGTTGACGGTGAAATCCTCCTGAATGGCAGGGATATTTATGCCGAGGATGTCGAGGTGGCCGAACTGCGCAGGGAAGTGGGCATCGTTTTTCAAAAACCCAATCCTTTTCCGAAGTCCATCTATGAGAACGTGGCTTACGGGTTGCGCATCCAGGGTGTCAACAAGCGCCGGCAACTGGATGAAACAGTGGAGTGGGCCCTGAAGGGCGCAGCACTCTGGGACGAGGTCAAGGACCGGCTGAATGACTCGGCTTTCGGCTTGTCCGGTGGTCAGCAACAACGCCTGGTGATCGCACGTGCGATTGCGGTGCAGCCCAAGTGTATCCTGCTGGATGAACCCTGTTCGGCGCTGGACCCGATCTCCACGTTGAAAGTAGAAGAATTGATCGCCGAACTGAAATCCCAATACACCATCATCATGGTGACCCATAACATGCAACAGGCGGCACGGGTTTCCGACTATACTGCCTTTATGTACATGGGTGAATTAATCGAATTTGGCGAAACCGATCAGATATTTACCAATCCGCGTCTGAAAAAGACAGAGGATTACATTACCGGCCGTTATGGCTAAGACACTTGAACATACTTGGGAATACCAATGACTGACCTGCATCTTGGACAGCACATATCACGCCAGTTTAATGAAGAGCTCGAAGACGTTCGCAGCAAGGTACTCTACATGGGTGGCCTGGTTGAAGAGCAACTGGCCAACGCACTCAGGGTGCTGGTGAATGATGAAGTTGAGCTTGCGCGTGACGTGATTAATGCTGACTCTGCTGTCAATTCACTGGAGGTGGATATCGACGAGGAGTGCACCAGGATCGTTGCCCGGCGCCAACCCGCCGCGACCGACCTGCGCCTGGTCATGACCGTCAGCAAGACCATCAACGACCTCGAGCGTATTGGCGACGAGGCCAAACGGGTAGCAAAGATGTCCCGCAAGGATATGGATGGCGCGTTGCGTGATGATGTGCGTACGGACCTGGAATTCATGGGTAGCCTGGTGCGCGATATGCTGCGCCAGGTGCTGGATGCTTTTGCGCGCACGGACGTTGATACCGCGATACTGGTGGTTAAATCAGACAAGAAAGTCGACAAGCGGTACAAGAAGGTCATCAAGAAGCTGATCAAGCAAATGGGTAAAGATCCGGATACGATCCCTGGTACATTGAATATTATGTGGGCCGCACGTTCACTCGAGCGGCTCGCCGACCGTTGCCAGAATATTGCCGAGCACGTGATTTACATGGTGCTGGGTATGGATGTGCGTCACATCAGGCTGGATGATATTCTCGCCGAGATTGAAGCCCAGTCGGAGCTTGAGCCGGAATAACAACCGGTATGTGCTGACCTGAACGAAAAAGCCCGCAGGTAGGAACCTGCGGGCATTGAAAATCACCTGGGCGTTCGCTGCTCAACCATCTGCAATTGGCTCGCTTTTACCGCTGCCTTTGCGCTTTTGGCGTCTCTCGCTCATTCTTTCGCGGCGTTCTGCCGCCATTGTTTCAAGCTCCGCCCGCTGCTCTTCGGTGAGTTGGGCGTAGACGTCAGACAGGGCGCGGCTGGTTATCACCAGGCGTTCCGCCGCCAATTTGCCTTCCGCTTCAGCAAGTGCAGCAACTGCCGCTTCATCATAGTTTTCAGCCTTGATCAGATCTCTCAGCAGTATGTGATTGGCTTTCATTTCAACCATTATGGGACGCGATTCCTTTCTCAGCCCCTGCATGACCTCTTTAACAGCAGATTTCTGCTCATCAGACAGATCCAGGTGCCTTACCGCGCGCATGACCTGTGAAACTACCGGCATGGCCTGCATACCGCGCCTGTGTTTCTGGTTGCGTTCACGATCACCGTAAAAATCGTCCTGTGCCAGCACCAGGCCGCTAACCAGCAGCAAGATGCCCGCCATTGTCGTCATCATCAGTTTGTACATGTGTTTCATCCTTTTCAGTGGGTTGGTGTGCTTGCAATACATGAGACAACATTTAACTGTCTGCTTGGGTTAGCATTGTGTAAAGAAAGGTAAATTCGCGCCAAAAGGGCCGTTGACGGTTAAAATCAGGGTTCAATATTTACCGGAAATTGCATGTCACAAACCATACTCATAGCGGATGACGACAGGGAACTGTGCGAGCTGTTGCGTGAATATCTCGGCCAGGAAGGTTTCCAGGTGCGCCTTGCGTTTGATGGTGAGCAGGCTCTGGCCGAATCCCGGCGCCCGGGACTGGACGCCATGGTGCTCGATATCATGATGCCGCGGATGAACGGTATTGATGTTCTGCGCAAACTGCGCAAAGAGTCGGAGCTTCCGGTCATCATGCTGACAGCGCGGGGTGATGACCTCGACAGGATAATCGGCCTTGAACTGGGCGCTGACGATTACCTTGCCAAGCCGGCTAATCCGCGCGAGTTGCTGGCCCGGGTCCGGGCGGTCTTGAGGCGTTCCACAGGCCATTCCACCGTGGCGGCACTGGTGGTGGATGACCTGGAGCTGAACCAGGCCGGCCGTGAACTGAGACTCGATGGTCAGCTGAAAGAAGTTACCAGCACGGAGTTCAGTATCCTGCAACTGCTATTGCAGCATAGTGGCGAAGTCGTCGAAAAAAAGGACCTCTACCTGGCAGCGCTCGGCAGGGAACCGGTCGCCTATGATCGCAGTATCGATATGCACGTGAGTAACCTGCGCAGGAAGCTCGGACCGGCAAAAGACGGTAGTGAGCGGATTGAAACCATTCGCGGTATTGGCTACCAGTACCGCACGCGGGGAAACGGCTGATGCCGCGCCTTTTCTGGAAACTGTTCCTCGCATTATGGCTCAGTATCATGGCATTCGCCGTGGTCGTCGCCTCGATTAACCAGGCGATCATCATCCGCAATGCCGTAGAAGAACCCGTAGCGTTCGAGGCGAACCTGGAACGTTTCAAGTCACGCCTTGCCCGCGATCTTGAAAGGGGTGGCGAGCCCCTTTTGAAGCGGCGTCTAGCCAACTTGCCCCGTGGAATATTCAACCATGTATTCGTACTGGATAAACAGGGCAGGGAACTGTTGGGCCGCGACCGTATGTTAAAAAAACTGAAGGCGGGCAGGGTAAAGATCACGAGCACGCAACTCAGCGACGCCAATGGCCAGGTTTACACACTGCTTACCAGCGGCCGCCGGCCGCCACGCTCATTGCTGGCGCCAGGGCCCCTGGGCGTGGGTATGCGGCTGGGGGTGGCCGCTGTTATCTCGGCGTTTATCAGCCTGTTGCTGGCCCGTTACCTGGCGGCGCCGCTGGGACACCTGGGCCGTGCCAGCCGCAAGCTCGCGACCGGTGACCTGAGTGTGAGGGTTGGAGGCCCCCTCGACAGGCGAAATGACGAATTCGGGCAGCTCGCAAGGGACCTGGACGAGATGGCTGGCCAATTGGAAATGATGCAGCAGGCCAATCAGCGCCTGCTGCGGGATGTCAGCCATGAACTGCGCTCGCCACTTGCCCGCCTGAGGGTGGCACTGGAAATTGCCCGAAACAAGGATCAAAAGCTGCTTGCCGCCGAACTTGACCGAATTGAACTCGAAAGCGAACGGCTGGAGGTTCTTGTCGATGAGGTACTGGGTCTGCTGCGTGAATCATCCGGACCAAAGGAATTGAAACTGCAGCGTTTCGACCTCGCGGAACTGTTGCAGGACCTGGTGGATACGGTCAATTATGAGGCCAGCGATAAGCTGCGGGTGATTGGGCAGGACATACGGCCGCCCTTGTTGCTGGACGCCGACCGGGAACTGCTTTGGCGTACTTTTGAAAACTTGCTGCGTAATGCCGTGATCCACTCGGGCGATAGCAGCGGGATCAGGATATTCGCGCGACAAATTTCAGACGATGAAATAGAGGTTGGTGTGCAGGATTCCGGAAAGGGTATCCCCGCGGCCCATGTCGAGCGGATATTTGAACCATTTTACCGCGTCGATGAGTCACGTTCTCGCAGTTCGGGCGGTCACGGACTCGGCCTGGCGATTGCCGCCTCTGCCATCAGGCGCCATGGCGGCAGGATCACAGCTGCCAACCGCGAGGAAGGGGGCCTGGAAGTGCGTGTTGTCCTGCCCATAAAACCTTCAGGCGCGTGAATACGGAAAAGCTGTCACGTCATCGATTGAAGGGTGATTCCCTAACGCCATCTGCAGGCGGTCTACCCCCAGTGCGACACCCGCGCATTCAGGCAAACCGTGCTCTAATGCTGCAACCAGCCGCTCATCGATATCACACTCAGGCAGGCCGCGTTTGCCGCGTTCCGCGTTTTCCGCGTTGAAACGCCGCCGCTGTTCATCCGCGTCGGTCAGTTCCTGGTAACCATTGGCGAGTTCGGTCTGCCCCAGGTAAAGCTCAAACCGCTCAGCCACCGGCGGGTTTCCAGGCCTGATTCTTGCCAGTGCCGCCTGCTCAGCCGGAAAATCATGAACAAAGGTCAGACGATCTGTCGGCAGGTCAGGTTGAATGACAAAACTGATCAGGAGGTCAAGCCATTGCCGCTGTTCCAGCTTGACGTCCGTGATGCCGTGTTTCTCTGCAGTGGCCGCCAATAGCCCGGCATCCGCCGTCAACGGGTCTATACCCAGGTGCCGCAAAAAAAGTTGCCGGTAACTGAGCCGCTCTTCTTTCCAGTGGGAGAACTTTTCACCGCCACAAAACCTGACCAGGGCGGCAACTTCGTCCATCAGGCGGTGATAATCGGTTCCCGTCCGGTACCATTCAAGCAGGGTGAACTCAGGGTTATGCCGGCGGCCTGACTCAGCCGCGCGAAAGACCCTGCCGAGTTCGAAAATATCACCGCATCCCGCCGCCAATAGACGTTTGAGCGCGAATTCAGGAGACGTGCGCAGGTACCCCCCGGAGTCTGTCCGCACAGGCTGGATTTCTGGGTCGGTATTTCCAGCGGCGGACAACAACGGGGTTTCAACTTCCAGGATATCGCGATGGGAGAAGAAGTCCCGAATGTCCCTCAGCAAGCGAGCCCGTCTTGCGAGCGCGGCATGGGTGGCGGTAGGGCGCCAGTTTTCAGCCGGATTCATGGTTGATGTAGCTTACGTCGAGCACCAGGCCGGTGCTTTGCAGCGCATTTTGCTCAAAATCGAGATCGGCAATGGTCAATGGGTGATTGTCCTTCCAGTCCAGCGGTAGTACCAGTTGCACAACAGAGTCAATCAGTGTGACCTTGATCTCGGGAATGGCTTCATCTTCCCGGGTTCTGCAAAAAATTAACGACAAGCGCATGCACATCAACGTAATGGTCAGTGCCCTGTGCATACGGGCGGGTAACCTGTCGGCAAAGTCAATGGGTATTTCGCGACGCTGTAAACCAACGACGGTGGCAAGAAAAATCTGTTCCTGGCGCGAAAAACCGGCCATGTCCGATGCTTCCACCAGGTATGCGGAATGCACCTGGTAGCTGGGATGGGACAGGCTCAGGCCGATTTCATGCAATTCGGCAGCCCAGCCCAGCATCGTCCGGTGCGCATGACCGAGTGCCTGGTCGCCGGACACCTGGCTGAAAATGCTCAAAGCCGTTCTGCGAACCCGCTCAACCTGTGCGGGATCAACCGCGAAACGTTTCATCAGGGCTTTCACGGCCTTGTCTCGCGGGTCGCGATGCTCAAGCCGGCCCAGCAGGTCCTGCAATACGCCTTCCCGCAATGCAAAAGGCGAAACCAGCGCCTCTTCAATAGCCAGGGCTTCGAAACAGGCCAGCATGATCGCGAGTCCGCCAATGAACACCGGCCTGCGCCGTTCGCTTAGTCCATCGATGCTGATGTCCGCAATGGAGTTGAATGAAAGCGCTTTTTTCTTCAGTTTCTTGAGCGCGGCGGAAGTGATTCCCTTTGCGCACCAGCCATGGGCTTCGCAAATAGTGGCCGCAGAGCGGAATGTCCCTGATGAACCAATGGCTACCTGCCAGCCTGCATTGC
>Ga0316201_10004218_pt1 | contig 10818 bp, 9 predicted proteins | sample CS6wburrow_MG_FD_204516 | JGI IMG/M metagenome (GOLD analysis project Ga0316201, IMG submission 204516) | Coastal sediment microbial communities from Delaware Bay, Delaware, United States - CS-6 worm burrow | ecosystem: Environmental > Aquatic > Marine > Coastal > Sediment | place: USA: Delaware... | reverse complement strand
CAAGGAGGACACCATGGACGGAGAACATGATGTAGCGATAATCGTCTAAGCGTTGTTGATCATTTAAGGCGAAGAGGTTGCTACGAGTGGCTCTTGCCCCTAAATATAAGTATAAGTCGGTGGTTTTGTCGGCTTCAAGTAATTCGGCAATCTCACGGACTTCGTCAGCGGTTTGGGGTAAAGGGGTGAAGCAACCGCCCATGGCTTTGAGATAGGTTTGGGTACGCAATTCGCTGATGCTTTTGTTGGCGGTTTTATCTTCTGGCACTTCTGGCACTTCTGGCACTTCTGGCACTTCTGGCACTTCTGGCACTTTGCACTTTGGATAAACGGGATCGGCAAAGGCGAGAAAGGGTTTTGGGGCAGATTTGATCTTTTCCTCGCGAAGGTTTTTGAGCAGGGAGGCTGAGGAAAGATAGACAATGGCATAGTCTTGAATCAGGTAGCGGGAAGTGTCATCGTTGGTGACGAGGGCTTCAAAAGGTAGGCCGTATAAGGGGCCGGTGGGGACGATATAAAGGGTATCGGCTCCGGTTATCAGTTGACGAGCGTCTTCGGGTAGGAGTTGGTTGTAAATGTAGTGACTGACAGTGTTCAATTCGGGTAATTGGTTAATGAGGACTTGACGTAATCCGTTTTCGCCATTGATGAATTGTTCCAGTTGTTCTTCTGATAGCGGGAGACTGAACATTTGGAATTGGTTTTTGCCGATAATCCAGAGGAGGGTAGTGCTTTCTCTATCTTCCTTTTTATCAGCAGGTAAAACCCCATACACCAACATCATCTCGCCTTTTTGTAATACCTTATTTTGTAGAACGCTTAAGCTGGCCGGTTGGGGGTATTTCAGGGCATAGTATTTGGGGTATTGGGTTTTGAGGCGTTGCGCTAACTTGGCGTGTTCTTGTTCAAGGGCTGCCCGTTCTGGTGAATGCAAGGGTTGCTTAGCGCGTTGTTGCTCTTTTTTTGTAAGTTCTTGTTCTGCTTGCATAATATCGTTATCCAAGCCAGCAAACCGCCGTGCCCCACTTTGGCCCATTTCTTCAAGGAATACGCGCCCTTGTTTGCGTTCAAAGATTTCTAGGGCTTTACGATCATAGGCTTTTTGGGGAGCCTTGGGGTGGAGGGATTGCAAGAGGGCAATGAATTCATCATAGACACCAATTTTGTCACGCATGAAAGAGATTTTATCTTCTTTGGCAGTTATCCCTGTACGCAATTTCTCTAGGTTATCAAATGCTTGTTCGTAATATTGAATGGCAGATTTGGGTTGGTTGAGTTTGGCTTCAGTGGAGGCTAGGTTGCGTTGTGCTAGCCATAAATCGCGCGAATCCAGCGTTTCAAAAATGCTAACACTGTCTTGAAATGCCTCTTTGGCTTGTTGATACTTGCCAAGGTATTTATACATCATGCCAATATTATTAAAGCCTTTAGCTTCCCCATGATTATCTTTGATTTCACGTATGATTTCCAAGGCTTGCTGGAAAGAATCCAAGGCATCGTTGTATTTGTCTGACTTAACGTACAGCGTGCCGATGTTGTTCAACTCAGCCCCTTCCCCACGCTTATCCTTGAATTTGCGTCTGATTTTCAAGGCTTGCTGGAAATAAGTCATGGCTTGTTTGTATTTACCGAATTTACTGTATATCAGGGCAATGTTACTCAAATTATCCCTTTCCTTGCGCCTATCCTTGATTTCACGTCTGATTTTCAAGGCTTGCTGGAAATAAGTCATGGCTTGTTGGTATTGACCTAATTTAAAGTATACCACGCCGATGTTGTTCAAATCATCTCCTTCCCCATGTCTATCTTTGAATTCGCGTTTTATTTCCAAGGCTTGCAGGTGATAATTCAAGGCTTTTTGGTATTGACCAAAAATCACGTACACCATACCAATGTTGCCCAAAATCCGGCTTTCCCCAAGCCTATCATTGAATTCGCGCAGAATAGTCAAGGCTTGCTGATAAGAATTCAAGGCTTCTTGGTATTTGCCTAAACTATCATACACCACGCCGATGTTGCTCAAAAGCATGCCTTCAGCAAGTCTATTGTTGAATTCGCGCATAATAGTCAAGGCTTGCTGGAAATAATTCAAGGCTTCTTGGTATTGGCCTAAAGAATCATATAACATGGCAATGTTATTAATAAAACTGGCGGAATAACGTTTATTACCCAGTTCACGCGCTTTTTCTAATCCCGTTTTCCATTTTTCTAAAGCAGTGGGATAGTCGGCTGCGTAATATGCTTTTTTACCTTCTTCTTCTAAACGCAAAAGCGTTGGGTGGAATAAAGCTTGCACTTCTCCCACTACTTCTGCTAACTCTTCTTTACCAGCATGAGTCAACATCTCTTGATATTGATCAAGAATATTGCGGTGGTTTATGAGCAGTTTCAGAATTTTATCCGCATCTTGAGCTTGCATAGCGGTAAAAAATTCATCGGCAAATTGCTCCAGCGAAATTTCTTCCGCTCGCAGCCCCCCTAGCGATATGATCACTAGCAGTAAAGCCAGTGTGATGGTTTTCAGTGTGTTCATGTTGTTTTCCTGTTCAATATAGAGTTAGTTAGTACAACTGATCAGGGGATTGATCGGATTGATGAGTGGGCGGTTTTTGAGTCATCGGGTTGAGATGCGGTGCAAGAGACGCGAGGCATCGCGTCGAAACGACGCACCAATCCGTTCAATCCCCTGATCCGCTGTACTAAACAGATTAATGGGTGGATGGGATTATAACAGTTAGTACAACGGTTCGGGGGGAATAAAAAAATAACGCAAGAGACGCAAGAGACGCAAGAGACGCAAGAGACGCAAGAGACGCGAGGCATCGCGTCTCTACATGTCTTGTTCTCCTTTCTGTTTATCAAAAGAAACTCGCATCAAACCCCTGATAAACCACTGTAATTCATTGGCTATGGAAACAAAACCCAGTTGTGCGTCTTTCGATAATGGCTACGTTTTTTTGAAGCCGCGCAGTTAATCTCCATCCCCTTCAATGAGGTAGCGACTCAAACCTGTCATGGCCGTTATCGTTTCTATATCCATGCCTGCCCCAAGCATTTTGTTGGCAATTTCTAAGGCTTTGGCCTGTTGCCCCTTATTGTGTGCCGTATCAATGGCATCTTGCTCATTCACCATCGCCATCAGATAGAGATCATAACGGTGGCGTTCTTCAGATTCCATTTTCAACACGTCTAATTTTTCACCCGCTTTGTCGAGGTTTTTGGCTTTACAATTGGGCGGTAATTTGGTGTGCTTGAACAAATAAATCCACTCATCCAAGTCCGTTTTCATCACATCCGCGAAACGTTCCACATTAATCAGGTAATATTCGGGAAAAATGTCTTGGCTTTTCAGTTGCTCAAGCTTTTTGTCTTTTTGCCGCCGACGCAAAACCAGTGGCTCATTGTCATGCAAACCCCTAAACTCAGTGTTGCCATAAAAGACATAATCTTTACCCAGCCCTAAATTAAAGTAGAGAATACTGATAGAAATGACTTTGCTAATTTCACGATAGTCTTCACCCGCTTTCACATTATCGACAATCACTTTGGAAACCCCAAAAAGAATGCGTTCCAAATAAGCGGTAATATGACAATTTTGGATTTCGATAATAACGTATCGTTGTTGTTTATCTTGGATAAGAATATCAACCCGATTGAGTTTTTGATCGATATCAGACACGTTGGATTCACTTTCCAGTATTTCGATAATGACAACATCTTGACGAAGCACCGCACTTAAAAAGCCCTCCAAGATGTCAAAGTTGGCTTTATCACGTAATAAACTTTTCATCGCCCAATCAAAACGAATCAGTTTCTTGTTCATGTTGTTCTCCTTTTTGGTTAGACGCGAGGCTAAGAGACGCGAGGCATCGCGTCTCTACGAACCCATCAATACACCACAAATCCGTTCATTCCCCTAAATCCGTTGTACTTAATGAGCAGAGGTTACCAGATTCTTTGAATGCCATAAGCGTCAAAAATATTATCCTTACTTAAAACGGGTATATTGTCTACTAAACTTTGAGCAATAATAAGGCGATCAAATGGATCACGATGATGAAGGGGTAATTCTGCAACTTTTATCGCATGTTGAAAACGGATATCGAATAGATTAATCTCATTTTCTTGAAGCTGCTCTAAAATAAATGGGCCTATTGGTTGAGCAATGTCCAATTTACCCATCTGCACCTTAATAGCCATTTCCCATACGCTGGCAATACTCAAGTAAAACTGGTTTTCCTGATTTAAAAACAATGTATTAACCTCTTTACTGAGTTTGGACGAATACAGTTCATTAATCAACCATAAGAATGTGTGTGTATCCAACAAAAAATTCATTATTGATATCCTTTAAACTCTTCCAGAGGTTCATCAAAATCGTCAGATAGAGTAAATAAACCAGTGGCCGTGCCTAAACGTCGTTGACGTTTTCTGGCCTCTTCTAAAACGGGTTGATTGATAGCAATGGGTGATAATATGGCAACTGGCATATCTTGTCGCGTAATCAAAATCATTTGTCCATCAGCAGTGGCATTGAGTAGTTCAGGTATTTTTGCTTCATCGGCATTAACGGTAAGCATTGTTTGGTTCATGTTAGTTTCCTTTTAAGTTTTGAATAGGGATGGGTCGATCTAAAACCAATCTCACGCTTCGAATCAAGACGCAAAAAATCATTTCGGGGTTGCCCTTGTTGGCGTAATTATCTAAAAATCTATAGCGGCTTTGCGTGATATATGCATCACGCAAAGGCGCAAAGGCGCTTTCTAAAAGTTTATTGCCCTTGTGCTAAACGCTGCATTATCTCAAATCCCCATTTATGCCTATCCTGTTGTTGCAGCAACCAAGTCAAACTCTCTTCTTGCGGATAACCCGCTACTTTTTCGCTTGCCACTGCCCGAAAACCACGAGTGACTTTTTTGCCATTCGCATCGATCACGGTTATGCGGTAATATTTTCTCTTGGTATCAAAGTTGAGGGGTGTGGTTGTGATCCAGTGCGTGTTTTCGGCGGTGCCTTCCCAAAGTATGATCGTGTTTTTCCATAAAGGGGTGTGCGTAACTTGCACTGTAAAAGGCGCTTTACCCTCTTGCCATTGCAAGAATAAAGCACGTTCACCGGCAATCAAGCGCGTGGAATGCGTCAACCAAGGAATGCTAGGTGATTGTTTTTCATCGCCTTTAGGGATAGCAGCGGTAATCGGGTGCCCTTCCGTTGGGGCGGTGTCATACCAATAATTCAGAAAACCCTTTACCGATTTCCAAAACTCACCTAATGCTGTTGGCACTTTACCTTCTTCGGTTATCTCAAATGGCGAGTTGCTATTCGTCACGACGACAGGCTTTGTGCCACCTTGTAGCATCAATTCCATGCGATGTTGCTCATCCTTGATGATGATTTGATCACCTACCAATAAGGTGGTGAGCGGTGCGACTGGCACGGTTTCATTACCCCGCGTGAGGGTGTAGTGTTCCGGTTGGCCATCAAAAGCCTTGATCCAACCCGTTTCTTCGTGAATCGTCGCATGGGCTGTTACTAAACAACTCGCTAAGATGACTAAAATAGCCGTTTTATTCAATCTATTCATAATGTGATCACTCCTTTTTGAGAAAAAAATCTTGACAAACCACGGGTTCTTTAAAACTTTCCGCTAATTGCCGCAATTGAATCGCCGCTAACGGAATCGCAAAACTTAACCAAACGCCATATCGAAACAGATAAAAACTGATAGGAATTAGGATGATAATGAAAACGGCAACGGAAATCAACATCGCCCAAAATGAGTGCAAGCGCGTCAATAGCCAACTGGTTAGCACTATCAATACGATAGCAAATAAGAAGATTTGCCAAGCGGGCGGGGCTTCTAACACGCCATATTGTTGTAATGAGTGAATGCTGTTCGCCAACACATACATGCCTGGCATCCAGCCCAAAGGGGTACTGTGCCAATCCCGCCCTGCCAAGAAACTACCACCAATGAGCGTGATGCTATCGTGTAAAGGGGTATTATTGGTTCCCACTTGCAGTGGCATAAAGGCCGGAAAACGTTTTAACAGTAAACTACCGCTAATCGTTTTTTGGGGTTTATCACCGGGTAACATCTGCCAAGGGATAGTATACAGTATGCGCCGACTCAAACGCGAAGGTTGTAAATCAAACGAGATGTTGTTGAGTTTAAAAAGGTGCGTTTGGATATCCGAAGGTAATCTCTCTTTTTCTGAATCGTCGCTACAGTGCGGTTTAAATTGATCCAATGCTTTTTGTAAACGAGCCGCGCCTTGCGTTGATTCGGCTAATAAGGTGGTGCTTAATAATGACATAGAGGGCACCACTGCTGGTTTACCCTCAGTACAAGTCGGTGTCCATAATTGCCAGCGGCGCAAAATGCGATCCTTTTCCCGATCAAATAAAACGGCCGCCCAATGAATATGGGGCGATTTGGCCACGGTGGCCTCTAAAAAACTGGGCGCTTGTTCTAAATAATAGGGGGCCACATTGGGATCATAAGGCATGACATTGCTCGGCAAGCGTAAACCCCGCGCTAACAAAATATGAGGGCAAGCCGTTTGACAATGCTGTGTTTCATAATTGGCCAGGTACGCTAACAAGGCAGCATCTTCTAACCGGCCTTTATCGGTTTGTTGCTCAGAGGCTAACATGATGTCAACGATAATGAGTTTCGGCTGTGCCGTCACGGCAAAATCCAGCAATTTCAACAGTTTATCACGCGGCGTTAAAGCCGGCTCTTTCCACTCGCGATAAGTTTTGTTGTCAATATCGAGGAGGACAAAATGCGGTGACGCTTTCAGCGGCGGTTGCCCCCGATAAAGACTGATCATCCAATCAACGTGTAAATCCTCAATATCGGCAATCCATTGACTGTCGTATAAACCGACAAATAACAGAGCAAATAGACTCCCAATCACCAGATTTTTAACAAAAGGCGTGCGTGACACCCAACAATATTGCCAACAACGTTGTAGGTAATGAAAAAAAGGTAAACGCGCCAACAGGGAACGGAGCCAACTGAATAGCCAGCCGAGCAGAATAAAGTGAATCAATAATTTGAGAAATCGCATCGTGTTATGACTCAGGATTAATGGTTAATAAGACAAGTTTCAAATAGTAATCATAGCAGAAAATGGGCAAGCACGATGGATTGCCCCTACATTTGAATTTAACGAAAATCAGGCCTTCGCGAAAATAAATTTGGAAGGAAAATGACAGCGAAGCATATTGATAAATATTGAAGGCCCGATTTTCGTTGCAAATATAAATTGTCGGCCTTACCAGCTATCAGTTTGTCAAAAGTACTTAGAATAAAGGATTGTTTCCATTGTAGAGACGCACGGCCGTGCGTCTCTAGCCGTGCGTCTCTAGCGATGCATCGCCTCGAAACAGAGACGCGAGGCATCGCGTCTCTACGAAAACTGATCGGGTTTCTTCCTTGATTATTTATTAATTAGAGTTTATATTGATTAAAGGTAACCCATTGATTTACTTAAAATTATAATTATAAAATATAATAAAATCAAGCTCTTAAGATTAAAGCCGTATAATGTCTATTAATCCGTTCAATCCCCTAATCCTTTGTACTTAACGGCAATGAGTTAAAAAAAAGGTTCGGTAGTCAGTACTTGTGTTAAGAAATTTAAACATCGGATTTAACTCTAAAAGACTCAATTTTTTAGGCACAGGCACTTTCTTGACTATGATACTTTCAAATACCAAACTAGCCACGAGCATTTCTCCTGAAATTTTAGTTAAAATTGAAAAATTAGGACAAAAAATGTGTTTGGAACCAAATCAAACCCTTTTTCAACGGGGAGATGATTCTGATTATCTTTATGTTATTTTGGAAGGCGATATTCTAATTGAAATGGGTTCAAAATCACCAATTTGGATTGGTGCGGGAGATATTATTGGAGAAACCGGATTTATATTAGGCACTAAACGCACTAGAAATATTAGGACAACGGCTTTAGGATGTAGCTTATGGCGTGTTCGTCGTTCTCTTATTTTTCAACAATCAAACCTTGAAATAACCATTTTGATGACACATCTTTTGTTAGCTTTAGCACCCCATATTGAGATTCGATTGTTGGAAATACTTAATGAACTTGAAACACTCACATTAAATCATTCAGTGAAACTCAATTTGATAAATTACTGTGATTTTGATCATCCTTCAATTCAACAGGTTGCGAAGCTTTTGCGCGGTAAAGATGAGTGGGAATCAGCCATTAACATCTGGGAATTTGTGCAAAGTTTGCCCTATCGTTTTGGTTTTTGGCATATAAAAGCCTCCCAAACTTTGGAATTGGGTTTTGGTATGTGTACGACTAAAGCAAATTTACAGGTTGCTCTGCTTCGTGCTTTGAATATTGAGGCGAAATTTGGAGAAGCACTAGTACAGTCAAAATACATGAGTCCCTTTCTTCTTCCAGCATACCTCAAACAAATCAAAAAAAAGAATATCAAACATTATTTTGCGATGGTTAAACTGGAGGGGCAATGGGTTCGTAGTGATGCCAGTTTTTCAACACAAGCCATGCAGATGTTAGCTGAACATTACCCACAACCATTTTCTCGTATGGTTCATGAAAAATTTCAAAGAGGGAAGCCTTTTTTTGTTGAAATTGAAGTACAAACGATTGACACTTTGTCCAGTCTTATGCCAAAAAAACCATTTTATAAATCTGGAAATATTGAATCAATGAACATTCTGCTTGACAAAAGACAAGGCACATCTATGCTGATGCCCCATTGGGTGAAACCAATTTTAGAACTGGTAAGTTATAATCCTAACATAGCTATTTTAAGAGCGATGGCTGCGCTCATCGTCGATGCCGACAAACTTTATTCTGCAATAAATAAAAGATCGGAATGTCGCTTATGAAGATTACGCCACTTAAAAAGGAAACCTATATTTTCAGAAAAATAATTTCAATCTGTGATGTTTTTTTTATCTCACGCAAAGACGCAAAGGCGCAAACCGCCAAGTCATTATGCTTAGCTTGATGCGCGAAGCGTGAGCAAATAATTATCTGGATATCTATAATATGAAAGAATGGGATATGACTCCCCCGTGGAACAGGGCAAGTCAAAGGTATTGATTGCGCCAACGATGCATAATTCACTGCATAACGCGATTCTGAGGGAGTCGCTGCAAAAGCTAAAAGCGATGGGGGTACACATTATTCCCCCCAGAGAAGCCAATGGTAAACATAATCTTCCTCATGAAAAAACCATAACGGCAGCAGTCTGCCGCGCGGCCAGTTCTTCATCTCTCAAAGGTGTGCCTATTCTAGTGACTGGAGGCCCAACCCCGGTGCCCATTGACAATGTAGGGCGAATTGTGAACCGTTTCCGTGGCAAATTACAATCTGCATTCGCTGGCGTGTAGGAACGAGAAAACCTCATTTAGGGTAAATTATGAAAATCTCTTTTAGTGAATTAGACTTAGAACAACTGACTCAAATTTCTCAAGGGTTCACTGACGGGAAATCGGTTGATGAACTATTTCCTTACAAGCCTTTAGTGGCATTTGAACAGTTCACACCAGGACCAATGCCATATCAAGGAATTACTTTATTCTTACTAAAGAGAAAACCTGATGTGACGAGTGTTCCATATCTGCTTATGTACCTTTTTCCTTAAACAGCACCAAATGCAGAGCACTTATCCGCATCGAATAAACAATCCTTGTCGTTATATTATCTATTTAAAAACGCGCTGATACTCTCCCAATAACCTTCTCCTATGCCAACATTATTATGAACTGTGTTTGGAATAGTTGTTTCATGCGTCATACCGCCCCAAGCTTCAATCAGTGCAACAGAATGTGAATAGGTAATAACCTGATCATGTTCAGACATCACGGCTAACATGGGCACTTTGATTGAAGGAGCCAAGGCGAGTGCATCAAAATGGTGTTTGAGCAGCAGAGAGACTGGCACGTAGGGATAAATTTCTTGTGCAATGTTTCTGATACTGTCGTAAGGCGATACGAGAATCACCCCTTTTAGGGGACGTTGGGAGGCCAAGTGAACGGCAACCCCTGTCCCTAAACTGCGGCCAAAGGCGACAATGTTGTTATTGTCTATATCGGCCCGTTGTGCAAAGGTATCATAAACTAATACGGCATCCTGAAATAAATGCTTTTCGCTTGGCGAACCTTCACTCAAACCATAACCTCGATAATTGACAACGAGCCATGACCAACCTTTGACATATTCAACATTCCTGATCCGTTTTGACACTTCTTCTGCGTTGCCGCCAAAGTAGATTAATAAGGGCGATTGTGGTTTCTGGGTGTTTTTGATATACCAGCCATGCAATGTCACATTATCAGGCGTTTTGATTTGAAGTTCTTCAACATGAGGATATTCGTTTTTTACCCAGCTTAAGTGTTCTGCTTGCTTTTTGATCTGGATAAAAAGTAACCTCTCTTGAGAAAAATACAAGAATGGATATAACAACAAGGGAATCGCAATCAAAACACCAAGTGTAATTCTGAGTAAAAATTTTAGGAGAGATTTTAGGAAAGACATGGTTTTTTGTAGTGGTCAATTGGATGTTAAACTAAAAACAAATAGAACGCTATTTAACCTCTTTATTTTGACTATTAATTCACTCAATTACAGAGTTATCATTAGAGGGAAAGGTTCACACAAGGGCAGGTTCAAAGGATTGCCCCTATAATAACAGATGCTATATAGGGGAAATAATTTGATCTGAACATTTGACATAACAATTCTATTGGTAGTAAAAACAACAGGAAACGATAATAATTTCCTCATTTGTTACTTTATAGATCAA
>Ga0316201_10004216_pt1 | contig 10820 bp, 7 predicted proteins | sample CS6wburrow_MG_FD_204516 | JGI IMG/M metagenome (GOLD analysis project Ga0316201, IMG submission 204516) | Coastal sediment microbial communities from Delaware Bay, Delaware, United States - CS-6 worm burrow | ecosystem: Environmental > Aquatic > Marine > Coastal > Sediment | place: USA: Delaware... | reverse complement strand
TGTCGCCGACAACCAGCTCAGCCAGATTGATGCCCTCGTAACTCAATGGCGTCTCGCGTGTCACCGTGCAGCGGCCACGACTAATGACATAGAAATAATTGCCTTCATCGCCCTGCTTGATAACGACGTCTCCCGCTTTATGGTTAACCTGCTGCAGGCGCATGAAGATAGTCTGAATATTCGCGGGCGGTATCTTTTGGAATGCTTTGCTATGAAGAAAGGCGGTCATCCAGTCTCCGGTCTCCTTCAGTTGTTCGGTGCTGAAGTCACCAACTTCATAGATGCCGGTCTGATCCAGGGTCAATGTCACATCCAGAAGTTCACTATCTATACTGATGTATCTAACGTCGCCTGCCGCTACGGCAGTCTGATGGCGTGGCAGTATAGGAGCGATCGGGTTACGTGCTTCATCCGTCCCACCTGCGATGGCCTGAACAACTTCGTCGCCTTCTTTGAGTTCTATCATCCCGGATAGCAAATAGACCGTCCGCTTATCTGTATCGCCCTTCTTGAAAAGCGTCTGGCCGCGGTTCGCTTCCAGCAATTTGATCTTATGGAGAATCGTGCGGAGGGTATCCGTCTTCAGCCCGTTCAGCGGGGAGAGGCTTCCGAGTTGAGCAATGTCAAGTTTACTGGCCATAGAGTACCGGACGATCCTTGCCCGGAGGAGTTCCAGTCCGGGACGCTTCGAAGTCTAACATGAGGTGAATGTATGCTACGGGGCGCAAGCAGTCCATCGAGACTTGGGAATTTTAGCCATTTGAAAGACCGCTTTCTTCGATAACAGATCCTTCTGTCGCATCTTTCGCCTGACTAGCGTACGGCACTCTTATATTGCAGAATTCAAGCGTATCGGATACAACGACTCAACAAGTTACACGTCTTTTTCCGACACCTTTAGTTACGACAAACATCATTCCTGTTCTGAAACAAGCTGCTTGGTCATCGGGATGACCTGCATCATTACGCCGTCTCCACGATCATGATCGACAGGCTTGCCGGCTATGAAACCGTGCGCGGTGTAAAGACGCTGTCCGGGTAACGTTGACCCCAGCGATAGGGATCGAAAGCCTGCTTTCCTGGCCTCTTCTTCGCAGCGCGTTAAGAGTGCCGAGCCAATACCTTGCCGTGAATATTTCGGAAGGACAAAAAAGGCCCTGATACGGGCCGGGTCCGTGGCCGGATCAAGGGGCGCCGCACTGCGCGAAGCATCGTTGTCCGATCCGAAAAGCGTTGTCCTGAAGCTCCAGCCACCACAGGCCGCCAATTCGGCGCTCACATAAACCAGGAAATACGTTCCATCTTGAACAAGCTGGGTATCGAGTCCCCATATCCCTTTTAACGCGGCCTCGATCACCTCATCGGAATAGTCGGGTTTGCCGAGCCCACGGGCGGACTCGGCCACGAGCCGCGTGATTGCCGGGCAATCCGCCATTGTTGCTAATCGAATCTCCATACATACCTAGAATTGAGTAACAGGCACAGTCATTTGAAATATTGGCTCAACGATCGATAGCATTTGATCGACAGGACTATAGCTCGGCGATCTTCCGCCCAAACTCTTCGACTCTGTCCCAGTCAGTGAATTCGATCGTCAAGGTCGGGTCCGTCGGGCCCTTTGTCATCCACATAATGAAACGAATCATGTGCTTATCGACGAAACCGAGACTCGGATAGTCAATTCGGCCGGCAAACACATCGAGCAGCTGCGGTTTCCACTCTATTTTCTTAAGGAATTTCTGCAGGTAGGGGTTAGTTTCCGGCCGGTTCTTTTCCGGTTTGCGCGCGACTACGTTGACCGAGAAGAAGGCGTTCGGCTGGCCCTCCAGAATCTTCTGGTTTTTCTTGATAAATTCATTCACCAGCAACTGGTGTTTGCCGTACCGAATGCTCGCCCCAATCACAACCTTGTCGAATGTGCCGGCAACCAATTCCGGGCCGTCTTTGACATCAAGCAGCTGAACGCTGTGACCATGGGTTTCGACTGTCTGCTTGAGGCGCTTGCAGATTTCTATCGTGTGACCGTCGGTAGTGGAGTAAAGGATAACGACTCTTGCCATATTGCACCGTCTTGTTTGTTGCTAATTAGCCGCAGGCTCTGGACAGGATACTAGAACGTCAGGCTGAACGTCGCGCCACCGACCTCGTTTCGACTTACGCGGATAAACCCACCATGCGCGATCATTACCTGCCTCGCCAGAGCGAGCCCAACGCCGGACCCTCCCTCTTTCGTCGTAAAGAAAGGAACGAATATCTTTGTTGCCATTTCGTCAGAAACCCCGGGGCCATTATCGTTCACCTCAATAACGACATTGCTGCGTCGATTCAAACGACCACTAAGCCTGACAACCGGTTTATCCACGAGTTTCGTAGCCTGCCACGCATTGCGTAGCAAGTTCAGCAGTACGGGCTCCAGAAGATCGCGATCCGCGTAGACGTCAAGCTCCGTTGGAGAAACTGTGTCCAAGAACTGCACATTATCGCTGGGGCATTCCGCCACCGCGAGACGGCTGACTGTATCGAACAAAGCCGAAAGACGAACACGCTGCTTCTCGGGCGGCGCGAGTCGAGAAATTTGTCGGTAACTCTCAACGAACTGGGTAAGACTATCCGAACGCCTTGCGACCGTAGACACCGCGTCCCGTAGGTCGTGGAGATCGTCCAAGACCGGTTCGTGATTCACCGCCTTTTTGATAGCGTCATCGACTACGTCCACAGCCGTCGTCGCAAGTGAGGTGACGGGCGTAATGGAGTTCATAATTTCGTGGGTCAGAACACGCACGAGGTCTTCCCATGCTTCGGCTTGAGTTGCGTCAAGTTCGGACTGAATGTCTTGTAGCGAGACGAGGCGCTCACTTTTCCCTGCAACGACAATTTCCGTTGTCGCCAGGGTCAGGTGATATTCGATTCCCTCGACCGTAAACGTAACCAGTTGGCGATCACCCGGAACGGCTAAAGCTACTGCTTCGGCGAAGTTGACACCGAATCTTCTCAGGTCGCTGAGCTTCGTAACGTGCTCCGCCCCAAATAAGCGGCGCGCCGCATTGTTCTGCAGTGTAATTGCATCATCCGCATGTAGTGTAAGCAACGGAACCGGTATGTGCTCGATCAAGGCACGCAATCGGCGAATGTCCGTTTCCTGACCGGTACCCCGTTCACGCACACGCTCCATTATTTCCGTGAACGCGTGCCCGAGAGACTCAAAACCCGAACCGTCATTCTCGAAATCGAATCGCTGCGAGTAGTCCGCATACCGGGCGGCGTCCAGAAACCGGGCGACCTCCCTGTTGGTACGACTCACGTGTCGCCAAAGCTCGGCCGCCAACACAATCAACACAGCAAGCGCCAGGAGAGTCGCGCTGTGGTAGCCAGGACGCAGCCATAGCCAGACCACAGCCGCCATCGCCAGACCCGCGAGCACGAATCGGACAGTCAACAGGATCAGGAAACGTTTAGATATCATGCTTTTCCATACGCCGATACAACGATGCACGGGTCAACCCCAGCTCGCTCGCGGCACGCGAAATATTGAAACCGTGCTTGCGCAGGGCCTTCTGGATCGTTTCTTTCTCCATATGATCCAGGTTGAGAATTGTTGGCGCGATTGATACTGGCTGTTTGCCAGACACGTCGTTCACATAGTCTAGCTGCAAGTCGGTGGGCTCAAGAACATCACTGGACGCGAGTATCACAGCACGCTCGATAGCGTGGCGCAGGGCACGTACGTTTCCAGGCCATTCGTAATTAAGGAGCGCTTCCTCTGCAGCCCGTGAGAACTTTCGAGGATTTCCTGGGTACCTCCGGGAATAGATTTCCATGTAGTGACGCGCGATCGGCAAAATATCATCGACACGTTCACGCAGTGGTGGAATGGTCAGCTCGACTGTATTCAGCCGAAACAGCAAATCAGGCCTGAAATGCTCCGGGTCTCTAAGGCGACTCGACGGCACATTGGTTGCGGCGACGATTCGAACGTCGAAATCCTGAGGCTTGTTGGAGCCAACGGGAGTAACCCGTCGTTGTTCCAGAACGCTCAAGAGTTTTGTCTGCAGATGTAATGGCAGGTTTCCAATTTCGTCGAGGAACAGGGTTCCGCCATTTGCCGCCTGAATGCGGCCCAGGCGATCCTCACTGGCGTCAGTGAACGCCCCTTTACGATGCCCGAATAATTCGGACTCGAAAAGCGATTCGCTGATCGAGCCCATATCGATAGAAAGAAATATTTTATCGGACCGCAGTGATTGTCGATGAATCTCTCGTGCGATGAGTTCCTTGCCAGTGCCGTTCTCGCCTAGTATCAGCACGTTCGCGTCGGTTGGTGCTGCGCGATTCACCAGCTCCAGAACCTCGGCCATCTGTGCTGACTCTCCGATGATATCGGCTGCACCTGAAGCAGACTCTTCGAGCAATAACTGGTTGGTCTTTCGAAGAGCCTCTGTCTCGACACGGCTGCGGTGCAGCTTGACCGCAGCAGAAACCGTCGCGACTACCTTTTCGTTTTGCCATGGCTTGGCGACGAAATCTGTCGCGCCGTGCTTCATCGCTTCAACGGCCGTATTAATATTGCCGTGCGCCGTGATCATAACGACAACTGCGTCGGGGTCGATTTCGAGTATTTTTTGCAGCCAGGCCATGCCCTGATCGCCGCTCGACTCGCCCGGACCAAAATTCATATCGAGCAGAATGGCGTCGATCTGACGTTCGGCAAGAAGGTCAGGGATGAGCACAGGATCGTTGCAAGTGACGACCTCGGCGAATTGGCGCCGCAGCAACAGCCGGCCGGCTGTCAAGATGTCTTCATCGTCATCGACGATAAGAATGTTGCCTGCTTTGCTCACGTCGGCGACTCCTGGACTGTCCGAAATCGTACACTCACTGTCCGCCAGCGTACAGTTTCCGCTACGTGTTCTTACGGAAGCTTAGTATAAACAAGGGCTTATAGGTTGGCATGGGACTTGCTATGACTATAGGTATGCACAGAGTGCGAACGTGAGAAGGGCGAAACTTATTGTGGAAAAAATCAGGAAAATCCGGGAAAGCAGCCAACCGTCAGGCATGGGTATATCCGGCCAGGGAATGGACCGCAAGGTGGCAAAGAAAACCCCGATCGGTCGCAATGTAGCGTATGCCGCTGCGGGCCTCCTTTTTATCGTGTTCGCGTGGTGGCTAATCGACACACTTATGAGTGGTCGGAGCCTTAGTATCAATTCCCAGCGCATCACCGTCTCGGCCGTAACGGTTGGGACTTTTGAGGATTTCATACCGCTGCGCGGTCGGCTCGTGCCCAGGAGCACCGTTTATCTCGATGCTATCGAGGGGGGGCGCGTGGACGAGATTCTCGTCGAGGATGGCGCCATTGTTGAAGCGGGTGATCTGGTCGCGGTTCTTTCCAACACAAACTTGCAACTCGAGGTGCTTGGCCGCGAGGCAGCCGTTACGGAACAGCTCAACAATATGCGGACCATCGAGCTGCAGCTCGAACAGAATCGCCTCTCCCACAAGCGCAATCTCGTTGAAATCGACTATCAAATTACGCGGCTTTCCCGTGCGATCGGCCGGCAAACAGAGTTGGTATCCAAAGACCTCGTATCACAGTCAACGCTGGACGAGCTCCAGGACGAGCTAAGCTACTTTCGCAATCGCCGCGAAATCACGCTTGAAAGCCAGGCGACTGATACTCGAATGCAGGAGCAGCAGCTCAAACAGCTCCGTGAGGCGGGCGACCAACTGCAAGCGGGCCTCGGCTTCGCGCGCAAAAACCTCGAGGACCTCAACGTCCGCGCACCGCTACCGGGCAAGCTCTCCGGCTTCAACATCGAAGTTGGCCAGTCGATAGTCCGCGGTGGCCGCCTCGGACAAATCGACGATCCGGATGGATACAAACTCAACGTGAAGATCGACGAGTACTATCTCGGCCGAGTTGATCTGCAACAGATTGCAGTAGCTGACCACAATGGTCGCGACATCGATTTGCGAGTCTCAAAAATATACCCGCAAGTGAACGAAGGTCAGTTTGAAGTAGACATGGTCCTGGCAGATGAGCCGGCCGGTCTCCGGCGCGGACAGACTTTGCAGGTCCGGCTGACACTCGGCGACAACTCCGACGCGATTCTGATTCCCAATGGTTCTTTTTACCAGGAGACGGGCGGCAATTGGATTTTTGTAGTTTCGCCGGATGGCCGCGAAGCCGTGAAACGCAACGTACGCCTTGGTCGTCGCAACACCAATTATATCGAAGTTCTCGACGGACTCGAGCCTGGAGAGAAAGTAATTACATCACCTTACACAAGTTATACCGACATGGATCGACTCACGCTGGACGCCAAGTGATCGCCGTCAGATAGCCCCGTCTATTCGAATTTAATCTGAGGATTTTTCCAATGCTAAAACTACATAATATGTACAAAGTCTACAGCACCGATGAGATCGAGACAGTCGCGCTCAACGGCGTCAATCTTGAGATCGAACAAGGTGACTTCGTCGCGATCATGGGGCCATCGGGCTGTGGAAAATCGACGCTGTTGAATATAGTCGGCATGTTGGATAACCCGTCGGACGGCGAGTACTTCTTTTTCGACGAGAACGTTGCGCCCTACTCGGAAGCCCAGAGAAGCGAGATTCGCAAACAGAACATCGGCTTCATCTTCCAGAGTTTCAACCTGATCGATGAACTGACTGTCGCAGAGAATATCGAGCTCGCACTGCTCTACCACAACATGCCTTCTGCCGAGCGAAAGAAGCGTGTTAACGCAGTAATGGATCGCATGGGTATCGCCCATCGAGGCAATCATATGCCTGGCCAACTGTCGGGCGGCCAGCAGCAGAGAGTCGCGGTCGCAAGGGCGGTGGTAGGCGATCAGCCGCTAATTCTCGCCGACGAACCTACGGGTAACCTGGACTCAGTGCACGGCCAGGAAGTTATGGAGCTGCTGCGTTCTTTGAACAAGGAGGGAACGACGATTGTCATGGTCACGCACTCACCCTCCCATTCTGATTATGCTCATCGCACCGTAAATCTGTTCGACGGCCATATCGTCACCGAAAATACGCGCGCCGCTTAGGGCGAGGCTGACTGAATACCATTTGGGGAAGTCAATGTTCTGGAACAATTTAAAAATCGCGCTGCGAAACCTGCGAAAAAATAAGATATTCGCGGCAATTAATATTTCCGGCCTCGCCCTGGGCCTTACGGTCTATGTATTCGGCGGCCTGCTGGTCAACTATGAACAAACGCACGACCTGTTCTTTGAAAACACGCCACGCATATTCACGCTCGGCTCAACAGCGGCGCCCGACTTGAACGTTGGTATCGACCAAATGAACTCCACGTTCACGACCGTCGGCCCGATCGTCGAAGCCGAACTGCAGGACGTCGAGGCAGTGGCCCGCAGCGTCAATAACGAATACTTGTTGACTATGGAAGCGGAGAGTTTTTACCAGGGCGTCCGCTTCGCCGACCCGTCGTTCCTCGACATTTTCGATTTCAATTACATTTACGGTGACGCTAGCGCTCTCGAAGACCCTTCCGGCCTCCTGATTACGGAGTCGGTTGCGATTAAGTACTTCGGCAATACGGACGCCGTCGGCAAGGTTGTCACATTCGACAACGAGTTTGACTTCTACGTCTCTGCCGTTGTCGCCGACGTCCCGCTGAACTCGCACTTCAACTCACAGCTTTTGGAAGACTCGCCGTTTGAGATTGTAGCGCCGATAAGCGGCCTCAAGCGCATGCGCGACTGGGACCTGGCCGGCAACTGGAACAACCTTTCTATTGGCGACATGACCTATGTCATGCTGCCAGACGAACTCGACGGTGCCTGGTTGCAGTCGCAGATGGACGGTATTTATGAACGGCATGTCCCGGAGGATCAGCAGGGCGTCATCGCTGATTTCATTGTCAGCCCACTGGTCAAAGCGAACCTCGCGATATGGGACATGATCGGACTGCCAGTGATTTCGGTCATCTCACTATTGAGCTTAATGGTACTTGTCGTCGCCTGCGTGAATTACACGAACCTCGCCACCGCGCAATCGCTCGGCCGCAGCCGCGAAGTTGGCATGCGCAAGACGATGGGCGCCAGTCAGACACAGCTGCTTATGCAGTTCCTGATTGAAAGCCTGGTGATTGCTGCAATCGCAATGCTCTTCGCCATCGCGTTCCTGGAGATCATTATCCCATTGTTCAATAACGCGACGAACAAAGACCTTACGCTAAACTACGTTGCGACAATGCCATGGCTATTATTGACAACCGCATTGGTCGGACTATTGGCGGGACTGTATCCTGCCTGGCTGATTACGCGCACGAACCCGATTGAAGCACTGCGCGATATTGCAAGGAAAGGCAAGAAAGGTTCGAAAGTGCGCTCGTTCATGATTGGAGCTCAATTCGCAATATCTGCTTTCATGCTGGCAATAGTCAGCATTGTCTACATGCAGAATGAGCGTGTGCAGGAGTCAAGCTACATATTTCCCCGTGACGAGATTTACACACTCGACCGCCTGCAGGTTGAGGGCATTTCGGATCGTCTGGACACGTTGAAGAATGAACTGGAATCGCTGCCGAACGTGGACAGCGTCTCCTATTCATCACAGGTTCCCTTCGAGCAAAACAATTCGCGGAGGAGCTTCTCTCTCCAGCCTGGAGATGAAGCAGGAGAATTTGGCCTGCAGATTCTGCGCATGTCACCGGACTTTCTCGAAACCTATGATATTCCGGTTCTGGCGGGCAGAAACCTGAGCAGAGATATCTCTAACGATGCAACGATCGAAGACGAAGATCAGCAAGCAACTTTGAACGTGCTTATCAACGAACTTGCGCTGGATAGAGTGGGTGCAAGCACGGCTGCCGACGCGATCAACAAGCGCTTCTACCTGCTGAACGACGAAGGCGTGAACACCGAGTACATCGTTGTTGGTGTTGTACCAACTCAGAATATCGTCGGGTTGTTCAATGAGGAAAAGGCATGGTTGTACATGTATACGCCGTACTCACTGCGAATTGGCTCCGTACGGATAACGGGCGGCAGCATTATGGAGACGGTCGCGAGCATCGAGGATGTCTGGAATTCAGTGATTCCGGATTATCCAATGCAGGGGCGTTTTCTTGATGAGGTTTTTGACGACGTCTACAACATTCTCAAATACATGAACATGGCACTCGCCGGATTCGCGTTTATCGCGCTGTCGCTCGCCCTGATTGGCTTGTTCGGCCTTGCCGCGTTCATGGCGACGCAGAGAACCAAGGAGATTGGGGTTCGCAAGGTGCTTGGTGCCAGCTCATTGCAGATCGCACGACTACTGGTATGGCAGTTCTCTACCCCCGTAATGTGGGCGCTGGCTGTCGCCCTACCCGCCGCGTATTTCGCATCTAACCAGTATCTCAACTTCTTTGCAGACCGTATTGAAGCGCAGATTCCCATCCTCCTTATCGCCGGCGCCATCGCCGTCATGTTGGCTTGGGGAACAGTGGCCGCGCACGCCATACGCATTGCGCGCTCCAATCCCATCATGGCCTTACGCTATGAGTAGGTGATATCCATAACTGCTTCTGCCCGCAAAATGCCCTACAAGATAGGATAGGAGAACCTAGATGGACGGGCATGTCGACATCAAGCGGCTAAGCGACCAGCTGGCATCGATTTGCGAGCGCGCGGTTAAGCTGGAGTCCGACTTCTCCGATGAGCTCAGTGCCGTTCATCCTGAATTCCGTGACAGCGCCAGGAACCTCGTGCACTACCTGGCATTGCGCCAGTCTGATATTAGTGAACTTCAAGATGGCCTTTCCGGCCTCGGCCTCTCCTCGTTGGACCGGGCTGAACGCAACGTTATGGGGTCGCTGCGTGCCGTATGGTCGGCCTTGCGACAACTGAATGGTGATTCGAACGAGGCGGCCGATCTGGAAGGCGCATCACTGCCACTTTCCAACTCGCGGGCCGATGCGCACAAGATTGCCATCCTCGGAGACCACCCCGAGGGCCGTGATGTGAACATCATGGTGACATTGCCAACGGAGGCCGGGCAAAGCCACGAGCTGGTGTCGGAAATGATAGCCGCTGGAATGAACGTCGCCCGAATCAACTGTGCGCACGATGACGCTGCATGCTGGGAGCGCATGATCGAAAACGTGAGGGCGGCAAGCATCGAAGCCGGCAATGACTGCAAAGTCATAATGGATCTCCCAGGTCCGAAACTTCGCACGGGCGAACTTCGCCCTGGCCCTCGAGTGCTGCACCTGCGGCCACGGCGAGATCCACTGGGCCGCGTAATTGCGCCGCGACGCGTTCGATTCATGCCCGATGACATTCCGCGGCGTGGCACAAAGGCGGCGGTCATTCCGGTGCCGCGCGAATGCGTTGAATACGCGAAGCCGGGAGACGAGATCCGATTCAAGGATACGCGTGGCAAGAAACGGCGCCTGACAATCGTCAGCAAAGATGAAAAAGGCCTGTCGCTCGACGCCTATAAAGGCGCCTATATCGCCACCGGGAGCAAGTTTCGACTGGTAAGACAAGATACTGGCGAAACACTCGCATACCGCATTGGCGAGTTGGCACCGGTCGAACAGCCCATATTACTGCGCGAGGGAGACACGCTGATTCTCCATCGCAGCAATGTTCCCGGTGAACCCGCGAAAGAAGACGCGGATGGCAACGTCATCGCACCTGCACATATTGCCTGTCAGCAGCCGGAGGTTTTCGAGTTCGTCGCATCCGGAGATCCAATTTCACTGAACGACGGAAAAATTTCCGGCGTCGTGCTATCGGTGAGTGACGACGAGCTCGAGATAGAAATAACGAAGGCCAAGCCAACCGGAAGCA
>Ga0316201_10004215_pt1 | contig 10820 bp, 10 predicted proteins | sample CS6wburrow_MG_FD_204516 | JGI IMG/M metagenome (GOLD analysis project Ga0316201, IMG submission 204516) | Coastal sediment microbial communities from Delaware Bay, Delaware, United States - CS-6 worm burrow | ecosystem: Environmental > Aquatic > Marine > Coastal > Sediment | place: USA... | reverse complement strand
CAAGCGGGAGCGTTGTCGTTCATCCACCGTGTTGGCGTTGCGCGCCAGCGAAGCCCGCGAGCATCAATGCTTTTTCGAGTGTTGCGTGCGCGGGAGTAACCCAGATTGTCGAAAACAGGTGCCGATCACGACAATGACTGCCACGCCACCAATGCATCGCACAGGTAAATTCCGAGACGTTCTGACGGAAAACGCACAATTACCGGGATAGACGATGTAACAAATTCACTCCATACCGCTTGTAAGGGCAGACACACTCAAAACATGGAAACCAATCATGGCACGATCCTTTGCGCTGTTCGGACTGATACTCGCGATGAGCGCATCCGCCCAGCCAGTTCTCGATGACGGCCTGACCCGGACTTTGACCTGGTCGGGCGAATTCGTGAATCGCGAAGCGGGAGCGCGACGCGAGCTCATCGTGAACGTCTGGTATCCGATCCGGGAACAGGATGACCACTGGTCGCTGATCCTGCTTGCTCCTGGGCGGGGCGTATCATCTTTGTCCTATGCGCATGTCGCCGAATATCTCGCGACGCACGGTTTCGTAGTCGCAGGCATCGATAGCCCAGGAAGTGGACGGCAGGTCTTTTCGGACGGGCGCGTGGTTCCTCCGGATCCCAAGCTCGAGCCGCCGCCCGGACTTATGGCCGGACCCTACATCGAAGTCGATCAGTTCTTCGCCGCAGCCGCAAAAGCAGGCGCGGCGGACCTCGCATTTGTACTCGATCGAATCTCCGAGGCCAAAGCCGGGGAAGGCATGCCTTTTGCTGGCCGGGTGGATGCTAATAGGGTAGCGCTGCTTGGCCATTCGTTGGGCGGACGCATAGCAGGAGCATTTGCTGCACAAGATAGTCGCGCGGCCGCCTGGATCGGGCTCGAGGGGCTGGCGCCGAGGATTGCTCGCAGGCAGGGCCTCGGCATTCCGGCGTTGGCAATCCTCAGCGAGGGTATCTGGCCGTACGCTATTGGCAACGTCCGTGAGCTGGCGTGGTGCGCGCAGAAACCCACATACTTCGTGAAGATGACAGGGATCGAGCACAACACGATCACAGACAGCGCAACGGCCGCGCCCGACGGCGCTATGCCGGCCGGTCAGCTAAGGCTTGCCGAGACGATTCGAATGTTTTTCGAGCACCACTTGGTTGATCCAGTATCACCCCTGCAGGATTGGCCGGACGGTGTGAATGTTGAATTGCACGAAGTACCTTCCGGTGAAAGACCCTCGGGACTCATCTGCGATGGCTGACCAAACGCATGAGGACACGTTGATGCAGAAGGCCGCAGCAGGCAGTCGTGAGGCGATGGATCGCTTGTATGCAGATCTCGCCCCACCGCTGTACAACTACGTGCTGCGACTCTCTGGCGATCCGGAGCGAGCAGACGATGCACTCCAGACGACATTTTTGAATGCCTGGCATGGCCGGGCTTCGTTTCGCGGGAAGGGCGCGCGCCCCTGGTTTTTCGTTATCGCGCGAAATGCAGTATTTCGGCACTTCCCTGGTGAAACGGTGCTTGAGTCTGTCGATAGCGTTTCTTCGGCCACAAGTCCGGCCGACGAGCATCAAGCAACTGAACTTGCTGATCGCCTTGACGAGGCGTTGGCGAGGCTGTCCGCAGACACTCGCGAGGCCATCGTTTTGTCTCGTTTATCGGGTTTGAGCCTCGAAGAGATTGCAGACCTTCTGGGCGTGAGCAATGGCGCGTTGCGGGTACGCCTTTCGCGCGGCCTGAAACGACTGAAAGAGGAACTTGAGTTATGAGCAAGAATACGGACGCTCGCGAGTTTTGGCACTCCGAGCTAGGTGACGATTCCGGCAAGGCGCTGTGGAACGCGTTCACGGAGGTCGAGCCACCGGAGCTCGACCGGCAGACTTCAGGCCGCCCGCAAGCACCCTGGCTCTGGATGGGGATGGCGGCATCCTGGTTGGCTATAGCTGCCCTGTTTGCATGGAACTTTGATTTGCAGAAAGACGTGGTGGAGGCGCAAGAACAGACAGCGCTGGTCTTGCTGGAGGCTGAGCGCAGTGATCGGGTACTCGCAGGTCTCGCAAACGTCCGTCAACTCAAGCGAGATCCCGAAATCAGTGCCGCGCTGCTGGAGCTGTTAAAAAATAGCGACGACCCCAACGTCCAGATCGACGCGCTCGACCTTCTTCTGGACAATGTATTGAAGGACCCCGACCTTCGGCGCGAGGTGCTGGAGCAGGTTCGGTTCAATCGCTCATTCGTAGAATTCGCAATCCAATCCCAGGAGGTTCGCACATGAAGCAGATTGCCATTATAGCGACCCTATGTTTGCTTGCTAACGCCGTTGCCGCGAAAGAGACATCCGTTACCATTCCGCTAACGACGGCGCATGAGCGCGTCGTCGTGGCGCTCTGGGAAGGCGATATCAAGGTCACTTCGGGCGCGGCAGGCACCGTGATCATAGTCTCGGATTGCGAATTGCATGAATCGGAAGCGCCCGAGCAAATGGAAGGTTTTCGCAGTCTGCGATCGAGCTCGGTACTTCCAGACATTGTTCCGGGCGACGAGGTTATCGCCATTCGAACTTACGAGGGTGGCCCGCGATGTTCTGTCACGCTGGAGGTGCCTGAGCGGCTAGACCTCCATACCCGCGTCAATTTCTCCGGTTCAATTGACGTGGACGCAAGACACGGCAGATTGCTCGCATGGTCCGCGAACGGTGATGTGAGTGTTGCCAACCACAGCGGTAGTCTGTCGGTAACGGCGATGAACGGCGACGCGACGGTCTCAATAGGCGACGAGGGAATCGACGCAGATTCGGCGATCACGGCTGCAAACGGCACGCTGACAATCACGGTCAATCCGGACAGTATCCCGGCGATGCGTGCGCAGGCTCGCTGGGGGGAGGTTCAGACGAATCTGGATGCAACATTCGAGGAAGTGGTCCAGGCCGGCGGCACCTGGTTTGCTTTAGAGGGGGGCGCCGCCGCCCCGATACTGACGATGCGAAACCTGAATCGAGATATCGTAATTCGCAGCTCGAGTCCGTGATGCGGCTCCTCTCGAGATATCACCGAGTGATGCGACTCCGGATCATCAAGAATTCCCGATTCGTTGCATACGTGTTTGCCTGCTCGGCTGCCATTGCGGGTGCTGCGAATGCGGACCAGCTAACACCAAGCGCTGGGCTGACTGCCGAGATTGATCGCGTCGTGTCACCTTACGTTTCAGCCGGCGACTTTATGGGAGTGATCGGCATTCAACGCGACAATGAGCCACCGCTTTTGGTTTCATACGGGCTGGCCAGTATTGAACTTGCGGCTCCGCACGGCGCAAAGAGCAGGTTCTTAATTGGTTCCATTTCGAAGCAGTTCACGGCCGCTGCGATCCTGCTACTCGAACAAGATGGCAAGCTCAAGACGAACGATAGAGTGCAACTGCACTTGCCTGATTTCAAACCGGAGGCGCCAATCACGATAGAGCAATTGCTGACACATACCTCAGGTGTTGCAGACGTCTATTCGCTGAGTCGGTACAGGGAGACATCGGGGCAGGGCGGATCTCTCGAAGACGTATTGCGTGACCTGAATAGCATGGACTTGAATCACGGGCCGGGCTCTACGTTTGCCTATAGCAACGGTGGCTACTCTGTCCTCGCAGCAATTATCGAGCGAACCAGCGGCCTGTCTTACGGAGACTTCCTGCTGGACCGAATCTTTAATCCCCTAGGCATGACCAGCACGTCTCACGACGGCGCGGCGCCAGCTACGCCAAACAAGGCTGCTGGTTACGATCCCTGGGGTGTCCGCGCGTTGGTACCAGTTACGCCGCCAAGCCCTGCCTTTACCACTGGATCAGGGTCATTGTGGTCTTCTGCTTCGGACTTATTGACATGGAACAGCGCCTTGCATGGTGGCCGGCTACTGACCAGCGCGTCGTACACAAAGCTCACACGTGACTACGGATTTTCCTATGGCTTTGGAGTGAGTGTTTTCAATCGATTCGGGCGCGAGGTCATTGGACATGATGGACGAATAACCGGCTACGCCAGCGACCTTGCGCGCTATCTGAACGAGCAGGTATCGATCGTGGTTCTAAGCAACGTCCAGTCTGTCGCCCGTGACGAGATTCGACGATTAGTGGCGGCGGTCGTTTTCGACGAAGTGATCGATATTCCCGACGGCAGAGAATTCTCCGGTCGTCTTTCAGACGATTCTTTGGCAGAACTTGCAGGCGTATACTCGTTTGGACCGAGTTTTGACGTGACAATCAGTTTCAAGGATGGACGCTTGTTGGCCCGAGCCAACGAAGGCAGCGAATCGGAATTGTTGCCACTAGCCGACGGGGCATGGTTTTCGCGCGTGCTGTATGCAACCGTTCGCTTTGGGCGCAATGATACGGGTGAGATCAACCAGCTTATTTGGGGTGACGGGAATAATGCGCCCATTGGAAATCGCAAGAATTAGGCCTGTTTACGCTTATCCTTCTGGGCGATATACGCCCCGACTAAACCAGCAACCAACACGGCAATGTAGAACTGGCCAAACACAGCCTGCATATAGGCCATTGCTCTGGCCGTTGCTGAAATGGGTAACAGGTCCCCGCTACTGTCCCTTGCGAGGCATCAAGAGAACTGGAATGTCATGTTAAAACTCGTTTTAGCTCTCGCTGCTGGATACATCTTTCTCGTCATCGCCGTGTATCTGATGCAAGGTCGCATGCTTTACCTGGCAGACGTGCCCGGGCGAACATTGATGATGACACCCGGCGATGTTGGCATGGATTATGAAGAAGTCTATATCGAATCTAGCGATCGAGTAACGTTGCACGGCTGGTTTATTCCCGGGCGCTCCGCTCAAGTGGTGTTGTTCTTTCATGGCAATGCTGGAAATATCTCGCATCGGATAGAATCGATCCGGCAGTTCCGTGACCTGGGATTGTCGGTGCTGATTATCGACTATCGCGGATACGGTCAGAGCAATGGCCGCACTACCGAAGCAGGGCTCTATAGCGATGCTGATGCAGCGTGGCGCTATCTCGTAGAGGATCGTGGCGTCGCTGAGAGCGATATTGTGATTTTCGGGCGTTCATTGGGTGCCTCTGTTGCCTCACGGCTCGCCGCGAATCACCAACCAATGGCGCTAATCGTGGAATCGTCCTTCACGTCCATACCCGACATCGCACAGGAGCTCTATCCATGGCTTCCGGCACGCTGGCTGAGCCGCCTCAAGCACGCGACCGGAGATCATATTCGGGATGTTCAATGTCCGGTACTCGTCGTTCATAGTCGCGATGACGAGATCATTCCGTTTCACCACGGCGAAGCGATTTTCTCATCTGCGAACGAGCCCAAGACGCTATTGACGATTCGCGGAACCCATAACGATGCATTCCTTCGTGACGAGCGTGCTTATACCACGGGGCTGGAAGCGTTCTTGACAGGGCTTTCCGAGCTCAAATAGTCGGCGAGCTGCGACGAGACAATAGTCGGGAGCCATTCAAGTGTCCGTCAGAGTCTATTTACGCGTGCGGCTTAGCACCCGGGCTTCGCATTAAGGAGATGCAATTAGTCGACTCTTGGGTCGTCCAAGAGTCTGCGAATGATCGGTTCAGATTCCTCACCATGCAGGACATCGGCATCAATCATCAATTGGTCAGCACCGGACGTGTAATCCATATCTGGTGGAATGGCGGGTGGTGCAGTGCTGACGTTCATCGCGACTTCGGTGCGCAAAGGATAGAACACACAGTAAACGCTTCTGAACGTCAGACAAGATAAAAGAGTACGTATGCAGTTAGCAGTACGGCGATCCAGAGCGCCGTCGTTCCTATGGACCAGGCGCGCGCAAAGACTCCGGCCCGCGAGAGCTGAGTGCCGAAATGACCTCCGGCCCGCTTGCGCAAAGCGTCGAGGAATTTGCCGATGCGAGTTTGCAGCGCGATACCGATCGAGGCGCCTGTCGTATAGATCGTACGCGCGATCCGGTACAGCAGAACGCGCCACAACCAGTCCGAATCCAGGCTGATGGTAAGAGTGCGCTTCATCAGCGGCAGCAACAGGAAGAACGCGAGACCGGAGAACAGCAGCAGCTGCAGGTAGAACAGGACTTTGCCGGCCGTGTAGGGCACGTATTCGACCGGATACGGCAGGTACGCGTACAGCAGGTTGGGGAACACACCGAGCAGGATGCAGAGCACGCTCAACAGCACCATCGCGGCCGCCATGTTCCAGGGCGCGTCTTTCGGCCGCAGTCCCGAATCTTTTTGGAAGAAGACAAACCAGGGGAACTTGATGCCGGCGTGCAGGAAGACACCAGCCGACGCCGCGGCCAGCATGAAGTAGACGAATACGAGGCTTTCATCCGCAGCGGCCTGCGAGATCATCGTCTTGGTCGTAAAGCCCGAGGTAAGGGGGAAGCCGGAGATAGCCAGTGCGCCGATAATGCCGCAAACAGCCGTTAACGGCATTGTTCGAAACAGGCCGCCGAGATCTGTGCACTTGGAAAAGCCGGTGCGGTAGATTACGGCGCCCGCGCTCATGAACAGCAGCGCTTTGTAAAGGATGTGTGCAAATGCATGGGCGGCCGCACCGTTAAGGGCCATCTGGGTGCCAATACCGACGGCACAGACCATGAAGCCCACCTGGTTGACGATCGAGTAGGCAAGAATACGGCGCACGTCGTTTTCGAGCAGCGCGTAGATGATGCCGTACATCACCATAAACAGTCCCACGCCGACCAGTACCGGTTCGCCCGGGAACAACAGTATCAGTGCAAGTACTGCGGTCTTGGTCGTAAACGCCGAGAGGAATACCGAGCCGGTGGGGCTGGACTCCGGGTAGGCATCCGACAGCCACGCGGAGACGGGCGGGGCAGCCGCGTTGATGAGTATGCCGATCAGGATCATCCAGGTATCGAAGTTGCTGGCGAGCATCGGTTGCACATCAATTGACCCGGTGTGTACCGCGACGCCCTCGATACCGACTTTCAGGATGACGCCACCCAGGAGGTGCATGATCGCGTAGCGAATGCCGGCCGCGCGCGACCCCGGCGTGCCGCCACACCAGACGACCACCGTCGAGAACAGCGCCATTAGCTCCCAGTAAAGAAAAAAGGTAATCAGGTCGCCGGCAAAGCTGACGCCGATGGCGCCCGCCGCATAGGTATAAGCGGCTGCCAGTTCGTACCATTTGGCCTGGCGGAATGCGTACAGGCCGCCGCCGAAAGCCATCAGGGCGAAAATAGTGGCAAACAGTCTCCGGAGCGGGCTGCCTTCGATAGGTTCTATCGGGTACTCGAGGAACGTGACGGTTGCAGCGACGCCGTCAGGAATCTGCCAGATTGCCCAAAGCGACAACAGCGGGGTGCCGAGCACGAGCAAGGTTCGCCAGTGTCCACGCAATAGGCCGATGAGGATCGCACCCGCGACCATGATGAGCGCTGGCGGCCAGACGTCAAACATCGCCGTCTCCCTTGCCATCTTCAGCGTCGTCTTGAGCGGTGTAGTAGTCCTCATCGCGCTTAAGAAAGACGCCGAGCGCTTTTGCAAACAACACCATGGCGAGGCAGGACAGAAAGCCGAACACAGCCCCGAAGCCGAACCAGCCATCCACACCGAAGTAGCCTTTGACGTAGATAATGAACTGCGCGACGACCGTCAGGGCGAGCACGATGGAGAATGCCCACCACAGCTTGCGAATGGTCGCCGGACGCACCAGCCAGTGTAAGTTATCGTCGTTCATGAGGTCGCCTGCACGAGTTGTCCTTCGAGCTCGAGAACCGGGCCGTTAAAAAAGAAGAAGGCGAGCGTCAGCGCAGCGGTGATCATTAACGCCAGTACCGCCGCAAACGGCGCCTCGCCATGCTCCTTTGCCGGTGGCGTCTCTTCCTTGAGGAACCAGGCCATGAAAATGATCGGCAGGAAGTACGCGGCGTTTAACGCCGTGCTCACAATGATCGTGCCGATCGCCACGTAGTTGTCGGCCTGGAACGCGCCCGCCAGGATGTACCACTTCGAGACAAAGCCACCCGTCGGCGGTACGCCGATCATGCTCAACGCGCCGATAGTGAATGCTGTCATCGTCCAGGGCATGCGCCTGGCGATGCCGCGAAGCTGATGCAACTCGGTCTTCTTTGCGGCCGTGTAGATGGCGCCGGCAGCAAAGAACAGCGTGATCTTTCCAAAGGCGTGAGCCACGATGTGCACGGCAGCGCCAACCTCCGCCAGCGGCTTGAGAATAGCGGTTGCCATGACAACGTAGGAAAGCTGGGCGACGGTCGAGTAGGCGAGCAGGCGCTTCAGGTTCTGCTGCTGCAGTGCCACAACGCTGGCGGCAATGATTGTGAACGCGGCCACGTACACAAGCCAGCTGCTGCTCGGCTCTGCGAACAGGAAGTCGATGCCAAAGATGTAGACGATGACCTTGGTAACGGTAAAGACACCCGCCTTGACCACCGCGACCGCGTGCAGCAGCGCGCTGACCGGCGTCGGCGCGACCATTGCCGCGGGTAACCAGCGATGTACCGGCATGACGGCCGCCTTGCCCACGCCAAATACAAACAGGCCGAGCAGAAAGCCGACAGCGGGTCCGGCGATCTTGCCTTCCAGGATGCCGCCCGGCGTGAAGGTGCCGGTCCCTGCGACGAAGTAGGTCCAGATGATGGCCGGCAGCAACAAGCCGATCGACGTCGTCAATAAAACGCCGAGATAGACGCGTGCAGAGCGCACGGTCTTTGCATCGCCTTTGTGCGAAACCAGCGGGTAGGTCGAGAGCGTCAGGATTTCGTAAAACAGGAACAGTGTGAACAGGTTGTCGGCGAATGCGATGCCGATGGCGGCAGCCAGCGCTATTGCGAAGAAGATGTAGAAGCGCGTCTGGTTCGCTTCGTTGTTGCCGCGCATATAGCCGATGGAGTAGATCGAGTTGACAATCCAGAGGCTCGATGCCAGTGCCGCGAACAGCATGCCGAGCGGCTCGACGCTGAATGCGATATCGATGCCGGGCACGACTTCGGTGAGAAACAGCGACGGGCGGCCGCCCTGCATGAGCTCGGGCACCAGGCTCCAGACCGTCCAGGCCAGTGCGCCTGCGGTCACGAGCGTCACAGTCTCCCGGGCATTGGGGCCGATGCGGCTGGCCGCGGCAATACCGACAGCCCCGAACAGCGGCAAGACCAGCGCTAGCAGTATGAGGTCGCTGCCGCTCACGGCAGGTGCTCCAGCAGTGTCTCTGCAGCCGAGGAGGCGAGCGTAACCGGCACTTCGGGAACCAGGCCGAAGTACAGATTGGCGAGCACAGCCGCCCAGGTGACGGCGAGCATCATCAAGGGGGCCTCGCGCACCGCGGCAAGGTCGGTCGCCGGTTCGCCGAAGTAAATCGCCTCAACAACGCGCCAGATGTAGACGACGGCCATCAGCGAGCTGATAACGAGTACGGCAACCAGCGCGATGCCGATAGAGCCTTGTTCGAGTGCCGCCGTGATCAGGTACCACTTGCTGATGAAGCCGGCGGTGCCGGGAATGCCAATAAGGCTGAAGCCGGCGACGATAAATGCGGCGGCCGTCCACGGCATACGCTTTGCCACGCCGCCCAGATCCGATAAACGCACGCCCAAACACGACGTGGCGAGGCAACCGACGGCGAGGAACAAGGCGCCCTTGGCCAGGGCATGATTAAAGAAGTGGACGGTACTGGCTGTCAGCCCGGCCACGGTGACGAAACTCGCCCCCAGCAAGATGTAGCCGATCTGCGCAATTGATGAGTAAGCCAGCAGCCGCTTGATGTTCTGCTCGAACAGCGCGACGCCGGACGCAATCAGGATCGCAAGCACCGCGAGTGGCATCAGGAAGTAGGTGAATTGCACGTCGTGCCCGGCAAGATTCCCCTGGAACACGAAGAAGTCGAAGCGCAGCAGGAGATATAGCGACACTTTGGTCGAGCACGCGGCGAGGAACACCGTAACGGCGTTGGGGGCATACGTGTAAGAGTTCGGCAGCCACACGTGCAGCGGAAACACGGCCGCTTTGAGCGCGAGTCCGATGGTGATGAATCCTGCCGCAACCAGGATCGGTTTCTGGTCAGCAACGTCCTGGATCCGCAGCTCCATGTCCGCGAGATTCAGCGTGCCGGTCATCAGGTAGATCAGGCCGATGCCGATCAGGTAAAAGGTGGCGCCGATGGTGCCCATGATCAGGTACTTGAAGACTGCTGGAAGGGCGCGGCGATCCGAGCCACCGGCAATGATGACGTAGCTTGCCAGTGACGAGATCTCCATGAAGACGAAGATATTGAAAGCGTCAGCCGCAACGGGGATGCCGGACAGGCCGGCCAGCGCCAGCAGCCAGGCTGAATAAAACAGAGGCTGACGGGATTCATCGATATCAGCATCCACGCTGCGGCGGCCGGCAATCAGGGCAAAGCTTGACGCGCCGGTAACGATCAGCAACAGCAATGCGCTAAATCGATCGACAGCCAGTTCGATGCCGTAGGGTGCCGGCCACGAGCCCATGCGATAGGTGTACGTGTTGCCGTCGAGCACGCCCATCGTCATCACAATCGCGATCGCAAACGCGAACAAGCTGGCGGCTGTCGTAGCGGCGCGCGCGAGCCCGCGGGGCTTGAGGAGCATGACCAGCGGCGCGCTGAGCATCGGCACTATGACCTGCAGTGCCGGCAGATGGTGCGCGAGATTACTCACTTGCGGTCGAGCTCCTGGATTTCGTCCTCTTCGATCGAGCCGTACTCTTCTTTAATGCGCACGACGATGCCGAGCCCGAGCGCCATCGTCGATATACCGACGACGATCGCTGTGAGAATAAGTACCTGCGGGAGAGGATTGGAGTACAACGAC
>Ga0316201_10004214_pt1 | contig 10821 bp, 6 predicted proteins | sample CS6wburrow_MG_FD_204516 | JGI IMG/M metagenome (GOLD analysis project Ga0316201, IMG submission 204516) | Coastal sediment microbial communities from Delaware Bay, Delaware, United States - CS-6 worm burrow | ecosystem: Environmental > Aquatic > Marine > Coastal > Sediment | place: USA: Delaware... | reverse complement strand
CGGTTAAAGGCTCTAGTCTTGGCCTTTTACAGGACGACATTAAACCGGCCTATATCAGCGATTCGGAAGAAGGCCTCCCGCACCATTTGCAGGAAATGCGTCGTGACTTGCCGCCGGTTTCGATTTCTAAAACCAACCGCATGTCCACAGTTCATCGCAGCGTGCCGATGGATGCGATTGCCATTAAAACCTATGATGACAAGGGCAATGTCAAAGGGGAAAGGCTTTTTCTTGGGCTTTTCACGTCTGTGACCTACTCGCGCAGCGTTAGCGATGTACCATATTTGCGCAAAAAAGTGGAACGGGTTGTTGAGATGTCCGGCTTTATGCAGGGAAGTCATAACCGAAAGGCCTTGCGGCATATTCTAGAGAAATATCCACGGGATGAACTGTTCCAGATTCACCCCGAAGAGCTGCTAACAATATGTCAGGATATTATCCGCTTGCAGGAACGCCAGCGTATTGCGCTTTTTATGCGAAAAGACCCGTTTGGCCGGTATATTTCCTGTCTGGTGTACGTGCCGCGCGATCGCTTTGGCACGAAGCTCCGCAAGGAAATGGAGAAAATTCTTGAGCGTGAAACAAATGGCGTATGTAAAAGCTTTTACACCACGCTCGATGACTCTGTTTTTGCCCGCGTGCTGTATGTCATCAACGTCAATCAAAAGGATAAGATGAATGTCAAAGCACGCAAAATTGAGGAATTATTGCGTGAGTGTGGACAGACATGGCCCGAAAGGCTGACGCAGGCCATGAGCGAAGCGTATGAAGATGATCATAAAATTACGAATTTGAGCCTTAAATACAACAACGCCTTCCCAGTTTCCTATAGCGCGCATTACAGTGCCAAACAAGCTGTTTTCGATATTGAGAAAGCTGAAAAAGTATTGGAATCAGGGCGCTTGATTCTTGACCTTTATAAGCCGAGTGAGTTGGATAAAAACCGCTTAAGGCTTAAGATTTATAACAAAGGCTCGCCCATTACCTTATCGGAAGTTTTACCAATTCTCGAAAATATGGGGCTTTGGGCAATTGCTGAACTGCCGTTCGAAATTCGTCCGGAAAGAGAAAAAGAATCTGTCTGGATACATGATTTTCTTTTGGAAATACCGGATATGAAAACGGCCATTGATATTGATAAAATCAAAGTTGAGTTTGAAAAGGCCTTTGCCAAAACCTGGTATAACGAGGTCGAGAATGATGGGCTGAACCAATTGGTTCTAAGCGCTGGGACAAATTGGCATGAACTGACCATTATTCGCGCCTATGTGCGCTATTTGAAGCAAATCAGCTTCCCTTTCAGTCAGACCTATATCGAAAAAGCGTTATCTGACAATCCAAAAATCGCGCGCATGATTATCGATCTGTTCAAGGCCTATCACAATCCTGAGAATGGCAAAGCCGCAGCCAAAAAGGCGGAGAAAAAACGCTCTGAGATCGAAAAAGCGCTCGAAGCTGTGGCTTCAATTGATTATGACCGGATATTACGGGCCTTTGTCTCTCTGGTCGAGGCGACGATGCGCACCAACTATTACCAGCGTCAAGAAAGCGGCAGCGCAAAACGTTATCTGGCTCTAAAATTTGATAGCAGCGCTGTGACCGATATGCCGGAGCCAAAACCATTCCGAGAGATATTTGTCTATTCGCCGCGTATGGAAGCCGTGCATTTGCGTGGTGATATGATTGCTCGTGGTGGTTTGCGCTGGTCCGATCGCCATGAGGATTTCCGCACTGAGATTTTGGGCTTGATGAAATCGCAAATGGTCAAAAATGCGGTGATCGTGCCGATGGGCTCCAAGGGCGGGTTTGTGGTGAAAACGCCGACCAATAGCCGCGACGAGTTTATTAAAGAAGGGATTGCCTGCTACAAAACATTTATTAGTGGCTTGCTGGACATCACTGATAACCGCAAGGGTGATAAGATCATAAAACCCAAAGATGTTGTGCGCCGGGATGGTGATGACCCCTATCTTGTGGTCGCTGCGGATAAAGGCACAGCGACATTCTCTGACATTGCCAACAGCCTATCCGAGGAATATGGCTTCTGGTTGGGCGATGCATTTGCCTCTGGCGGCTCTGCCGGATACGACCACAAGAAAATGGGCATTACCGCGCGTGGCGCGTGGGAATCGGTCAAAGCGCATTTCCGTCAGTTCAACCACGACACACAAAAACAGCCCTTCGATGTCATTGGCGTCGGTGATATGGGCGGCGATGTGTTTGGCAACGGGATGCTGCTTTCAGAACATATCCGTCTTGTTGGTGCGTTCAATCACCTACATATTTTCTGTGATCCCGAACCCGATGAGGCCAAAAGCTTTGCTGAGCGCAAACGCCTGTTTGAAAAAATTGGTGGATGGGACCAGTACAATGAGAAGCTTCTCTCCAAAGGGGGGAAGATTTTCAGCCGGAGCGACAAGCTGCTAATCCTGACACCCGAAATCCGTAAACGCTTTGATATATCAAAAGAAAAAGTATCTCCTGTGGAGCTGCTTCGTGCGATGCTAGGGGCACGTACGGACTTGCTCTGGTTTGGCGGAATCGGCACGTACATAAAATCATCAGGGGAAACCCATCCGGATGTTGGTGATAAAGCCAATGATGCCATTCGTCTCAACGCGCAGGATGTGCACGCCAAAGTGATTGGCGAGGGGGCAAATCTTGGTGTGACGCAGCTGGGCCGCATAGAGCTGGCCAAAAACAGGGTCCGCATCAATACAGACTTTCTGGATAATTCCGGCGGTGTGGATTCTTCTGACCATGAGGTCAATATCAAAATCTTGATGACCGATGTGATGAGCAACACGGCACACAAGGTGGACATCAAGAAGCGCAATGCCATGCTAGAGCAGATGGAAGCCGAGGTTGTGGAGCACGTGCTGCGCCATAATTATCAGCAGGCACAGGCCATCAGCCTTGTCGAGTTGCAGGCCCGTGAAAACCTGCAATGGCATGAAGAGTTTATCGAAGAGATGGAGCGTGAAAAAGGTCTGGACCGGGAGATTGAAGGCTTACCTGATTCGGAGGCGATCGAGCAGCGCTTGCGTTTGGGCAAAGGCCTGACTCGGCCGGAGCTGTGTGTTCTCCTGTCTTACGCGAAGATTTCTCTTACAGAAGAGTTGCTGGATTCCGATATTCCAGATAACCCGGAAATGCAATATTGGCTGACTGAATATTTCCCAACATTGCTGCACGATGAATTCAAGCCTGAAATTCTGCGCCACCGTCTAAAGCGCGAGATTATTGCAACCATGATGGCCAACTCGCTGGTCGACCGCATGGGGCCGACCTTCCTGAAATCGCGCATGAAAAAAACTGGGGCGGCTGTCGAAGATATTGTCGAGGCGTACATCGTTGTGCGCGATTCTTTCAATTTGCCGCAAATCTGGGATGATATCGAGGCGCTAGATGGCAAGGTTCCAGCTGAGGTTCAACTGAAAGCTATGCGTGAAGTTGCCCTGCTCTCCGAGCATGCCATTACATGGTTCCTCACAAGGCTTGGCCGTGATTTGGATATAAAAACCGATGTAATCGGCTTTGGTGAGGGGGTTGCCGCCTTGCAAGCGAACATGGATAAGCTGGTGACTGATGGGCTGAAAGACTTAACAGTGCAGCGTACAGCCGCAATTTTGAGTGACGGATTGCCCAAGGCATTGTCTCGCCAGATTGCGCTGATGCCTGTTTTGTCTTCGGCTTGTGACATTGTCCGTATTTCTCTGGAGCAAAATACCGACCTGATGAACACAGCGCGTACTTATTTTGAGCTGGGCGAGCGGTTCCATCTGGATTGGCTACGCCAGCAAGCGCGGTTCCTGCCCGGTGGTGATCAGTGGGAAACCGAGGCAGCGGAAGGGCTGATCGAGCATCTCTTTAGCTGTCAGGCGGGCATGACGGTCAAGATTCTCAAAGATATGAACGGGGCGCTGGGCAAAGGTAAGGAATCAAAAGAGTCCTCTATCGTTGAGAAATGGCTGGAGAAATACAAGCATCAGGTCGGTCAGCTTGATCCTGTCTTTGCGGAGTTACGCCGCAGTGGAACGGTGGATATGGCCATGCTCACCGTAGCGGAGCAGCGGTTAAGGCATTTATATGGTGGTTAAGCTCTGATCATTTTAGGTGATTTGTGTTGCATCGCGCCCCTCGCGTAGACTTCTCACGTCTTTGCATGCATCATCCTCACATAAAAGGCTCTTTGCTCTACAGGCTTATGACTGAAAAAGCCAGCAGGACCAGTAATCCGAAATCACGGTTGGATTTAAAGATTCTCAGAGCGCTGGCGGGGTCATCCATGTGCCATGTTTTGAGCTGCCAGATGAGATGCGCGCCGCCGCCCAGAAGCAAAAGTGCAGGAGTAAGGTAAGAATCTATATGTGACAAAGTTGCTAATATTATAAAAATAAGGCTGTAGGCATAGAAATGCCCGACCCAGATTTTGCTTTTCTCACCGAATTTGAGGGCTGTGGATTTGATCCCGGCCATCGCATCGTCTTCTTTATCCTGATGCGCATAGATGGTGTCATAACCAACGGTCCAGAAAATCCCAGCGGCATAGAGCAACAGCGCTGGCACACTTATTTCTCCAGTGATCGCGCTCCAGCCCATCAGGGCGCTGAAGTTAAACGTCAGGCCCAGAAAGACCTGTGGCCACCAGGTGATTCGTTTCATCAGCGGGTAGGCGATAACCAAGGGGAGGGCGGCAAAACCAAGGATGATGGTTGTCGTATTGAGGCTTAGCAGGATTGATAGGCCAATTAGCAACAAAGTTGCCAAAAACAACAACCCCTGCTTGATGCTCAGGGCGCTAGAGGCCAGTGGTCGAGCCTTTGTGCGCTCAACTTGCGCATCCAGATCACGATCCCAAAGATCATTGATGACACATCCGGCCCCGCGCATGATGACGGCACCAATCCCAAAAAGGCAGAATATCGCCCACTCGCGCGCACCCATACCTGAGATACCGCCGGCAGCCAGCATAATTGCCCACCATCCAGGCAGCAGTAAAAGCCAGATACCAATCGGCCGATCCAGTCGTGCGAGGCTGGCGTAAGGGCGAAGCTGTTCGGGTAAAAAACGTTCGATCCAAACAAGTTTCTTGATATCTGTATGAATTTCGGGTTTGAGTGGTTCTGTCATGAAAGAGTTATACAAACATCCGCGCCTCTATATCAATGTGCCGTTTCAAGAAAACATATCGTTGGCGCTGGCAGCCGAACAGGCGCATTATCTAAAAAATGTGCTACGGCGTAGCGTTGGAGATGCTCTGCGTGTTTTTAATGGGGTGGACGGGGAGTGGCTGGGCAAGATCGTGGATCTGGGCAAGAAAAATGGCGGCTTTATTTTGATGCAACGGCTTAAGGGGCAACCAAAACCGGGGCCAAAACACCATCTGTTGTTTGCTCCGATCAAGAAGCAGCGTATGGACATGTTGATTGAAAAGGCTGTGGAGCTGGGTGTCACGGATTTGCATCCTGTGATCACCAACCGCACCGAGAACAGGCGGCTCAATGAAGAACGGATCAAAGCGCAAGTGATTGAGGCTGCTGAGCAATGTGAACGGCTGGATGTACCGCATCTTCATAGCGTGCACAAATTGCAGGAAAAAATAGCGCAGTGGGAAGAGGGCTTGGTTTATGCTGCCCTTGAACGCGTTGATGCGCCGCCTTTGCACGCCATGAATATCGCGGGGGCCTCTGATTTTCTTATTGGTCCAGAGGGCGGATTTGATGAAGGTGAGTTGGCTTTTTTGTCTTCAAATGAAAACATACAGCCCATCAGTTTAGGCGAAAATATCCTGCGCGCCGAGACGGCTGCGTTGGCCTGTTTATCCTATACCCATTTAAAATTATAAGCACAAACAGGCTGGGGACAGCTATAAAATCACCCTAGATGCATTGACAAAAGCGGTGATATATTTGTACCTATTCAGTCTCGATTATTTTATGTGTGTGAACAGGGAAAATTTGTAAGTAATGAAAAAGCATAACATTATGACACATCATTATTGTGCCGTCTTTATGGCGGTGTTGAGCGCTGGCCTGTTGGCTGCGGTGCCTGCTATGGCCGAGCCTCAGGATTGGGGGCTTTGGCTCCAACCCCCAGCGTCCAGCTCTGCTGAGCGCATTCACGATTTTCACGACATGCTGTTTTGGATCATCACAGCGATTGTGGCATTTGTCACACTGCTCCTGATTATCGTGATGGTCCGTTTTAATGCCAAGGCCAACCCCACGCCCTCCAAGGTGACGCATAACGTGTTTTTGGAGGTGATCTGGACGGTCATCCCGGTGGTGATTTTGATTGTTATCGCTGTGCCGTCTTTCAAGATTCTATACAAGAATGACCGTTTGGAAACACCCGAGATGACTCTAAAAATTACGGGCTATCAATGGTATTGGGGGTATGAGTACCCGGATCAGGATGGGATTTCTTTTGATGCACGAATGGTTCCGAATGAAGAAATTGATCTGGCCAAGGGACAGAAAAGACTTCTTTCAACCGATGTGCCTGTGGTTCTTCCGGTAGAGACGAATATCTCAATTCTGGTCACGGCCAACGATGTGATCCATAGCTGGGCTGTGCCACCACTGGGGATCAAGATTGACGCGGTACCGGGCCGTGTAAATGAAACGTGGTTCCGAATCAACAAGCCCGGCATTTATTACGGGCAGTGTTCAGAGATCTGCGGTAAGGATCATGCCTTCATGCCCGTAGAAATCTGGGCAGTGGAAAAAGATGTCTTTGCGCAATGGAGCGCGCTAGCAAAGACCGATATTGAAAATGCAGACATCCGCACATTAACAAATTTAGCAAAGAACTAGGGGCCGGAAGAGAAGCCGGAGAAGAACATGGCAGGAGATCATAAACCGGGATTTTTCGTACGTTGGTTTTGCTCAACCAACCATAAGGATATCGGGACGCTTTATATAATATTTTCGATTGTAGCGGGCCTGATTGGGGGATTATTCTCGATGATTATGCGCCTGGAGTTGCAAGACCCCGGCGTGCAGTTCCTCACTGACGCGGCCGGAAACCCGGATGGACATTTGTGGAATGTCATTATCACGGCGCATGGACTGATTATGGTGTTTTTCGTGGTTATGCCGGGCTTGATTGGCGGTTTTGGCAACTGGTTCGTACCGCTGATGATTGGCGCGCCGGATATGGCTTTTCCACGCCTAAATAATATTTCCTTTTGGCTCATTGTTCCGGCGTTTTTGCTTCTTATGGCCTCAGCTTTGGTCGGGGGCGGCGCCGGGACAGGCTGGACGGTGTATCCGCCGCTCTCCTCAGCTCTCGGGCATCCGGACATGGCGGTGGATATGGCAATTTTTGCGCTGCACCTGGCCGGCGCAAGTTCGATTTTAGGCGCGGCGAATTTTATTACCACGATCTTCAACATGCGTGCGCCGGGCATGACCTTGCACAAGATGCCACTTTTTGTCTGGTCTATGTTGGTGACGTCCTTCCTTCTGGTGCTAGCCGTTCCCGTTCTGGGGGGCGCGATTACGATGCTCCTGACCGACCGGAATTTCGGAACCAGCTTCTTTAGCCCCGAGGGCGGCGGCGATCCGCTACTCTTCCAGCATTTGTTCTGGTTCTTCGGACATCCGGAAGTCTACATCATGATATTGCCTGCCTTTGGCATTATCTCTCACATCATCTCGACATTCTCCAGGCGCCCTATTTTTGGTTATCTGGGGATGGCGTACGCGATGGTGGCCATCGGCGTGGTTGGCTTTATCGTCTGGGCGCACCACATGTATACGGTGGGGCTGGATGTAGACACACGGGCGTATTTTACGGCGGCGACCTTGATCATTGCAGTGCCGACAGGCATCAAGATTTTCTCATGGATTGCAACGATGTGGGGCGGATCTATCGTTTTCACCACGCCGATGCTCTGGGCGATCGGGTTTATCTTCCTTTTCACCGTTGGCGGCGTAACAGGCGTAGTTCTTGCCAATGCAGGCATGGACGTACAGTTGCACGACACGTACTACGTGGTAGCGCACTTTCATTATGTGTTGAGCCTTGGTGCCGTATTTGCGCTGTTCGCCGGCTTTTACTACTGGATCGGTAAAATGTCGGGCCGCTTGTGCCCGGAATGGATGGGCAAGCTACATTTTTGGATGACATTTATCGGTGTGAATTTGGTGTTCTTCCCCCAGCACTTCCTTGGCCTGCAAGGTATGCCGCGCCGCATTATTGACTATCATGATGCAATGGCAGGGTGGAACGCTGTATCATCGTACGGCGCGTACATCGCCGGAATTGGCACATTATGGTTTGTGGTTGTGGTGTTTTATACGCTGTTCTTCGGCAAGAAAGCAGGCGACAATTACTGGGACGTACAGCCGCAGAGCTTTACGCTGGAATGGTCGGTCTCTTCTCCGCCGCCCTTCCACCAGTTCGACATCCAGCCTGCTGTGAAGTGAAAATGACCGAGGTTTTGGGCGCAAACGAAAGACTGGGCGGCACGAAAGAGTCCCGTGTTTCGGATTATTTTGCGTTGCTCAAGCCACGTGTGATGAGCTTGGTGGTTTTTACCGGTTTTGCCGGGATGTGGATTGCCCCAGGAGCACAAGAGATGCACCCGTTCTTGATGGCAATTGCGATGTTATGTTTGGCGGTCAATGCCGGAGCGGCAGGTGCCATAAATATGTGGTACGACCGCGATATTGATGCAGTGATGAAGCGTACACGTGGCCGCCCGATCCCGATGGGTCGCATTGATCCGGAAGAGGCGCTGGCCTTTGGCCTTGTTCTTTCGGTCTTTTCCGTGATGGTGATGGGCTTGGCACTGAACTGGGTGGCGGCAGGACTTCTAGCCTTCGCCAATTTCTTCTATGTTGTGATTTATACAATGTGGCTCAAGCGCTCTACACCACAAAATATAGTGATCGGCGGGGCGGCGGGCGCATTCCCACCCATGGTTGGCTGGGCCGCTGTCACGGGTGATGTCACGCTGGCTTCATTCGCGCTGTTCGCCATCATCTTTTTCTGGACACCACCGCATTTCTGGGCGCTGTCTTTGTTTGCCAATGAGGATTATAAGCGCGCAAAGATCCCGATGATGCCCGTTGCACGGGGTGTACGTTCAACCAAGCACCAGATGCTGATCTATACGCTTGTTTTGTTTCCGATAACGCTTATGCCCTACGCAATGGGGCTGTCCGGCGTCCTTTATGTAATAAGTGCGGGTCTACTGTCCGTTTTTTTTATTTTTACCGCATTGCGTGTTATACAATCAGAGGATTTGAAGCAGGCGCGACTGATGTTCAGTTATTCTGTTTTTTACCTTTTTGCCCTCTTTTTAGCGGTGATGATTGATGCCACATAGTGACCTGCATAAAAAAAAGTTGAAGAAAAACTTGGCGGTTCTGGCCATTATTTTCGGGCTTTGTGCTCTGATATGGGTGATCACAATTATAAAGATGAGCTAGGAGTTACCCATGGCTGACAAAAACCGGCACAGCGCGATTCCACGAACTGTACTCATAACCGGCGCAACAGGTGATTTCGGCAAAGCCTTCGCACGGCGCTTTGTGGCTTTGGGCAGCAAACTTGTCCTGATCGGGCGCAATCTTGAGAAATTACAGACGCTAGCCGAAGACCTTGAGGCCCAAACTTATATTTCGGCGTTTGATATGACGGATAAAGAATTGATGTGCGATGCGATTGAAGGCTTGCCGCATGACTTTGCGGAAGTAGACCTTCTGATCAACAATGCCGGATTGGCGCTGGGGCTGGAACAGGCGTACAAATGTGACATTGGGGATTGGGAAACCATGATTGATGTGAACAACAAGGGGCTGGTGCGTATGACCCGCCTTGTTTTACCCGGCATGGTGGAACGCAAAAGAGGGCACATTATTAACATCGGTTCTACCGCGGGAACATACCCGTATCCTGGCGGGAATGTGTATTGCGCATCCAAGGCGTTCGTGAAACAATTCTCGCTGAGCTTAAGGGCGGATTTGCAAGGGACCAACATCCGCGTGACCAATATCGAGCCGGGCATGATCCAGACACAATTCTCGACCGTGCGTTTTAAGGGCGATGCAGATAAAGCCAAAGATGTCTACGCCAACACCAACAATATGACGGCTGAAGATGTTGCCGAGGCTGTCGTCTGGAGCGCAACATTGCCATCTTACTTCAACGTCAATCGCATGGAAATTATGCCTACAGTGCAATCTTTTGGACCTTTACCGATAGAACGTTTTGATTAAATTGGAAATATGCGCTAATCTACAGCAATTGACGTGTTTACTATTGGAGTTTTTTCAATGAGAGTTCTTTCTTTTTTGGCATTTCTGGCCCTTTTCTTTGTAACAATATACCCATCGGGCGTTTTGGCGCAGGATAAAAAGGCAGGAGCAGATGGTGGTTCTTGTGGCGAGGCTGTAAAGGTTACAGTCCCGACAGTTGATGGATATTGTAACATCTACGAACGCCAGCTTGAGTATAAAAAGGGATCTAAAGAATATCGCGACTCAATTGAAGCGCGCCGTGAATCCTATGAAAAGCCTAGAAAGGCGGCATTGGGAAAATATCGTGAGGATGTCAAAAAGATACACGAAGAAGAATCAAGAGAATATCAGGACAGTCTTGCCAAAACGTCAGAAAACGAACAGGATTCTGAGGCGGATAAAGAGGCAAGCAGTGTAAGTGAGGACGCTGCAGGAGAAGAAACAACGGAAGGGACCGAAGATGCGAAGGATGAAGAAGGGGCTGGCGAAAAAGGTGAAGAAGATGAGGCCGACGAAAACAAAGCTGGCGTAAAAGAAAAAATATTACCCTCCGATTCGGAAGATAATG
>Ga0316201_10004213_pt1 | contig 10821 bp, 6 predicted proteins | sample CS6wburrow_MG_FD_204516 | JGI IMG/M metagenome (GOLD analysis project Ga0316201, IMG submission 204516) | Coastal sediment microbial communities from Delaware Bay, Delaware, United States - CS-6 worm burrow | ecosystem: Environmental > Aquatic > Marine > Coastal > Sediment | place: USA: Delaware... | reverse complement strand
GCGAATTTTCCGTATCGTGCCGCACATCATGCTGCTCAACCTGACTTACGCGGCTGCAATCGAAGCGTTTCTCGCTTTCTTCCCTTTGTTCGGCATTCACATCGGCATTGGCGAAGCTCGGAGTCTGTCGCTGCTTACGACGTTCGCATTGGGCGGCGTCTTTCTTCAATTGCCGCTCGGCTGGCTGGCCGACCATATGCAGCGACACAAATTGCTGCTGTCTTGTCTCGTGCTGACGACGATCGGGTTTGCTGTATTGCCCTTGTTTATCGCCAGGCCTGTCGTCGGACCGGTATTCGCATTCGCGCTGGGCGGTGTTGAAGGAATGATCTACGCGTTGGGCGTGATTCTACTGGGACAGCGGTTTCGCGGGACTGAGCTGGCGGCCGCAAGTGTTCTATACACGGGCATGTGGGGTGCGGGGAGCATGATCGGACCGCTAATCGTCGGCGCCGGCATGGACGTCCTGGGCGATCACTGGATGGCATACCTGATTGCCGGGATTTACGTTTGCTACTTGCCGGCGTTCTTCTGGCAGCGAGGTCTACGGCCGGCGAATCGGTGAACGCCTCCATCGCATCTTTGTTCATAATGTTTACGCGGTCGAATCGCGTAGTCGGGCCGCGGCCGACTCTGCCGTGATATCTCGTTGTTTCTCGGCAAGCAGCTCGAAGCCCACCATGAATTTCGGAATCGTCGCCGACCTCAGTGCCGGCGGATAGATGTGTGCATGTAGTTGCCAGTAGTCGCTCGCGCTGTCGGACGATGGCGCGCTATGCCAGCCCATCGAGTAAGACATCGGCGCACCGAACAATTTATCGTACTTGCCGAGCAGGCTTTTGAGGATGTCGGCAAGCATTTTGTCCTCGCCCTCAGTCAATTCATGCAGTCGCGCCACTCCGCGCCGTGGAATGATGATCGATTCGAACGGCCAGATCGCCCAGTACGGCACTAGCGCGACCCAGTCTTCGTTTTCGTCGACAAGCCGTTCTTTCGCCGCCAGCTCGGCGGCAAGATAATCAAGCAACAATCGGTTCCCGTTTTCAACGAAATACCTGGATTGGTGGTCAGCCTCCTTTGTGGCCTCCGTTGGTACCGCGTCGATGGCCCAGATCTGGCCATGCGGGTGTGGGCTCGATGCACCCATGAGCGAACCACGATTTTCGAAAATCTGCACCCACTCGTAGCGCTCCGATAACGCTTTGCTTTCGCTTTTCCAGGTCGCAATGACGCGCCGAACGCTGGCAGAGTCCATTCGATGCAATGCAAGGTCGTGTCGCGGCCCATAGCAAATGACGCGACAGCAACCGCAAACTGGCTCCGTCGAAAACATCTCATCGGAATCAGGCACCGGCGCCGACTCCTCTAGCAGCGCCGGAAAATCGTTGTCGAATACGAACACGTCATCGTAATCCGGATTGACAACATCACCGGCGCGCGGGTTGCCGGGACACAGGTAACAATTCTTGTCGTACTCGGGCGGCGAATCCGCAGCGTCGTCTTCATGCCCCTGCCACGGCCGCTGCGTCCGGTGCGGCGAAACCAGTACCCACTCGCCGGTCAGCAAATTGCGGCGGCGGTGCGGTTTATCAAATTCGAAGGACTGACTCACAAGGACTCCAGATCATGTGGTTCGATAAGCCGCGCACCAGCTACCGGACACGATACATAGGCTGTCAGCTCCCTGGCAGTGGCGTCGTGGTAGCTGTTTGACAATGATTCGATGATTTCGTTAGCCTTTTCTAGTTCGATAAGCGCAACCATGCAACCGCCAAATCCGCCGCCGGTCATTCTCGCACCAAAAACGCCACCTACGCTGTCAATTTCCTTCGCCAGATCGACAAGTGTGTCGAGTTCCGTACAACTGACTTCAAAATCGTGTCTCAAAGATTCATGACTCTGGTACATGAGTTCGCCGAATCGCGCCCACTTCTTCTGCCTCATCGCCGCCACGGCCTCGGTCGTACGCGCATCTTCACTCGTCACGTGTTTTGCGCGCCGATAAGGTATGTCACCGAGCGCTTCTTTCGCGGCCTCTACGATTTCTTCACTTGTATCCCGCAACTTGTTGATGCCCAGCATTCGGCAGGCTTCATCGCACTGCGAACGCCGTTCGGCGTAAGCGCCACTGCGCAGCTTGCGACTGACATGACTGTCGACAATCAGCACGGCTACGTGCGGATCTTCGAACGGAATGTGCTCAGCCTGAACCGCGCGGCAGTCAAGATACACGACATGGTCTTGCCGGGCGTTTGCGATACAGAACTGATCCATTATGCCAACCGGAACGCCGGCAAACTTGTGCTCAGCCATCTGGCACAGTGCAGGGACATCCTCGTTGCTGACAACGGCAGGATCCAGCTGCTGCAACAGCCGCGCCATCGCAACCTGTAACGCTGCGCTGCTCGACAATCCACATCCCATTGGCACGTTTGAGCTAACCAGGAGATCAAGCGATTCCGCAGCCAAGCCACGCACCAGGAATTCTGATAGCACTCCCTTAATGTAGTCCGTCCATTTACCAGAAGATATAAGGCTGTCTTGAGCGACCACGAACTCGTCTTCGTCATCGAGGTTCAAGCTGTAAGCATTAATGGTGGGCGGTTGCGCGCCGACACGACGAGCGGCTGCGATAACAGTGTGCCTTTCGATCGCCATAGGCAGTACGAAACCGTCATTGTAGTCGGTGTGCTCACCAATCAGGTTGACGCGGCCTGGCGCCGCAATCAGCCACCCTGGCTCGCGTCCGAATCGGCGCCTGAATTCTTCAGCAATTTCGTTCACTGACTTCTTATTCAACACCGCAGCTCTTATAGGTCGGATTCAGCAGTTGCGATGTTATAACATTGCAGCCAACGGTCCGTATCATCGATAAGGCGTAAATATTATCTTCGGCATCTGCTATTACCCCGAGCATTGGCCGCGAGCGAACTGGAAACGCGACGCGGAAATGATGTCGGAGCTTGGCCTGACCTACGTTCGCGTTGGCGAATTTGCCTGGTCCCGCCTGGAGCCCCGCGACGGTGAACTGCGATTCGAGTGGCTGGATGAGGCCGTCGATATTCTCGCCAACGCCGGGCTGCGGGTCATTCTGGGAACGCCAACAGCGACGCCGCCCAAGTGGCTGATCGACAAATTTCCGGAAATATTACCGGTCGATCCCGACTCGGGTCGCACGCGCGGCTTCGGCTCGCGCCGCCACTACGACTTTTCGAGCGACGTCTATCTCGGCGAAGCACTGCGTATCACGGAAGCGATGGCCCGGCGTTACGGAGCGCACGACGCCATTGTCGGCTGGCAAACCGACAACGAACTTTGCTGCCACGACACAACCTTGAGTGCATCGGACGCCACACGAGGGGCATTTCAAAACTGGTGCAGCAAGCAGTACACGTCGATCGACGCACTGAACACGGCATGGGGTAACGTATTCTGGTCGATGGAGTACCAAGACTTTTCTTCCATCGAACTCCCCGTTGGGGCGGTCACCGAGACCAATCCGGCACATCGATTGGCTTATCGTCGCTTTTCATCCGCGAAAGTTGTCGATTTCCATGACCGCATGGTGGAAGTGATTCGCTCGCATGCCCCAGGGAAATTTATTACGCATAACTTTGTTCCGATGGCAGACACGGGCGTCGACAACTTCGCGCTCGCAGCGCCGTTGGATTTCGCGAGCTACGACAACTATCCGCTCGGCCGCGCGGACATCAAGTTCCGGGATCGCCCGGCAGAAGAGTTTCGGAAGTACATGCGAACCGGCCACCCCGATTTCGCGACTTACAATCACGACCAGACCCGTGGACTCAGCAAACAAGGATTCTGGGTATTGGAGCAACAGCCGGGACCCGTCAACTGGGCCCCTAACAACCCGCGGCCTGCCCCCGGCATGATTCGGCTCTGGACACTCGAGGCATTTGCACACGGCGCCGACTGTGTATCCTACTTCCGTTGGCGCCAGGCGCCTTTCGCCCAGGAACAGATGCATGCCGGCTTGTTGCGACCCGACAACTCAAAGGCAGGTGCCTGGCAGGAAGTCGAGCAGGCAATTGCAGAAGTTGCTTCGTTGAAACTACAAGCCGAAACGAAACAAAAAGCGTCTGTTGCGATAGTCACGGGAGCAGAAAGTTACTGGGTCAGCGACATCGAGCGACAGAGCGAGTCTTACAACTTTGACGATATCCAGTTCGACTACTATCACGCATTACGCTCCATTGGAGTGAGCGTCGACTTTATCAGCGCGGATGCGGATTTCGAGGGATATGCGTTGGTCATCGCGCCCGGTCTGCCAATCATCGACGACGCTTTTGTCGAGAAATGTGAACAAAGTGGCGCGGCCTTTGTTTTTGGCCCGCGATCAGGCGCCAAGACGCACGAGTTTGGATATCCGAAAAATTTGCCTCCCGGCCCGTTGCAGCGGATTGCGCCACTTCGGGTGCTGTCGGTCGAGACCCTGCGGCCCGATTGCATCGAAAGCCTGTCCTGGAACGGAAAACAGTACGACAGCCTCATCTGGCGTGAAGAGCTTGACGCTCAAGACGGCGACGTATTGGCACAATACGACAACGGCGCACCTGCTGTTGTGCGCTACGGAAAAGTCATCTACCTGGGCACGTTGACGTGCACGGCGTTTTTACGGGACTTTTTTCAGCGACTTTGCGGAGACCTCGGCATAGTCACGCACGATTTCGGAAAAGACGTACGCGTCGAGCAGCGCGGAAGCCTGATGTTCGCGTTCAACTATTCGGGCCAGGAGCAAGAACTTCCACTCGATGACAGTACCGAAATATTGCTGGGGTCCCGGTTCATCCGGTCGCATGCCGTAACGGTTTGGAAGCGGTAGGTAATTCGTGATCTAAAGACCTTATTGGACAGCGCCCATTGCCTGAGTAATTCCTGTGTGCTATTGCTTGTGCGATGACCCTACAACACGTCATCTTTTTCGGGATAACCGGGCTTATCGCGTTTCTGACATTCCTCAAATGTCACGCCGCACCAAAATCTGCAGATCAATCCACCGAAGCCGCGAATAAGGAAGTATTCCTCGCCGGCGGCGGCCTGTCGTGGTTTTTCGTTGCGGGCTCCATCACGCTGACCAACCTCAGTACCGATCAGCTCGTCGGCATGAATGGCAACCAGATGGCATTACTTGCCTGGTGGGAGCTGGCGGCGGTTGCCGGGCTAATTATCCTGGCGAAGGTATTCTTGCCGGTTTACTACAAATACAACTGCACCACGACAACAGAATTGCTGGAGAAGCGCTACAACGACCACCACATTCGGGCGCTCATTGCTGTTCTATTCCTCTTGGGCAACATATTTATTTTTATTCCGTCGATGCTCTATACCGGCTCGTTGTTCATGAAAAGCATGTTTGCAGTCGACGCGCCGATTATTTTTATCGCCGTCGCTTTCGCGACCGTTGGCTCAGCATACGCGGTTTTTGGCGGCTTGCGAGCGGTCGCCGTATCCGATGCTTACAGTGGTGTCCTGCTGCTAAGCCTTGGCGTTTTGGTCGTATTTCTTGCCATGAAGGCGATCGACTTCGACTTTTCAGGCATACCTCCCGAGCGCCTGACCATGATCGGCGGCAACGATTCGCCGATCCCCTGGCACACCTTGCTGACCGGCATGATATTCATCCAGGTTTTCTACTGGAGCACCAACCAGACGATTACGCAGCGAGCAATGGCATCGCCGACGATCAAAGAAGGACAGAAAGGCGTATTGGTTGCTGCCGGAATCCGCCTTTTGATCGTTCCGCCGATGATCGTGTTACCCGGCATCGTTTCTTACAAGCTCTACGGAGATATCGGGGACGCGGCATACGGGCGTATTGTCGGCGACGTGCTGCCAGCCTACCTGTCCGGCGCATTCGCAGCGGCCATTGCAGCCGCCACCTTGACGAGCGTAAACAGCGTATTGAACTCCTCAACCACGCTTTACATTTGTGATATTCACGAGAAATACGTCGGCAAGACGCCGAACGTGCCACGGCTCAACGCCATCATTACCATCGTAATCGTTCTGATCGGTCTGGCGCTGGTGCCATTTTACGCAACGGCCGAGAGCATCATTAACCTGATACAACAGCTCTATGGCCTGCTAAGCATGCCGATTTTGTCCGCCTTTATCGTCGGCTTGATGTTCAATAACGTAGATTCACGCGCCGCTATTATCGCAGTGGTGTTCGGCGTCGCACTATACGGTTTCTTTTCTTTCGTGTGGAATCCAATTCATTACATTCACCTGATGTTTATTACGCTTGTGGCCTGCGTGACCGCTGCCATTGCCATCAGCACGTTTGTTTACGGCGCGTCGCCCGAATTGCGCTTTGGTTCGGCGTCAGAGGACGCGAGTCAGGAAGCCTGAGCCAGGTGAAATACCAGCAGGCTTTCGGGCTCCATTATCGGTAGCTGCATGCCGGCCCTCATTAGCGCATCGCCGCTGAAAGGTACGCTACCAATCACTTCGAGAATCGAGCCGGAGTAGCTTCGCGGCGCGAGCGGCCAGACTATTTTTACTTCGTAAAGCGCTTTCCGCTTAAGGCCGCGAAACAGGAGCCGTCCGGGCGTGCTCTGCGGCAATGTTTTCAGAAGCGTGTAGGAGAAGAGCGCCTCCCGCCTGTTTTGCGAAACGATGCCGAACGCGCTTTCCAAATCGTGCGTGTCGAAACGAATCAGGTTGCCGGCGAATATCAGTCCTCGGTGTTTCTTGTGCAGCGCGACCGCAGCTTTTAGCTCCGCTTTTTCTTCGCCGGTGAATTCCAGGAGATTCGCTTCAATACCCATATCGCCGAACATGGCTACACCGGCGCGAGTAGCAAGACTGATGTTGCGACCGCTGATATGACATTCATGAGGGCCAACATGGGCACCCATGAACTCCGCCGGAAAGAAGAAGGAGAAGCCTTTTTGAATCTGCAGTCGATCCAACGCATCATTGTTGTCCGACGTCCAGATACGATCCGTGTGGGCGAGCACTCCGAAATCAGCCCGGCCGCCACCAGAAGAACAGCTTTCGATTTCTACTTCGGGGTGAGCATCGCGTACGCGTTTCAACAAGCTGTAGAAAGCAAGCGTTTGATCATGGGTTACGACGCGGCCATCTCGGCCGCCCGGCTGGGACAAGTCCCGGTTCATGTCCCATTTCAGGTAGGTGATCGGGTACTCGGACAGTAAGGCGTCGAGACGCTCGAACAGGCAGTCGTGAACCTCCGGCCGGGTTAGATCGAGAACGAGCTGATGGCGCGCCATTTGCAACGGCGCCGGCGCTGCATTCAGCGCCCAGTCCGGGTGTTCCCGATAGAGATCACTATCCGGGTTGACCATTTCGGGTTCAACCCATAGACCGAACTCCATACCTTTGGCGTTGACGTAATCCGCTAGCGGCCGAAGACCGTCAGGAAACACCGTTTCGTCAACATACCAGTCGCCGAGGCCGGCGGTGTCCGACTTGCGATTTTTGAACCACCCGTCGTCCAGCACAAAACGTTCGACACCGACATCTGCCGCCTCGTCGGCCAACTCACACAACTTCGTCAGCGACAGGTCAAAATACATCGCCTCCCACGTATTGAAGTGCACCGGTTTTGTCTTGCCGCGCATACGCTTTGCGGTCAGGTGTTGCCTCACGTAGCGATGGAAACAGTGCGACGCATCCGTAAAACCATTGTCGGTATACACACCGTAGAGCTCGGGCGAGCAATAGCTTTCGCCGGGTGCGAGGCTGAGTTCTCCCGGGAAAAACAACTCGCCAAGTTGCGCGTACGCGCGACCGTCCGATAGCTCTTCGATGCGCAATCGATGATTGCCGCTCCAACCCAGGTGCAGCGCATACGCAGACCCGCTACTTTCGTTCGTCTGTTGCGTATGTAGGACGACGCCGGGAAACGTATCGTGCGATGTTCTGCCTGCGCGGTTCTCCCGCAAGTAGCTTCCGAGAAACCGGTCAACGGTTCGCGTTTGAAATTCGTTGGACCAGCGGCCCTCAAAACTCAGAATTTTGTCGTAGTTAAGCGGTAATGGAATAGACGGCGCGGCACAGGACTCAACCGAAAGGTTTGAATCCCCGGTATTCGTGATACCGGTGCTGGCGATCAGGACGTTGCTTGCCTCATCGAGCCTGAGTCTGTGAACGATGCCGATTTCAGTCGCTTCACATCTCGATGTAATCGTGAGTTGATTTTCGTCGTCTCGCGTCACTGACTCGATTCGTGAATAGACGCCCCACTGTTTGCCTTCGCGGTGTAGTTGAATTCCCGCGCTGCCGGAAAAGCCTGCACCGTGCTCCGGTGAAAGAGAGATCGGCGCTTCAACTTCGGCGCGCGCCGGTGCTTCCTGGCGCGTATACAGGGTTGCGATCATTCCAGGCGTTGTGAACTCGGACAGCCGGCGACCCCAATACAGTATGCTCGCCGCATTACCCCTGCAGTCAATGACCAGGCTGCTCTGTTTACTGTTCAGCGAATGGAAAGGCTGATGATCGTTCATGACTGTTCTAACTCGGAAGCTCGCGTCCGTAATGCGCAGACGTTAGCATAATCACTGCAACAACCCTGAACGTTGAGTAGACAATAAAGATGGTGACTTCCTTGAAACAACTTGCACTGGTTCTGGCCGGGTCAATGCTGTTGAGCTGCGGAGATAAAACAGAGAATCCTGTGTCGCCCAAAGACTCCGCTGTGCACACGGTCCGGATTACGGTGACAGTTCCCGATGATGCGCCGACCGTATATCTGGCAGGCAACCTCCCTGAACTCGGACCATGGCATCCGAAACGGTTTCAGCTGACGGGTACCGGGACGAAGAGACATGCGATCCTCACCGTACCTCATGGTCACACGCTGCGTTACAAGGTAACCGCAGGATCATGGGAGCGCGAGGGGCTTGGGCCGTCCGGCGCGCTGCTGCCAGAGTTCACCGCGACCATCGACAGCGATAAGGCACTCACGGCGGAGATCGCCGGTTTTCGCGTCGACCCGGACTTACTCATTGCCGACTGGCAAGGCTCTGGTGTCGAAGGCGAGCTCGTCTACTGGAAAGACGTAAGCTCCGAATTTCTAAAGGAAAAAAGGCATATCGTGACATGGCTGCCGCCGGGTTACGATGCGAATTCCGACAAGAAGTATAAAGTGATCTATATGCAGGACGGCCAGAATATCTTTGACCCACGCATCTCCTACACCAACATCGACTGGGGTGTTGATGAAGCAATGATGCGCGCCGTGAGGGCTGGGTCGTTCGAACCGGCCATAATCGTCGGCATCTGGAATACGCCGGAGCGGTTGCAGGAGTATTCGCCGTGGGACCAGGCGCCACAGTACGCCCGGTTTATGCTTGAAGAGCTGATGCCGCGCATCGAAACCGAGTTTAATGTGCTGACGGGCCCCGAGAATACGTTCGTCATGGGCTCGTCAATGGGCGGTCTGATCTCATTCTACCTAGTTAAGGAACACCCCGATCTTTTTGGGGCATGCGGCTGCGTGTCATCGCATTTCAGCTGGTCCGCACAGGCGGTCGAGTGGCTACTGGGACACGACCCGACCGCCGCTGACCCAACACCGTTTATTGAACGCGACATTGCAGACGGCGAGACGATGCCCAACGGAGTACGCCTCTACTTCGATTATGGAACGGAAGGCCTGGATAGCGCGTACGAAGCACCGCACTCCACTGTGAAACAATGGCTGCTGCAACAAGGCTTCACCGAAGGCATTGACTTGAAGATGAAGAAGTTCGAGGGCGCGGACCACAGTGAGACCTCGTGGCGTGCGAGAGTCGGTGAACAGCTGGACTGGTTGCTGGGTGCGAAAGCGAATTGAGCGACTTCGTTATCGCGGATGCAAGGTGTGACCATCACGCATTACCAGCGCATGTCCCGTGTTGCCTTACGCCGGAAACTGGACGACGAGCGAGCCTGCCTCCCCCGATCAAGCAACGAGTTTCGGTGGTCCGAATTGAAGTGCCAACAATTATCAAATAGAACTAGTCAGGAATCGACATGAGCAACTATGTAAACCGTAGCGTCATTTTGTCAAAGCGCCCCTGTGGAGAGATTCAAGACGGTGATTTAACGTTGATGAGCAACACCGTGCCGGCGATCAAAGACGGCGAGATGCTGATTCGAACATTGTGGCTTTCTCTCGACCCCTACATGCGCCCTCGCATGAACGATATCAAGGGCTACATGGATCCGTTGGCTATCGGCGATGTCATTGTTGGGGAAAGCGTCGGCCGAGTCATCGAATCCAGAACCGATCGCTTTGAAGTCGGCGACGTAGTCACCTGCTTTACCGGCTGGCAGGAGTACTATATTGCCGACGAAAATCAGGGAAACATCCACAAGGTGATTCCGAATGGCGTGCCGGTGCAAGCTTTTCTCGGCGTTGTGGGTATGCCGGGCCGCACGGGTTATTGTGGATTGACTTACCTGGGAAGACCGAAGGCCGGTGAAACGGTGGTGGTTGCGGCGGCCACCGGCCCGGTAGGGTCCGTGGTTGGTCAAACGGCGAAACAGCTTGGATGTCGTGCCGTCGGTATCGCCGGTGGTCCGGAGAAATGCCGCTACCTCGTCGAAGAGCTTGGATTCGATGCCGCTGTCGACTACAAATCGGGCGATTTTCAGGCACGATTAAGAGCGGCCTGCCCAAACGGCATAGACGTTTACTTTGAAAACGTCGGAGGCGAAGTCACTCGAGCGGCGGCACAGTTGCTGAATCCGGGTTCACGCGCGCCTATCTGTGGCTACATCTCGGCCTACAATGCCACCGACATCACCGCCGTGGAAACGCCCTTCGATATTTTCGGCGCGTTGGACGAC
>Ga0316201_10004212_pt1 | contig 10822 bp, 8 predicted proteins | sample CS6wburrow_MG_FD_204516 | JGI IMG/M metagenome (GOLD analysis project Ga0316201, IMG submission 204516) | Coastal sediment microbial communities from Delaware Bay, Delaware, United States - CS-6 worm burrow | ecosystem: Environmental > Aquatic > Marine > Coastal > Sediment | place: USA: Delaware... | reverse complement strand
ATTGGAGGTGCTATTGTTTGGGAGGAGATCGTGTACATATCATGCCTTATGAGCCAAGGAATCCGCACCATCTGAGATATTTGGAGGCTCCTGTGAATACGGATAAAAAATTACTTGCTTTAATTAAAAAGTATGTGATCAAATTGAATGAAGGGCTTGGATATGATTTTAATACCGTAGAATTTGCGTTGCGAGATGGTATTCCATATGCGATTGACTTTTGCAATCCAGCACCTGATGCAGACATTAATTCTGTTGGTGAAGAAAATTTCGAATGGATTGTTGAAAATGCAGCTGAGATGGCTATTGAACGAGCAAAAAGCCAAAAAAACGGAAAAATGAATTTGACATGGGGGTCAGTAGTGCAGCAAGGAGCAATTGGCAACTTGCCTCGCTAGCATAATCTCTGATTTTCAGGCCTGATCCCAGTCCAAATAAAAATGAAATGATGATGACTAAAGAACAATTAGCACCAAAATCTATGAAGCTTGCGATTCTGGATATGTATAATGGAACCCCAAACCTGGGGATGAAGTCCATCAAAGCAATCGTAGAGATGTTTCCAGAGTTTGAATACAAAGTATACGATGTTCGTGGAAATTGTGAGCTACCTGGACTTGATTATGATGTATATATCTGTTCCGGAGGCCCTGGAAGTCCACTGGAAAGGGAAGGCCTTTGGATACGCGCTTTTTCTATACTGATGGATAAGCTTTGGAATTTCAATAACATGTATGACGAGAAGAAGCATGTTTTTTTTATTTGTCATTCCTTTCAAATGATCTGCAACCATTTTGGACTTGGGGATATCGTGCCCCGCAAATCAAGGGCTTTTGGCATCTTCCCGGTACATAAAACCGAAGACGGGAAAAAAGAAATACTATTTAAAGGGCTTGATGATCCATTTTATGCGGCAGATTTCAGAGATTGGCAATTTATTCAACCAAATCAATCCAGAGTCACTGCAATGGGTGCGGAAGTGTTGGCGATCGAGAAGAAAAGAGACCACGTACCATTGGAAAGAGCAATCATGGCGGTTCGATTTTCAAAATTTTGGTTTGGAGTACAATTCCATCCGGAGGCTACTTCTGACGGAATGTTGCGCCACTTGCAAGTACCTGAGCGAAAAGAAGATGTGATCACACATCACGGTGTTGAGAAATATGATGAAATCATAAAATTAGCCGGGGAAAAGGAAAAACTTGATACAACAAGAAAATTGATTCTTCCAAGGTTTCTTGAAGAGGCCATTCGATACCAAACGGCATTTTCACTTCATCTTTCATAATCTGGTCCCAGTTTGAATTTTACATATTTTTTTGATGATCACCATAAATAAAACAAATGGTAACTGATGTCCGATCAGCATATAATGCTGGGTTTTCAGAAGAAATATATCAGCGCTTCCTTAAGGATATTCATGATACTTATGACCATGTGCCTCCTTTTCGCATTGCTGAAACCCCAATTTTTGTCGGAAAGGAATTTAAGAAGAAGTTATACGAAGCATGTGATGAAATTGCTGAGGTGATCTGTAGACCTGATTACAAAGAGATCTCACAAGGTGCTCTTTCTGAAGAGTTTACCGTACCGAATGAAGATGATCATACCTTGTTCCTACAAATGGATTTTGGAGTGTGTCGGGAGCCCGATGGTACCCTGATGCCAAAATTAATTGAAGTGCAAGGCTTCCCGTCTCTCTATTTTTACCAGGATGTTTGTGCGCGTGCTTATAGGAAGCATTTTCCGATTCCAGGTCATTATAACCATCTTTATGACGGATTGGATTCCGAGGAATATCTGGATATTTTGAAAAAGGCAATCCTCAGAGATGAAAAACCTGAAAACGTAATACTCCTGGAAATTGAACCACAATTTCAAGTAACTGAAATTGATTTTCGTGCTGCTTCTGCCATGACAGGCATGAAAACGCTTTGCCTATCCGATTTGAAGGTAGATGGAAGAGACGTTTACTATATCGAAAATGGACGAAAAATTCCCGTACACAGAATCTACAATCGGGTCATTTTTGATGAATTAGTTGGGCGTAAAGATTTGCCAAGGCAGTTTCAATTTATGAATGAATATAATATTGAGTGGGCCGGTCACCCAAATTGGTTTTTCAGAATTAGTAAATATACTTTGCCTTTTTTGGATAGTCAATACGTGCCAAAGACATGGTTTTTGGACAAATTGGATGCGTACCCTGAGGACCTGACAAAGTATGTGCTCAAACCTTTGTTTTCATTTTCTGGGAGTGGAGTCATTTTTAATGTCACAAAGGCTCATTTGGACAATATTGAAGACAGGAGGAAGTTTATTCTTCAAGAAAAAGTGGCATACAGCCCAGTGATCGAAACGCTTGACATTCCAAGCAAGTGCGAGATTCGGATGCTAATGGTTTGGGATACTGGCGATGAAAAACCACGTAATATTAACAACCTTGCCAGGTTAAGTAAAGGTGAAATGATTGGGGTTCGATTTAATAAAGATAAAACATGGGTCGGGGGGAGTGTAGCCTTTTTTGAAAAGGACTAGTCAAGACCCAGGCACCATTGGATTCCCCCTCTTAAGTGTTGTACAAATTCAGGTTCACTGAATGATTCGATCGTGTGACCGCAAGCTGTATAGAACGCTCGCCCTTTTTCAAATTCATGACACCAGGAGTAAGGGTGATTTTCTCCATTTGTACCGCCCTCATAGGAAGATTCATCAACCGTCAAAAGCACATCTACATCCGTGTTAATATTTTTGAAATTATACCATTCTCCTTTGCGTACCCAAGGATTAGGTAAATGTTTGCAAGAGATATGATTGGAGTCCCGAACCACTATTGATGCTTCCTGGATCGCAGGATGATTTGCAAAATAAGCACCTACAAGCTGGTTATACCATGGCCAATCGTATTCTGTGTCTGTCGCTGAGTGAATGCCCATGAAATTGCCGCCATTTTTCATATACTGCTCAAAAACAACTTGTTGTGTACTATCCAGAATATCGCCAGTCGTGGATAAAAAGATGATCAGGTCGTATTGATTGAGATTGCCAGCGCTAAAAACGGCTGCATCTTCTGTATGGTCTATCATGATTTTCAGGTCCTTGCAGATAGTTTCGACTGCAAACACACCAGCTTCAATAGATTCATGTCTGAATTCTGCGGTTTTAGTAAAAACCAGCGCTTTTTTGGGTAACTGATTTTGTCTTGGCTTTTCCTTATTGGCACACTGGATGAAGACCAGGAGGGAAAATGAAAAAAAAGTTAATATTAGTAAGGCTCTCATCAATTATTTTTTTGAAATATACAAGTAATTCAGAAAATTATGAGTTGAGATATAAGGATAATCAGAAGTTGATTTGACTACTATCATTGACTTTCAAGATGTGACTGATTTTCTTTGAAGAAGATGTTAAAATCTAAAATAGAAATATGATGAAATATTCTCTTTGTTCAATCAAAATGATTCATGGTTTGACATTTCTTGGTATTGGATTTATTAGCCTAATCATATCATGCACAACTCCATATCATATTCAGAACTTCGACGAAATAACAAATTCCCATAAAGTCGTGGCGGTTTTGCCTTTTGATATGATTTATACCGGAATGATTCCTGAAGAATTGACTGAGGAGGATCTGAATGAAATAGAAGCTGCTGAGAGCCAGGCTTTTCAAATTTCTTTTTACAATGAAGTGTTGGGAAGCACGAAAAACGGTAGACGCAATTTGAGCGTAAATCTGCAGCCCATTAACAAGACTAATCGGATATTGAAAGAGAATGAGTTGTCCGGGATCGAAGTACACAGTCTCCCATATGAAGATATCGCCGAAATGCTGGACGTGGATGCCTTCGTGACTGGTCAGATTCAGAAAAATCGATTGATGTCAGACCTGGCTTCCTATGGGATAGAAATCGGGGTGCATATTCTTGATGTAATGTCTCCACATACCATCTGGCCATTCATTCCCGGAGATTTATCCAGGTCAAAAGAAATCAAATCGAGTTATGCCATTTATGATGGGAACGAAAGTCTGACGTTGTGGTCTGTTTCGTATAACTATGATGCTGATTGGCGGAGAAGTGCAAATGATATTATCGATGAAACGAATCGCAGGGCAGCGCGAAAGTTCCCGTATCGGGTTAATTGAGTAATATTTAAACGAACATCTCAGATGTTCGACCCGGTCAATGATTTATATACGCCTACCTCTTAATTTTTCATCTCACAGCGCATCTCCAACGACATTTACTTCTACTCCTTCAAAGGCACACTCGTTGAAAATTCATTCCGAATTCGATGCGCATATTGATTCAATAACTCCAGGATGCGTTCTCTTTTCTCGTGCTTCAGGATCAATCCTACATGATATGGCTTTGGCAGTGTCCACCAGATCTCTTCATCCTGAAATTGACTATAATCGATATGTTCATATTTACTTAAAGTCACGATGATACCAGCATTTCCATTTTCGGCTTTTGGTGCTTTATAAGTACTGTCCTCAAGAAGTGCCAGTTCAATTTTTGCCCATTCCTTCCATAAGTTTACACCTGATGCGGCTTCTACCATATCTGCCAGGTGTGCTCCTCCTACGCGTGCAGATGTTTCCAGGAAATAATATTTTCCGTCCTTGTGATTTCGAATAAATTCAGAATGACTGGCTCCATGTTTCAAGCCAAAAGCTTTGAGCACTTGTTGATTCAATTTCTTTAGCTCCTTGTCATCTTTTGAATTCACCTCTAAAGTATGGGACTGGAAAATTCCACCGCCATGTGCAATATCAAATGGTGGATTCAAATATTCTGATGCCCGGTGAAACAAGAGTTTATAATTCATGAAAAGGGTATCCACATGTAGAATATCGCCCGGTTTAAATTCCTCAACCAGAAATTTATGTCTTCTGTCTCCTGCTTCGCGCTCCCAATCCCAAAAATCAGCTTCACTGTGTAATTTCCGAATACCTAGTGCGCCGGCGTCCATCCGCGGTTTCACAAGCCATGGCCCTTCTGATTCGCCAAAAAACCGGTGTATTTCATCATTATTGTAAAGTGAGGTAAAACCCGGAATCAGAATGCCTGCTTCCTTTGCAATCATCCGCATAGCCAGCTTATCAAAGAAATGCCTCGCTGTCGTTTGACCCATTCCGGGCGATCTGAATTCTTCCCGCAAAAGGGCTGCCTTACTTACATCGTAATCGTCCAAAGAAATGATTCGATCTATTTTGTGGTGGCGATACAAATACGCTGTTCCGGTGATCAAATCATCGATGCTCCACAAACGGCCATCCGATTCGGGCATATAAAAAATCTCTGTAATCGCATGATGTGGCCAGGCCTCTTCTTTCGTTTTTGCACTGGTTACAAGGTATACACGATGGCCCAGGTCATGAATTGCCTGAAGGAAGGCGCTGCCTTTGAACTCACACGTAATGCAAAGGAAGGTACGTTTTGAAAATGTCATTCTCGATAGATTAGATAATTCAGCAAATAAAAGAAAAGCAGCATATGCTTTTTGCTGCATTTTAAAAGTAATTAAAAGTCCCGAACTTCTACTTAGAGAGTTTGTGAATTGTTTCGTAAAGGAGGTGGATTCCAAATGCTGTTGCACTATAACCTTTCGATAAGCCATTTGGGCCAAAAGCCATACCGGCGATATCCAGGTGTGCCCAACTCGGATGCTCATTTGTGAAAAACTGAAGGAATTTAGCTGCCGTGATTGAACCTGCAAACGGTTTGTCTGAGAGATTTCTGATGTCAGCGATATCGGATTTCATGCTTTCCATATAAGCGTCCCAAACAGGTAATCGCCAAACTTTTTCTCCAGTCTCTTCGCCGGCAGTTTGGATGACATGAGCCAGGTCGTCGTTATTTGAGTATAGTCCTGCTGCCTGTAACCCAAGAGCCTGAATAACACTTCCTGTGAGGGTGGCAGAGTCAATGACATGGTCAGGTTCAAATTGCTGAATCGCGTAGGCAATGCCATCTGCGAGGATAAGTCGACCTTCTGCATCAGTATCTATAATTTCAATCGATTTTCCTGCGTATGATTGAATCACGTCTCCGGGTTTGATAGATTTTGCATCTACACTATTGTCTGTTGCAGGGATGACACCAATCACCCGGATTGGAAGTTGCATTTTAGCGACCATTTCGACAGCGCCCATGGTTGCTGCAGCGCCCCCCATATCACTTTTCATATAGTGCATGTTCCGGCTCGATTTGATGGATAGCCCGCCTGTATCGAAAGTTACTCCTTTTCCAATGAGTGCAACTGTCCTGGAAAATGAGGGAGGTGTATACTCCATGACAAGGCACTTTGCGGGTATTTCGCTTCCTCGGTTTACAGCTAATAGGGCATGCATGCCAAGAGATTTCAGTTGTGGTTTTTCAAGGATTTCGCAATGGTACTGATGCCGAGTCGAACTCGCTTGAGCCCACTTCGCCAATTCAATAGGTGATTTATGATTTGAAGGTGCGTTCACCAGATCAAGGAGGCTTTTTTGTGTTTCGCCAAGTGCTGTCCCGAAACGGAGATCTTTTTCAATTTGATCCGATTGATCATTGTGTGTTGAAAAAACAACATTGGACTCTGTCTTTTCTTCTTTTGAGGTTTGATACAAACCAATTTCATAATTGCCAAGTTCCCATCCCAATGCTACCTCAGAAATCGATTCAGGAGCTTCATTTTCAATAAAGAGTAGTGAAATGGCCGTTACTTTGCCTAGTTTTTGGTGGTACTTTTTCCGAAATGAAAGAAGAGCAGTTTTAATGTGTGATGGAGATTTGCGCTCTCCCAACCCGATCCAGATATATTTTGTGTTTTTTTCTGGTGGATATACAATCAACACTTCATCTTTTTTTCCAGTAAAATCATTTTTTTGAAAGTAGGGAAGGTTCAAACCTGCAGCGTCCAGCGAAGATTTGATATCCTCCCAATCAGAAATTTGAAAAGTTGGCAGTAATATCGCTTCGACATCGTCTGGCAATGCGTTATGTAAACACAATTTGAAATCGCTCATTCTTTATTCTTCTTCTTCTTGATTGAAATACAGCCATGACACGGCCGGAGCAAAAGCTTTCCCCCAAAAGTATTCGCTGTGTTCTCCTTCACGATTAATAGAAATCTTAAACTTGGTCAGTTTACTTGAAAACTCACCGTGTGCCAATGCCTCACTAAATTCATGAATATGTTGGCTCATGAATTTTGATTCTTTTTCCCCGGCATAAATATAAGCACGCATCGGCATGACATAATTATATTTGAATGCATCAAAATAAATCTCATCTGAATACCAAAAGGAAGGACTGAAAATCATCAGTTTGCTAAAAAATTTTGGGTAGACGATACCTGTATAAGCACTGATCAAACCGCCCATTGAACTGCCTCCGATCCCGTTGTAATCGCGGTGGGGGCGTGTCCTGTAGTGCTTGTCAACGTATGGCTTCAGCGTTTGAGTAATAAATTCGGCGTAATCTTTCCCTTTCCCTTCGCCGAACTTTCGATGATAATATGGACTGTATTCGGATATTCGTTCTCTACCGCCATGGTCGACTGCAATAATGATGACGCCTCCTAGCCCTCTTTTTGCTAATTGTGCCATATGTTGATCAATGGCCCAGTTTCCAAAAGGAGCATTTTCATTAAAGAGGTTTTGAGCATCCTGAAGGTATAGCACAGGATATTTCTTATGAGAATGGTAGTAATCATGCGGTAATAGGGCATAAATTCTACGTTCGGCTTGCAATTGTGGAATCTCAAACTTATCAGCAATCACTTTGATGATTGGTTGAAAATCCTTTTCTTTTGTTGTCCTGGTATGATTCATCAGCGTGATAGCCTGTGACTTAACGCGCAAATATAATTATAATTTGTGTCGATTAAATTCGTCGATCTTTATGATATGGAACAGATGAGAATCCTAATTACCCTACTATTTCTCTCTACCTCTTTTATGAGCCTCACTGGTCAAAAACAAAAGCTTGACATTACAGGAAAAGTTGTCGATTCGCTGAACAATCCATTGATCAATGCCACAATAGTTGTAGTGAAAAAGCAGGATTCTATTATGCTGAATTATGGTTTAACCAATCAGGAAGGAAAATTCAAGATATTGAATTTGGATACAGGATATCTGGAGGTACAGGTAAATTACCTTGGATTTCGGCAGAAGAAAATTCCACTATTCCAAACAGGTCTTCATAAAGAGAAGAATCTTGGGAACATCCAATTAGAAAAGCAATCTGAGCTGCTCGATGAAATTGAAGTAACGGCCTCGTTTATTCCTGTCCAGATAAAAGATGACACCATTGAATACAATGCAGCAGCATTTACAGTAGAAGAAAATGCAGTTGTTGAAGAACTATTGAAAAAATTGCCTGGAGTCGAAATTGACAAAGAGGGGAACATCAAAGTAAATGGGGAAGTAGTGAATCAAATTCTGGTGGATGGGGAAGAATTTTTTGGCAGCAATCCGAAACTCGCAACTCAAAATCTACCAGCAGATGCGATTGCAAAGGTCCAGGTTTTTGATAAAAAATCTGAAATGGCAGCATTCTCAGGGGTCGATGATGGAAATGAGCAAAAATCGATCAATCTGAAGCTTAAAGAAGACAGAAAGAAAGGCTTTTTTGGTAAAATGGCCGCTGGTTATGGAAGCAGGGAGCGGTATACCACCAATTTTAATTTGAATCGTTTTTCTAAAGGAGAGAAATTATCATTCATTGGTAGACTGAATAATATCAATCAATCGGGGAGTGGTCGGGGGGGATTCAACATGGGAAGGGTTTCTGATGGGATGAATACAGCCGGGAGTGGTGGGATGAATTATCAAAAGACGATTTCAAAAGCCGTAAAGTTCCGTGGTAATTATTCCTTCAACCAATCTAAAAGTGAAAGTGATCGTGAATCAACAGTTCAAAACTTTCTCACTGAAGATCCGTTTCTTGAAGATCGATTAGATTCAAATGAGTCAAGAAATGGGCGCCATCGAATAAATACGCAGTTAGATGTAAAGATAGATACAGCGCACAATATCAGATTCAGATTAGATGGCAATATTGGAGAGCGTGAATCTTCAAGCGCATCTGACAACCGTATCAGTAATCTCGAAAATGAACTTTCAAGTACTTCGAATAATGTAAACGGGACAAAAAGCAATAGTGCAGGCTGGAGCACTGATCTCTTGTATCGAAGGAAATTCACAAAGCCTGGCCGCAACTTTTCAGCATCTGTTGATCTGAGCGGTTCGGAAAACGAATCTACTCGAAGAACAATTTCGCTGAATGAATTTTATCTGAATGCGCAAAACCAGGACGATTTGGATAGCATTTGGCAATATCAATTGAATGGGGATGATCAATTTGGATTGAATATTCGCTCCACCTTTTCAGAATCGATATCAAAAAATCAGTTCCTTTCAATCACCTATGCTCACCGGAGTACACAAAATGACAATTTCAGAAGTGTATTTGAATTGCTTTCACCCGTTGAATTGTTACTTGGCAATGAATTGACTGAGTTGAGTAATGCATATGATCGTAAATATCGATATGATCAGGGCAAATTGACATACCGGCTGAATCTTGAGAAAATTCGATTTTCAACCAGCTTGAGTGCACAGAAATCTAAATTAATTGGCCGTATCACATCTGATGGCTCTATCATCGAAAAATCATTTGTGAATTTACTTCCGGAAGGTAGTTTACGTTGGCAATTTCATCAATCAAAAAGCCTTAGATTCAATTACAGCACTTCGGTTCGGGAGCCCTCACTCAGACAATTGCAACCTTTTGTCGATAATAGTAATCCGTTGCGGGTATATGCCGGAAATCCTGACTTGAGGCCTTCATATCGCCACCTTATGAATTTAAGCTATAATTCTTTTCAGGCTTTCTCAATGACTCATTTCTTAGCGAGAATCAACGGAACGATTACCAATAATCCTATTGTCAATTCTAAGACGATAGATTCATTGTTTGCCCAATATTCTATTCCGGTAAATGTTGATCAGTCAATGAATCTCTATGGGAATATAACGTGGGGCAAGACTTTTCAATCAATGAATTTGCGATTGAATATCGGGCCAAATGGCAGTTGGTCCAGAAGCCCTGTTTTTGTTAATGGTGTGCAGGATACACGTTTTAACTTGTCAACGGGGGTGAGAGCCTCATTGCAAAAAAGCGGGAACGGGAATTTAGACTATGGCATTCGATGGAGTTTAAATAAAACTGAATCCGCGTATGAGATTGATAAATTGTCGAAACGCTCATTTGCCAATCAATCATGGAATGGGAATATCGGATTGAAGTTTTTGAAGAAATGGCGATTTGAGTCAACCATGAACCATTCAATCTACGCGGGTGATGCATTCGATGAGCAACAAAAAATCACGATCTGGAACGTCTACCTTTCAACAAAGTTATTGCCCAATGACAGGCTTGAGCTAAAGGCTACACTGTTTGATATACTCAATCAGAATCAGGGAGTCAATCGGTCAAGTGATTTGAACTCTATTACTGAAGAGCGAGTAAATGCATTGTCCCGTTATTTTATGGCGACTGCGACGTGGTCATTGAGATCAACATAGGGAGATGTCATCTCGTCATGTTGATCTCATAGATTTCTCTGGTTTGATATTTTGAAACTAATCAATTGCTACTCTGTCGCTGGATTAGCATTGTCAATTCGGAGATCAGGCTATGTGATGCACGGCGAGAAATATACTTCTTTCAAAGGAGCGAACGCAATCATTTCAAAGCACAAGCTGAGGAAATTGCCAGGCGCTCAGATGTCTGCCATCGAGCTCTTCGCCCATTTATTTTTTTTG
>Ga0316201_10004211_pt1 | contig 10823 bp, 12 predicted proteins | sample CS6wburrow_MG_FD_204516 | JGI IMG/M metagenome (GOLD analysis project Ga0316201, IMG submission 204516) | Coastal sediment microbial communities from Delaware Bay, Delaware, United States - CS-6 worm burrow | ecosystem: Environmental > Aquatic > Marine > Coastal > Sediment | place: USA... | reverse complement strand
CATGAAGCTTACCTGCGCGAACTATCGTGCTGAAACAAAGAAGTCGCTTATGTTGAAAGCGTTCGATAATATCAGTCGAAAACTATCTATTAATGTATACCGGCCTGCAGTAATATCAGGCCTATCCGACAGACGGGCTAGAATTTATATTATATTAGATAATCCTAATATGTTATAATCCCGCTTCGTACGCAGGCGGCTTCATCGTTTTATGCCTGTTTTTTTCGTAATAAATCAATTTGAGCCAAAACTATGAGCCCCGAAAAAATTCCTACAGATGAAGCTACAACTGAGAAAGTAGCTGACGATACTGATGTATCAAGCGAAAGCATCGAATCAAAGGTAATAACATTTGATGAGAACAACACGGTCAATACTGGTAAAGACATCAACAATAAAATCACTGCGCTGGATACCGATCTTGCCCAACTTCGTGCCGAACTGAGCTCCATCAATAGCAGTGTAGAGGAAGGTCTGGACCGTCTCGGGGATACTGATACCGATCTTACTGCAAAAGTATCTGAAACCTATAAACGCCTGGGTGAGATCGATAATGCATACAAAGCGCTATTACAGATCTCATCACGCATAGATACTGATATCCAGAAACTCAATGGTGATGTGAGTACTGTTGCCGAACAGTCGGCAACGGGTATCAAAACGCTGGAAGAATCGACCATCGCACGATCGAACGAATTTGCACATAAGAATGAGCAGGTTGTCTCACGCGTCAATCACCTGGTTGAAACGTCGAAGCTGACCGGTAACCTGTTGAGCCAGAAGATTCAGGCGACTACAGATAAGATGCTAGAGTTTGAGTCAAAGGTGATCGCCGAAATTGAGAGCCTGGCAAGCACTACCAAAGATAAAGCTAAAGGGATAGAGGCATCTGTAGAAAGCAATAAAGCAAAGATCCTGAAGTTGCAGTCTGTCGATGAAGCCATCATCAAACGTGCCACTACACTTGAAATATCCTCTGCAGAATTAACTGTTAAAAGTCAGGAGATGCAGGCATCAGTTGATCAGCTGAAAACGAGTGCAAATTATCTGTCCACTGGTCTGGATGAACTGAGAGACAAGACTAGGGCGCTTGAAGATATAACACACAATCATGGTTCACTGATCACCGGTTTACAGAGAACAGGTGCCGAGCTGAGCGATAAGCTTGCGCTTCTTGCTGGTCGTGAAAGTAAACACTTTAATATATTCACAGCAAGCTTCCTGTTGTTGTTTATCGTAACCGTGGCTATTTATTTCTATCAACAGAACCAGTTCGATGTGACCGATACAAAGATCGCAGTCAACAGCGAGAAAGTTGATGTGCAAATAGCAAGCCTGCAACAGGTTCAGGCTGAGTCATCATCTATCACCAGTGGCTCGTTGACAGCGCTTGAGAACAAGATAGATCAACTGAACACGACCATCAAGCAGGAAGTGGATAAAGAGGTTGCCCTGATCGATAACAGGCTGAAGAATATTCAGGACGAAGTGCAGAGTGTTGAGGCCCGCTTTACTAATGATTCACCATTCAGCCAGATCGGAAATGACAACATCATCCATGGTGCGCAATGGATCAATGCTCTACCTGCGCAGAACTTTACTGTTCAACTCGCGTATGTCGATACGAAGAATGCCATGTATGAACTTGCACAGTACTATAATACCTACCTGAGAGATTCATTGTCGTATTTCGAGATCGAAGATAAAGGCATAACGAAGTATGTACTGTTATCTGGAAACTATACGACGACGCAGCAGGCATCTGCAAAGATACAGTCGATGCCACGTTACATTGACATGCAGAAGCCAGTGGTTAGAAAACTGGATGATGTACAGCGTTATATATCGCAGAAGTAAATACAAATAGCATCGATGCCATGAAGCTGCTGATGCTGTAAGCTGGTTCAAAGAAATCTTCTATTATCCTGTGTCAGAATCACGTCTGACACAGGTACTGGATAGTTTAAACAGGGAAATAAAGGAATAAGTCTATGACAATACTCGAGCAACTGGAAAGTGGTTTTTATGCGGACGTTTTACAACAGGGAGTAAAAGCAAGAGTCAAAAATACAGGTCAGGTCGTCGAAGTAAAACGTGTCAGCGAGCACGGTATTTCGGTAGTGTCTTTTCGAACCGGTGGTGAATATTTTATCTCTAATAAATTTCTAGAGCCGGTGCACTCGCTTCACTGAGAAAGTATCAAGTGCCCTCGTTTTCAGTCAGCCGTTACGAGGCCACCTGTACAACGATCACTACTTCGTCATCATTGTCGTGAGTCTCTTTTACCAGGTGGCCATTGATACGGCACCAGGCAGGGATGTCATTGAGCGCGCCCGGATCGGTACAGGTGACTTCCAGCAGATCGCCCGGCTGTAATTCTGCAATCTTATTCTGTGTCTTTATGACCGGCATCGGGCATAAGCTATGGCGGGCGTCCAGTTTATATTGGCTCATGATAAGAGGTGTCAGGATTGTAAGGAGAAGTAGTGAGCCGAAGGCGTGCATAAATAATAATACCGCTAAACATGACATCTCTCCTGCCGCTCGAGATGACACTGTGAAGATGTACGATCTATCAAATATACCATTCCTGCTTTATCTCAGATGCCGGCATTGGCGGGATATCAAACAGCTTTTCTTCGCCTTCTTTTGTCGTGGTTTTAACGGTCACGATATCGGCTTCTCTGCCCTGGCTAAAACGCGCCGCTATACGTGAAGCAAGTTTTAGATCTTCGTCACCCAGTTCGCCGTCGATCAATGTCAGCGGTCCATTATGACTTTTTATCTCTATGGAAGCGAAGCGCTTCTTGTAGCCTTGCAGGAACTTGTTCTCACCGTCTTCGCGGCTCACTATCAGCTTGAAGTGGGGTGCTGGACGTAAGTGCCTGCCTACTTTAAGCAGCATGATGTCATCGAGTTCGTATTCCTTTTTATTTCTTGCCTGCCATAGGTCGACCAGTTTGTCGGAGTAGCTCTTGTCTGTGAGAAAGCAGCAGCCCCCGGCCGGGGTGGCATAGTCTTCAAATCCATATTCTTTCGCAAGGGCCATCTGCGGCTTACGGTTGCGACCGCTGAAGCCTTTCATCTTTTCACGGTCAATCCAGCCCTCGCGTTCGGGTAGTGTCGCATCAAGGTTCTTTGCGCATAAGGGTCTGACCAGCAGGTCATCGGCACCGGATTCCCGGACCACGACGGGAAGCAGGTCTTTGCGTTGTGACATCGGCCGTTGCCCCATGACTTCACCGGTGATGATGAAGTCAAAACCGTTTTCTTGCATCCACTGTTTTGCCTTGCTGATCATGAATATCTTGCAATCGAGGCAGGGATTCATGTTGGCACCGTATCCATGCTTCGGATTGATCAGCACGTCTTTGTATTCATCGATGATATCGATGATATGTAACTTGATGCCTAACTGTTCGGCGCTCCATAGAGCATTGTTTCTCTTGGGTTTTGCCTTATCCTTCTTGCGGATGGCATGGGTATGCCCTTCGACACAGAAGCCGGTGTAGAAGTTGATGCCTTCGACATGGATACCCTGGTCGAGCATGACTTTTGCTGCGAGCAATGAATCAAGGCCGCCTGATATCAGTGCGACAGCCCTTTTTTGTTCAGAGTTGGTTTGTGTAGACATAGGGTAAGAGAGGATGGATTGATTTGAAGGCGGATTATAACATTTGTAAAGATGATAAAAAAAGCAGCCTGGTGGCTGCTTTCAATTCTTCAATTCTATTTTTTTGCTTGAGAACTTAGGCTGCTTTTCTACGTCCTATCCAGCCAAGTAAAGCCAGGCCAGAGCTGAATAAGATGATGGGTAGCGGTAGAGGCACGACGGCAGTGTTATGGAAGCCACCAGCCAGCGCAAAGTTAGAGCTGCCTGCGCCATTGAAGCCATTGCCAAAGTTCAGGTGGATACTGGAAATTTCGACTCCGTTATAAGCGTCCCCAAAGTCAATGAAAATCGCAGATAATGGGTAACCGCTCGTACAGTTACTATCAGTACCGTTGAGACATATCCAGGTGCCATCATCGTTGTAGACTGCATCTGTTGTGGTGATGTCATATATGCCAGCAGTCGAAGTCATCGATCCGGTGCCTTTGCCAATAACGTCCAGCCCAAATGACGTTGAGTTTCCGACAAAAAACAGAACCAGGTCATTACCGGCACCGCCATACATGCTGCCAGTAAACCCGAGATCAAGGAATGAAAGGCTGCTAACAGGGCTTTTTACAGATGTACGATAATCGCTTGTCACCAGTCCCTCAAGCTCAGTGCTGCTGAGAGGTGTACCGGGGTAGAAGCTTTGTTCAAAGTCGATACTTATCGTACTATCGATCAGTTTGTCAGCAACGTATATGTCATTGATTTTGCCTACCTTGATCGTATCAGCCGTTACATTGACTGAAAAAATCAACAGCGCTATATTAATAAAGATTAGATTTTTCATAGTTGTCTCGAGCAATATTTTTTATGTAGTTACTTTATCAATGATAGTTCATTATCATTTAAGGTGCACCGACTGGAATCGGTACACTTGGGCTGATATTAGTGACAGTTGGAATCTGTGGTGCCGGTGGCGCTGTAGGGATAACCGGCGGCATAATCGGTGACTGTGTGATAACTGTCGGTTTTGCTGAGCCTGGGGGTGCGAGTGCGGATATGCTGTTGGTGCGTAACGCAACCCTGCTATCACGTGGGTTCAGTGCTCCGGTCGATGGCGCTGCCAGGCCGCCAGCAGCGGGTTCTATATCCAGTTCCCATGCACCCCATTTTTTAACGGAATCTACATAGGCGACTTCTGCTTCGCTGTCCTGGTCAGAGTCTATCCACTTCAATTCTGCGGCAGACATCGTTGATGCCGTCATCAACATGAAAGTTAGCGCAAGTTTCTGTGTAAACATGTTGAGCTTACACGTTTTGTTCTGTACGTCGTTCATTTGGTTCTCATCTTTTTTAAACATTTATATTTAATTTATTAAATTGATTGCACAGATTGTGCCAAATATTATTATGAGTAATAAATTCAATACTTTATCTTTCATCTAAAACGACTGTATCTATAAATCTACTCCAGGTAGGTATATATAGTACTTTCGTTTGGCATACTGTAAAAAAACCTATTACCCATATACCTGCCTGTTAAAGCATAGGATGCTTGCTGTAGTTTATCGCCTGTTTTATGCAATAGGATTTGAGTTATGCTTCTGTGAAAAAACTTTATAATTACATACGCTTATAGCATATTGCGGGTTTTTCCAGTTTTCCATAGAAGTATTATCCGCTGTGATGTGCTTAACCAAAAAGTGGACTGTATATAAACCCGACATTTGTCGAATATATATACACTTGATAGCCACCTTGGTTAAAGATCAACCATTTTTATTGCTATTGGTTAAAAAAGCAGCAGGCAGTCTTGTTGAAATTGTTTACATAATATCACTATTTACTGACATTCATTCAATCGGGTGTCAGTAACTTGAAATACTTATGATGGCTTGAGGTAATACAGGTGTTATATAAAGTAACGGGCAAAGTTGATGGCAAATATCTTTCTGTCGTAATTATAATAATCGATATTAGAATTATTTCGGGTATATGAGATATGGGTATTTAGTGTCCAGCCCTGCAGATAACCCTCACTGAAATCATAGTTGTAACCGAGTACATATCGGCTCTCTATCTCGTCTCTGATCGTTGGCGGGTTGCTTGCCAGCTGGTCAGCAGCATCATATTCATATTGTTCAAAGTTAAGGTTTAAGTAAACATTACTGGTCTTAGCAAAGGTCATAAATCCGCCGAAATATAACTCTTCACTACTAAATCCGAACTGGTCATCATCCGCGGTATGATCGGTAAGCCTGAAACCTATTTCCAGCCCATTGTCGGCATCCCCCAGCAATGTGGAATATGCGGCGCCGCCCAGCAATGTGTTGCCATCGCGGCCTTCATCTTCCGGACGTTTGAAATCATTATCGGTGTATGAAAGTTCAAAGGTGAGGCCACGGTATTTTCCGAGGTCAAAAGTGACTAACGGGTTTAGTGAAACGAAAGTGCCGAGAGTTGAGCTGCCAAAGTAAGTCTGGTCTAGCTGCAGGCTGATTGCACCAGTCCAGCGTCCTGTCGATATGAATGCAGGCCCCGTGCTGGCACTGATGATATTCAGGCTGAAATCGCTATTGCGTGTGTAATTATTACCGGTCCATGAAACCTGGCTCTGCCATTCATAGTGTGTTGCAGCGCCCGCGATATCAAATGGCTTGTTGTCTTTATACCTGTGTGACGCGCTAAAAAATGTATCAAGGCCTGGTGATGCCGTGTCCTGTCCGTCGGGAATGCTATCCGTGCCACGCAGCGGAGCGAAGTTTATATTGGTGTTATACATTACACCTGCCTTGGTGTAATACGAAAAACTGTTCTCGGTACGTGGTTTGACCTCGTCACTTGTCAGCTGGCCGATATAGGCAAGTATAGCGAGACGCACTTTTTCGGGTGTTTCAGGATTATCGAGTACTGTCTGAAATTCACGTAATGCATCATCATACTGGCTGGCGCGATGATAACTGACGGCAAGTTCGAGGCGTGCACGGTTCAGCGATGGCCTTCGGCTCAGGATGTATTCAAATTTCTCGATAGCATCAAAAACTTTTCCGCTATCTCGTTCTTCCATGGCGGCTTCAAAAATTTTCTCCGCATGTTCATCGGTCATGATCTCATCGGCTTTGCTTTCATCGGCAAATACCGGGTTGAGACAGAGCGATGCAAGGAGCAGGGCAAGAACTATGGCGGTTAATGATTTTTGGTTAATAATATTCATGTATAACTTAAGTAGTGCAGGATGTTGTCAAGTTGAGTATTATACCTGCCGATGGTTAAAAAAACGCAAAGTTTGTTTATCATACTCTTTTTACTGGCAAATTCTAATGTTTGGTCGGCTCGTGCAGTATCCACCTTGCCTGCCAGTCTGTTCGGCTACCAGGAGATCCAGAAAGAAAATTTAAGCATGTTCCCGCAATGGCTGTCTGTCCTCGAACGCCACCTGTTAAATCTTAAAGACACCTCATCCTGCCAGTCGTCGACATTCAACCAGTGTCATCTGTTGCAATGGCAATCCTTTTTAAAAGGCATAAGACATCTGCCCTTTGATCAGCAGGTAAAAAGGGTGAACAAATATGCCAATGAAAAAGACTATGTCCTGGATATCGAGAACTACGGAATAGCTGACTACTGGGCAACACCAAAAGAATTTTTACTGAATAATGGCGACTGTGAAGATTATGCCATCATCAAGATGCTGTCCTTGAAATGGCTGGGTCATGATGTCAGTTCTATGCGAGTCGTGGTGGTACAGGATACCAATCTCAGGATACCGCATGCCGTAATGGCGATCAGAGACGGTAATGATATCCTGATACTGGACAACCAGATAGAAGAGGTGATATCGCATGTTGATATCTTTCACTATGTACCGGTCTACTCGGTGAATGAAAACAACTGGTGGATGCATGTACCAAACTAAAGGGGCATCTTTTTTTATGGTGCATCGCCGTTAAAGGAGTGAAGGTGTATGGTGAATAACAAACCTGCGACGATAGCTTTCATCTTATTACTGCTGTTTTTCAGTGGTAGTGTCTGGCTGGTTTTTCAGTATGTCTCAACTGAAAAACAAAGGGATCTGGACGCCTGGCAGGCGCGGCTCAGTATCATGGCCGAATCTCAGCAATATGCGGTTGAAAGCTGGTTCGATGAGCAACTGGATAATATAGACGCACTGGCAAATAACCCGCTGCTACAGTTATACGTCAGTCAGCAGGATCTGTCCGTGGCGCCGGATGATGAGACAGGTCGAGGTCAGCTGCATCATCTAAGAAACCTGGTCAATGCAACGGCGAATCAAGCTGATGTGTTTACACCGATTAAAAAGATTAACAGTAATATAGAGAACAAAGTGAACGATGGTATCGCCATCGTCAACAGTTCTGGTGTATTGCTGGCAACACGTTATTTTCCGCTTGGTGATGCCGAAGTCGTTTCCAGTTTTCAGTCTGCGATCGATAGAAAATCATTCTACATCTCTAGTATTTATGATTCTGCAGAAAGACGGCCGCGCATCATCATCGTTGTACCGGTTAACTCTGTGCAGTCGTTGGGCACGGACGATATCAAGGCAGCCGTCGTCGCCGTCATCAACCCTGAAGACAACCTTTATCAGCTGCTGTTGAAAGAGTGGGTGACAACCCGTACAGAAGAAACATTGCTGGTTGCAAGCGATGAAGACAGGGTTGATTATCTGAGCCCTTTAAAAAACGGTTATCAGCTATTTCATAGCCAGGCGCGAAGAGATGGCGTATCCGCACCAGGCATAGGGGCTTCGAATGTTCTGGAGAATATTGGTGAAAATGTAATGATGCAGGATTACCGTCATGTCGATGTGCTGGCAACGGCGAGAAAGATAAGAAACACACCGATGATCCTGGTGCAGAAGATAGATGTCTCCGAGGCGCTGGCCGAGTCGACCTCACATCAACAGTTCATATTGACGATATTCCTGCTGGCCGTTTTTGTCATCACCATAAGTTTTATCGCGATATGGCGGCATTCGACCAGTCTGCGTTTGCAGAAAGCAACGAGGCGGCTTGAGGCGCGAGCAGCATTGTTGAATGCGGTAGGTGACAGCATCAATGACCATATCTTTTTACTGGACCATAACAATAAGCTTGTGTTTATCAATGATGCCCTGGCGCGGTCCTTCTCTATTGATAACGTGGATGTTCGCGGAAAAGCGTTGAACCATGTCTTCAATACAGAGATAACGGAGCAGTTGCTGAAGATTAAGCCGGCTGACGATGAAAGTGATATCCGCAACAGGGAGATGCGTCTCGCTTTTAATGACAGGCGCCATGATTACCATGTTTCGATCGTTGCCTTGCGTCATCCTGATTACAAGCAGTCGCACCTGTATGTGATGCATGATATCACCGAGTTAAAGGATGCACAGGGCAGGCACAATCGTCTGATGGACGGCATTATCTCTACCCTGGCACAGGTCATCGATAAACACGATCCGCATTGTGCGCATCATTCGGAAAGGACGCGGGAAGTTGCTATCGCTATCGCGCGAGCGATGGAGCTGCCTAAAGAGCGTATCGATATTCTGTCAATGGCAGCCCTGCTGGCAAATATCGGTAAGTTATATATACCTGCGGAAGTGTTGACGAATATGGAGCCATTGACGCCAGCCGAAGAATTGATGCTGAGAGAGAATATCAACTACAGCGTGGAGATATTAAAAGACCTCGAGTTTGACGGCCCGGTGATCGAATTCGTCCAGCAGAAGAACGAGTGCCTTGATGGTAGCGGGTATCCGAACGGTGTTTCAGGTGACGCCATCTTCCAGGAGTCACGCATCCTGTCAGTAGCTAATGCTTTTGTCGCTATGACCAGTTCCAGGGCGTATCGCCCCGGCATGCCGATCAAAGAGGTGCTGGAGATCTTGTTATCTGAAGCAGATAGTCGATACGACAGGCAAGTGATCGCTGCTTTGTTTCATGTGGCAGAAAATCATTCTGACTGGGTTAGCTGGCAGCAAGTCAATTAATCATATTGATAAATTGACAGTTATTGATCTGTGCGTCTCGGTGCCAAATAACCGCCGCCAGCCAAGGTGAATGGTGGTGTGCGACCGACGGGCTCTTCGATCACATGTAACTCAAGGTCGGTGTGATTGATAAACGGCGCTTTACGAATGTTTCTAGCGCTGGCCTCGTTTGATTTATCTGTACGCTTTCTGCACTCACAGGCAGATGATGTCGACCTTGATTACCAGGGGCAAAGCGTGCTGGCGAGTTACTTCCACCGCTTCAATCTTTAATCGGTCACTGCACTGAGTTGATCATCAATAACACGAAGCCGATCAGCACGATGGTTATTAACAGCAGTGTGCCCCAGTGTTTTTCTTCAGCATTTTTACTTTTTTCCATGGTGGCTTTGATGCCTGGAAAAAACATGAACAAGATGAGAAGCCCTAACGCGCCTGCAAGTAACTGTTCCCAGAGTTCCATATAGAGTTCCTGTTGATTATTCGTAGATATAATGTTTTTCGATGGGTTCGATTATCTGCCACACGCACTTCATGCCCTGTGGGAAAAAAACCATGTCACCTTCCTGTATGGTCACCGGTTCGCCGTTTTCCGGTGTGACGACGGCTTTACCTTCGATGATATAACAGGTTTCTTTCTTATCGTAAGTCCAGTCAAATTCAGATACACCTTTAGACCAGACCGGCCAGTCATCAACATACAGCACGTCGAGTTTTGCAGGTGTGACATTATGTTCTATGGTTATAGCGCTCATTTTTCTATCCGATAAAATTTGAACCTATTATAACGCGTTGCTGTGCGACATTGTATAATCTGTATTTTATGGTCGATTGATAGGCGTTAAAGTGCTGGACAAAGAAAAATATATATTTGATGTTGATTACGAACAATACGATGATCTTGTCGTTAAGGCATCAAATGACAAGCCCATACTGGTGGACCTGTGGGCGGACTGGTGTTCACCTTGCCTGGTGATTGCCCCGGTATTGAAAAAGCTTATCGATGAATATGAGGGCGAGCTTTTACTGGCGAAGGTCGAAGTTGATGAAGGCGAGAACATGAAGCTGGCCGGTCACTACAAGGTAAGGGGTTTCCCTACGGTACTGTTGATCATCAATGGTGAGGAAGTCGCCAGGTTTAGCGGCGCAAAGCCATTATCTTTTCTACGTGAGTTTATCGATTCGCATACAGCTTGAGTGTGCAGTCTGTCGTTCAATCATCTCCTG
>Ga0316201_10004210_pt1 | contig 10824 bp, 9 predicted proteins | sample CS6wburrow_MG_FD_204516 | JGI IMG/M metagenome (GOLD analysis project Ga0316201, IMG submission 204516) | Coastal sediment microbial communities from Delaware Bay, Delaware, United States - CS-6 worm burrow | ecosystem: Environmental > Aquatic > Marine > Coastal > Sediment | place: USA: Delaware... | reverse complement strand
CGGCAGAGTATCCGGAAATGGCTGTTAGAAAGGGAGAAAAATCTGTTCCCAAGAACGATGACGTCCTGAGTAATAAATCTGAACAGCAATACCTATCAATAGGATCACCTATCTGGCTCCATTGTAAACGATGCCAACGTGACGATTTGAAGAATTCAATTCTTCCTCGACCTGGAATTCAGCAAGTTTCTTAAAAGTTTTGCCCGAGTACGGGTGGTCGAATGTTCGTCAGAGCTGATGGAACATCTTGTCAGGAAAGTGTCTTTTGTGTATAGCATTTACCCTTCACTAAGAGTAAAATATCGTCTTTTGGTATTTGACCTAGATAAAAACTACATCTATGCCCGGGGCAGATGAAATATCGTCATTTCACAGAAAAAAATAGAGGATGTTGCGCTGGTAAGGAATTAAGATGAAAAAGGATAGCCGTCAAAAATATATACTGACAACCTTGGATTTAAGTAAACTGACGGGAAGAGCCCCTGGAGAGATTAAAAACAGTTTACGGCAGGAAGAGCTTGTTTCATTACCGGGAAACAGGGTGGGGGTTCCCTCATCGCTGGTGAGGGACTTTTTATCCGAAAATAACATTGACTATTCTTCCAGAGTAATTGTTTTTGCAAATATGAAGGGAGGAGTTGGCAAAACAACCAGTGCTGTTTCCATTGCAACTAGAGCTGTTCAGTATGGATTTAAAACATGTATCATAGATATGGATTCCCAAGGCTCGGCTTCGTTCTCTTTTAACATGATGCCCGACGATGATGATCCGATTTTTTGTGACATTTGGCAAAACCCGGAAGACATGGCCATGGCCGCATTAAAGGAGATTGATGAAAACCTCTACCTGATACCTTCCTCTCTGGATAATGGGCTACTGGACCTGAACCTTATCAATCCTGCGTCTCAAAAGAATGCTGTCACCAACGTCTGTCAAACCCTAAAAAATAATGATTTTGACCTGATAATAGTTGATTGTCCTCCATCACTCGGAACAGCTGTTATCTCAAGTGTATGTGCCGCAGATATTATTATCATACCGGTGTGCAGTGATGCATTCTCCATCAAGGGTCTTCAGCTTGTACTTTCAGAAATGCAATCAATATGCTCTACCTTTAATCTCGATATGCCCAAAATCGAGATTCTGTTTACCAAATTTGATAAGAGGACGGGGCTATCTGAAGAAGCATTCAGTAAACTCAGTTCTCAATATGAAGAGTTCCTGTTTTCAAAACCGATCAGAACCAGTACTGAGTTCTCCAAGGCGCTTGGGAAAAATGAAACGATCTTCGCATCACCCAGAAAAAGTAACGGTAAAGAGGATTACGACCACTTTGTGAAGCACCTGTTAAAACTTAATTCCTTTAACTAAAATAATTGCTATGACTGACCCGTAGATTGATTTTTTTTTCAATCAGATGTGGCAACACAACTTTAATCAAATTAAAACAGTCGGAAAAAAAAATGAGAAACCGTTTATATCAAGCTTTACCTGAGCATAGTGAATTGATCGAAAGTGTACATTCTGCCTGTAAAGAAAAAAAAAGAAAGAGACTCTACGCTGAAAACCTTGTCAAAGAGCATGATGCCAAAGCTGCAGGAGCGACAGAATACAATTCGTCGCTTGCCGAAATTCTTACACTACCAGCAGCTCAACTCGATATCCTTTATGCATTATATGAATATTATGAAAAAGAATGTTTAAAAATTCCTCTGGCAATGCATTCCAGTTGGAATCACTCTGCGTCAACTTCAGCAAAATTTTTCGATTGGTATATTCGTACCGGAAAAACTGCCTGGGAAAGAGGTCTTGCAGTTGCTTGCAGCCCGTTTTCTTGGAACAGATAGCCTCTTATAGAACTTACTTTAAGAAATTACAATCTCACCGATAAAGACACCACACTCAAATAGGTGAAACCATCAAACTTTCATTATCTTCCTGGAATGAGGGGGGGGTGAAAGAACTAAAGAACAAACATAGGCTAAGGTTTTCTACAATGCGAAAAATTACCATGCAAGAAGTGGAACGTCACAATACTCCTGACGACTGCTGGGTTGTTCTAAATGGCAAGATTTACGATTTATCCATCTTTCAGAAAGAACATCCCGGAGGATCAAAAATAATCACGGATCATGCGGGAAAAGACGTTTCCAACCTGTTTAATCCGGTGCACCCGAAGGATATTATCCAGCGACTCCTTCCCCCTGAATCCTGTGTTGGCGTTCTCGATGTAAGAACGGTCGACCCTGAAAAGCATGTCGTTGCTGCTGAGGGAAAAGCTCCCCCCAGGGGTACACAACAAACTTCTACAGCAGCTGCAACCGATGCTCAACAGGTTCAGCCATGGGAAAAGCCACCAATTGACGCCATGTTGAATACTTTTGATTTTGAGAACGTCGCAGCCCACACCATGACGGAGGAGGGTTGGGGCTACTATTCATCCGGCGCTGATGATGAAATTACACTTCGCGAAAATCATACCGCTTTCCAACGCATCTGGTTTAAGCCGCGCATCTTGGTCAATGTAAAAAGCATTGATATGACCACTTCCATTCTGGGAGTAAAATCTTCTTTACCACTATATTTCAGTGCTACAGCACTCGGCAAGTTGGCTGATGATGATGGTGAATTAGCTATATCACGAGCTGCAGCCAAAACCGGCGTTATCTATATGCTGCCCACGTTATCCTCTTACACGTTGGATGAAATGCTTGAAGTCCGTCAACCAGATCAAGTGCAATTTGCTCAATTGTATGTAAATGCGAAAAGGGAACGCACAAAAGACTATGTCCAACGCTTAGAGACCGGAGGAGTCAAAGCGTTATTTGTTACGGTTGACGCCCCGCAATTAGGGCGTCGGCAAAAAGATATGCGAAATAAATTTACCAAAAACGCCGATGTTCAAAAAGGTGAAGACGTCAACCGCAGTGAGGGTGTTGCCAGGGCTATCAGTGAATTTATTGACCCAAGCTTATGCTGGGACGATATCACCTGGCTTAAAAGCATCACGAAATTGCCTATTATCTTGAAAGGTGTTGGGTGCGGACTAGACACCGTCATGGCATACGAAAAGGGGTGTGCCGGGGTTGTTCTATCAAATCATGGAGGCCGACAGTTAGACACAGCTCGGTCTGGAATTGAAATACTGCCAGAAGCGGTTGATGCGCTTAATAAACATGAACCGAAGTGGCGGTCGCGTTTTCAGGTGTATGTAGATGGTGGTATTCGGCGTGCTAGTGACATATTTAAAGCCTTGGCTCTTGGTGCAACCGCCGTTGGAATTGGGCGCCCGGTTCTCTACAGCCTTGCATCTTACGGCCAGCCTGGAGTTGAAAGAATGTGCTTTCTTTTCAAAGAGGAATTAACCATGGTGATGCGATTGATGGGCACCCCAACGATAGCAGATATTACAGAAGATCATGTTCTATACAGTAATTTAATGACACACATACCTGCCCAGGCTCGTGATCATCTGCAACTTGATACATATGAACCACTAAGACCAGCCACAAAATTGTGAGAAATACAGAAAAGGCATAAGGCAATTTTTCTTGAGCATGAGTACGGTATCTTATTAACTATTGCTGCGGTACAGGGCTTTGAGCAGAAAACCAGGCAATGGTTCCTGAGACTGGCAGACAGGCCGTCCTTGACCTGACCCGCCCGGTTGCAGGCGTCCTCCGCAACCCTGCAGGCCTGTTTCACTGCCGAGACGGGCCTTGGCGATGCATCCTCTGCCAAGACAATCCATTTCAACCAGCGACTTAGCCGAGTTTCAGCGGGGAAAAAAAAATATATGGGCACTGAATACTTTAGAGAAGGTTAAATTAAAGCGTCCACAACTATAATCTGATAGAGAATAACAATGAGAAAAAATATGAAAGCTATAGTTGCCAAAGGTGGTAGTGATGCGCAAGATGCTGGAGCCTTTATTTTAAAAGAGCAATCGATACCTGAGCCAGCAGCACAGGATCTTCTGGTTCGAGTCATTGCCGTCGGGATGAATCCTGTAGATACAAAATTTCGCAAAAGGACTGAGGACGATAAAGTGCTTGGCTGGGATGCCTTTGGGATTGTCGAAAAAACCGGCGCAGGCGTGAAAGCATTTAAAGCGGGAGACAAGGTCTTTTATGCAGGTGACATAACCCGGCCAGGAAGCAACAGTGAATATCATTTGGTCGATCAGCGGATAGTAGCCTTAGCTCCTGAAAAACTCTCACCTGAAGATGCCGCGGCAATGCCGTTGACTTCAATAACTGCCTGGGAGGGTTTGTTTGTGCGCCTGGGTTTTGTTGCGGAAGCCAACGCTAATCTTGGCAAATCCATTCTGATAATCGGTGGGGCGGGAGGAGTTGGTTCCGTTGCAATGCAATTAGCCCGTTGGGCTGGATTGAGAGTATTTGCCACAGCATCGAGAAAGGAAACTGTTGATTGGTGTAAGACCCTAGGGGCCGATGTAATCCTCAACCACAGCATAAATCTCTATGAAGAGCTAAAGGCAGCCGGAACTGATTCAGTTGATGCCATCTTTTGCACCACTCAAATGGAAAAACATTGGAAGGCGATGGCTGAATGCATTCGTCCTCAAGGTCATATAGTTTTTATCGACGATCCAGTGGATGCATTAGATATAACCATTTTTAAACCTAAGAGCGTCACCCTTTCCTGGGAATTTATGTACACCAGATCAATGTTTGAGACTGATGACATGTCCGAGCAGGGAACATTGCTTTCCACCGTAGCGAGGCTGTTGGATGAAGGTACCCTGGTTACGACACGACAGAAGACCCTTACTGGTCTGACACCTGAGAATATCCGGGCAATGCACATCAAACAAGAGAGTGGAACAATGATGGGTAAACAGGTTCTTATTGTTTAGTCATCTATAACGCCAGCTTGATACGTGGGAGGTGATCTGATTTATCATCAATTGAGGTATTGTGTACTGGAATCAAAGATAGCAGCTAAAATTTCTGTGCTGGCAGGAACATAATTGGAAAAATGTGCAGGCTTGTAAAGTTATCAGGAAATTATTCAATTGGAGACTAAAATGACAAAGACATACCGCATAGCCGTCATCCCTGGCGATGGCACTGGGCTTGAAGTAATAAACGAAGGCCGCAAGGCTTTGATGGCCGCTGCCAGCCGTTTTGGCTTCAACCTGGAGATGACCGATTTTGATTTTGGCGGGGATCGCTATCTTCGAACCGGTGAAGTATTGCCTGAAACCGCGGTCGACGATCTGAGGGCTTTCGATGCCATCTACCTGGGAGCCATTGGACATCCCGATGTCAAGCCTGGAATTTTAGAGAAGGGCATTCTCCTGAACCTGCGCTTTGCCCTAGACCAATATATCAACCTGCGGCCGGTACGACTCTATCCTGGGGTGGACACCCCGCTGAAAAACAAAACTCCGGATGATATCGATTATGTGGTGATTAGAGAGAATTCCGGCGGTATTTATACCGGCACCGGCGGCATATCGATGAAAGGAACACCGCAGGAAGTGGCTGTTCAGAGTATGGTTTACAATCGCTTTCAGGTTGAACGCTGCCTGCGCTATGCCTTTGACTACACCCGTAAATTTGGCAAAAAAACCCGGGGTAAAGGAAGTGCTAATACCCTGGGCCTGGTAGGCAAAACCAATGTCCTGACCTATGTGTTCGACCTATGGGAAAGAGCCTTTCATGAGATCGGTGAACAGGACTACCCCGATGTCAAACGAGAGTATTATCATGTGGATGCAACCTGCATGTGGATGGTCAAGAGTCCCGAATGGTTCGATGTGTTGGTTACCTCAAACATGTTCGGCGATATCATTACCGACCTGGGTGCTGAAACCCAGGGTGGTATGGGTATTGCCGCTGGCGGCAATATCAACCCGGAAGGGGTTAGCATGTTCGAACCCATTGGTGGGTCGGCCCCTAAATATACCGGGAAAAATGTCATCAACCCGCTGGCTTCCATCTGTGCCGGGGCCATGATGATGGAGACGCTCGGCGAAACGGAATCGGCCTCCGCGATTGAAGACGGGGTTAAATGGGTAACGGGAACCAAAATCAAAAACCTTGCCGCCGGAAAGATGGGCTACACCACCAGTGAAGTGGGAGATTTAGTTGTCGAGCATATCCTTGGAGGGAAATAGCCGAGTTATCTCAATAAAAGACTGGCGGTGCTACTGGTGCCGCCAGTCGCCTGATGCAGGCCAACCTACCTTCCTTTCCCGGCCAGATTGATACTTCGCTTCCCTCTTGGATCTTTCTTGATCTTGGTATCGGTTTCAGGGATAACCACAACCACCCGCCCTTGCCTCCAGTGCCTTGTATTAGCCCTAGTGGGGATCAATATGCTGCATTTCAAAGTCAGACGAGCAGCATTGAATCGTTCGCAAGTTCTTCACCTTGCACCCGGTAGAATTGCTGCAGCAGATCTTCAACAGAAAGATTTTCTTTCTCCTTTCCATCGACATCGAGAATGACGCCGCCCTGATGCAGCATTATCAAACGGTTGCCAAACATAATGGCATGGCGCATATTATGGGTGATCATCAAGGCGGTCAGGCTTTGGCTGGTGATTATCTCCTGGGTGAGCGTCAGGATCTGATTTGCTGTTTTGGGGTCAAGTGCGGCAATATGTTCATCGAGCAGTAGCACATCCGGTCGCACCATGGTAGCCATGAGCATGGTCAGGGCCTGGCGTTGTCCCCCTGACAACAACCCTACCCGGTCCTGCATGCGATCCTCCAGACCAAGCCCGACTTTCTCCAGCTCCTCAGCAAATCTCATGCGGTCCCGGGCTTTAACACCGGGACCAAAGCCGCGCCTCTTGCCTCGCTTCAGGGCAAGGGCGAGATTCTGCTCAATTGTTGCAGAGGGACAGGTACCGAGCAACGGATCCTGAAACACCCGGGCTATCAAACTGGCCCGCTTGTATTCAGGCCAGCGGGTGACCTCATTGGCGCCGATGGTGATGGTACCGTTATCCAGCCAAAAGGTTCCGGCAAGAGCGTTGAGCAGGGTCGACTTTCCGGCACCATTTGAGCCGATGATAGTAGTAAAGTCACCATCTTTTATGTGCAGATTTATATTATTGAGTGCTCGAACCTCATTGACGCTGCCACGATGAAAATATTTTATGCAGTCTTCAAAATGTATCATCGAGCCAGCACCTTCTTTTTTATACTTGGAGTGATCAGTGCGCCAATGACGAGAAGTGCTGTAATCAGGTTAAGATCGCTTGGACTGAACGAAAAGTCGCCCCATTGAAGACCAAGAGCCAGAGCGATCGCCAGACGATAAACAGTAGAACCGAGAATAGCGGCAATAATCGCACGGGTAATTGATGAGGAACCGAAAATCGTTTCCCCAACGATAACTGAGGCCAGACCGGCGATAATTGTACCAATCCCCATGCCAACATCAGCTGCGCCCTGGTTCTGGGCGATAAGCGCCCCACTCAGGGAGACCAGTGCATTTGAAAGACCGACACCAACAATGATGATAAAATGGGTATTAACCCCCAGACTGACAATCATCTGTGGATTGTCGCCTGTTGCCAGAACTGCCTGCCCAAACTCTGTTTTTAAGAACCAGATGACAACAGACATCACCGCAACAGCAAAGCCGCTGAAGATAAGCAGGCCGGCAAGATGGGAGGGAACGCCAAGTTTTATAACCGGATCAAAAATCGTTGCCGAACCGATCAAGGCAATGTTAGGCCCACCCATAATCCTGATGTTGATCGAATAAAGCGCGATCATAGTAAGAATAGAGGCCAGCAGATGGAGAATTTTGAATTTGGTATTCAAAATTGCCGTGACCGCACCGGCAGCAAATCCTCCTGCTGCCGCAAAGACAAGTGAGAGGTAGGGGTTAATGCCGCTGGTAATCGCCACGGCTGATATAGCTGCCCCAAGCGGGAGACTGCCATCGACGGTCAAATCAGGAAAGTCAAGGATACGAAAGGTCAAGTAGACCCCGACCACCATAATCCCATAAACAAGACCCTGCTCAAGAGCTCCCAGTGCGGCATACCAAGTCATTGGGGCAGGAGTCCGGATTATTTATAGATTTTGGTTGCCTGGTCAATCAATTCCTCTGGTGGTTCTACCCCCATTGCTGCAGCCGCCTTGAGATTAATCTGCAGTTGAAGATCGCTCTGGAATTCAACCGGAAGCATCGCAGGACTGGTTCCTTCCAGCACCTTCTTCGCCATTGCTCCCGTCTGGTAGCCATGTTTGTAGTAATCAAACCCCATTGCTGCCACAGCGCCTCTTTCAACTGAATCAACATCTGCGGCAAAAACAGGGAGTTTATTTTGGGTTCCTACCTTGAGCACCGATTCAAGTGCTGAAACTATCGTATTATCCGTAGGGATAAAAACGACATCAACTTTTCCCACCAGACTTTTTGCCGCGGCATAGACATCTGCAGTTTTGGCGGCAGTGGCTTCGATCACCGTAAAACCGAATTCTTTGCTTAATTCTTTCAATGTCGCAACCGTTGCTTTAGAATTGGCCTCACCGGCATTGTAAAGAACCCCCAAGCGCTTGATATCGGGTTTAAACGTCATCACCATCTGGAGATGTTTGTCAAGGGGAAGCAAATCCGATACTCCGGTGATGTAGTCGGTGGGTTGATCAAAACCGCTTACAAGACCTGCTGCAACCGGATCGGTAACCGCAGTAAAGAGAAACGGGCGCTTCAGCTCTGCCGGTGCTTTTTTCAAAGCCTGCGCCGTTGCCTGAGCTGATGGCGTTGCAATGGCAACGAGCAGGTCGGCTTTCTCGCCGATCATTTGCTGCCCAATCTGAGTTGCCGTACCCATATTTGCCTGCGCATTATGAACTTTGAATTGAGCATCCACCCCGTTATCTGTCAAATAGTCCTGAAATCCTTTGAGCACGGCGTCAAGAGCAGGGTGTTCGACGAACTGATTCACTGAAATCATATAGGTATCTGCCACAGCGTTCTGCCCATAGATGAATAGAGCCGCCCACATCATAACTACGAGTTTTTTCATCTCTGCTTCCTCCGTCTGCTCCTACGAGCAAAACAATCCGGTTCCATGCTTGTGCTGTCCAGAAAATGTTCAGAGCACTACCCTGTGTGCAAGACTTCTAGTCCATTACACCCATCAGGTCAATGAGATTATCATTGTCAAAGACCTCGGCAAAATCACCACGATCTCCGGCATCTGTTTCTCGCATAACATCTAGGAGAATGTATTTCTCAGCTCGCGAACCAGTGTAAATACCGACTCAGGATCATCTGCTTGAAGAGCATGATGTTCCTTGAGATAAGCTATAAGCTCCGGCTCTGTTACCCTGAGAAAAGGATTGGTCAGCAGCTCTTCTTCCAGCAATGAAGGACTGGTTGGCTGGTTGCTGTCCCGGCACTGCTCTGTTTTTCTCTGCCGGGCTTGAATCGCCTGGTTCCCAGGCTCCAGAAGTGCTGCAAAACGCAAATTCAGTGCAGTATATTCATGGCCGAAATAGAGATGCGTCTGCGGGGAGCAGGATGAAATACGCTGCAGGGAAGCAACCATTTGTTTTGGCGTTCCTTCAAAAAGCCTGCCACACCCTGCCCCGAACATGGTATCGCCGGTAAAAAGGCAATCATTCAGGTGATAAACTACCGAATTAGTGGTATGGCCGGGAGTATGATACATCCGTCCATTCTTGTCCCATAGAGAAAACGCTCCACCATCTTCCAGGGGCGAATTGATGTGGGGAATACGTTGTTGATCCTTTCCAAATCCAATGATTCGCAGATTATCATAAACATCCAGGAGATCATCAATTCCGCCGATATGATCACTATGGTGATGCGTGCAAAATACGGTCGTTAGTCTAAGGCCATGTTTGTCCAGCTCACGCATAACCGGCCAGGCCTCAGATGGATCAACCACTGCAGCCTCAGCACTCTTGCTGTTTCTAATAATATAGGCGTAATTATCATGCAGACAGGGAACGGTAATTACCTTCATAAGTGAACTCCGTTAAAAAAGACTATCCATAAGTAAACATAGCATTTTTCATACTTCTACCTATAGTGCCCAGTATAATCAAAAATCAGTAAAAACGTTATTTTTATTGCTTCCTCTTTTTTAACTGTCAAACATTTTAATGAGTACTGAATCTCAGCTACGTGGAATGACACGAGAAAATGAAAGCAATGGCGTGAGTTGAAATTGGTGGTCAAAACTTCAAAATTATCATGATCTACAGACGTTTTGGCAAAACAGGGCTTTCGATGCCAGTCGTTAGCTTCGGCTGCATGAGAAGTATGCATTCCTGGCAGGATACTGCCAACTCAAAAATCCCAACTCGCGCGCAGGACAAGCTTGCTGCCATTCTCAACCAGGCTCTCGACAAAGGCATCAACCACATTGAAACAGCGCATGGTTACGGGTCATCAGAGCGTCAGCTTGGGTCTATTCTGCAGACTATTCCCAGAAAAGATTTCATTCTGCAGACCAAAGTGACTCCCAGTGATGATCCAGAAGAATTTCTCTCAAAAGTGCAACAATCAATGCAGCGTCTGCAGGTCACATATCTCGATCTACTGGCTATTCACGGTATCAATGATCACCGCTCGTTATGGCAGAGTTGCAGGAAAAACGGCTGCCTGGCTGCAGCTCGCTCACTGCAGGAGAGAGGTCTTGTCGGCCATATAGGCTTTTCTGGGCATGGTCCATGTGAGGTCATCTTGCAAGCCCTCGAACACAAGGAAGATGAAGGCTTTGAATTCATCAATATCCACTGGTACTACATTTTTGATGCAAACAGGCAGGCTGTGGAGTTTGCCGCTGACCAGGATGTA
>Ga0316201_10004208_pt1 | contig 10827 bp, 4 predicted proteins | sample CS6wburrow_MG_FD_204516 | JGI IMG/M metagenome (GOLD analysis project Ga0316201, IMG submission 204516) | Coastal sediment microbial communities from Delaware Bay, Delaware, United States - CS-6 worm burrow | ecosystem: Environmental > Aquatic > Marine > Coastal > Sediment | place: USA: Delaware... | reverse complement strand
TTTAGTGGCTCGACCAGGTTGACGCTCGGGCGCGTGATGTCGCCAGTACTACCAGTGAAGAAACTAAAGCTACCCGGATTATCGAGTGGATTCCCCACTAAATCAGTAATCTCTGTAGACACAAGCACTGTATGCTGTGCATTCGCCAGCAGTGCGGATGCAGACGTTAAGCTAACCAGCCGGTTACCATTTGATAGTGCAATTGATACTGGAACGATTTCGCCACCCGCCAGTACCTGCACTCCCCTTACAACATTAATCGGGTTAAGTGGTTCATCAAAACTAAGCTGAATCAAAGCATTAACAGGAATATTCGAATCGTTATTTAGCGGACTGGTTGCAAGTAATTGCGGACGGTTAACATCTTCTGTAAATGCAGTCGTGAAGCTATAAGACCGAGTCGTGACTAATTGATTACCGGCAAGATCAGTTGCCGCAGTTGTGATTGTCACCGAGTGCTGGCGGCCAATACTATAGGACTGAGCAGGCACGAAAGAAACCGTGCGTCCATCGGGGTCAACCTGAATCATGCCAGCCAGATCCTGGGCTGCAGTATTATCGCGAATTCTGAAAGAGCTTGTGGTCAGCGATGCCGGATCCATGCGTTCACTAAATTCAACCACGAACGGAACGTTTACCGGAATGCCCGACGAATTCGTTACCGGGCTCACACGGAGTACGTCTGGCCTGACGATATCGATAAACTCGGCAGTGGTGAAGTTACTGCTGAATGGAACTGTTAATAAATTACCAGCAACATCGCGCACGTTCTGCACAACAACATCATGCAAAACCAGGCCGGTAAATTGCTCATCCGGCTGGAAGGTGACTGACAAGCCATCGCTCGACAAGGCCACACTACCATCAATAGCGTTACCCGCCTGATTGACCTGTACGATGCCATCGATAATTGAAGCTGCTGATAATGGCTCAGTAAAACGAACCACAATAGCGCTGTTAGTCGGTATATCAATAGCACCATCAAACGGGGAAATTTCAGCGACCGCCGGGGGCGTCACATCAGGATTGAACGGATCAGTGCCCAGCACGGATTCTTCAAGGTTCGATAAGCCATCACCATCAGAATCGATGAGTGCATCGCTCGGATCAGTTGGATCGAGCCCAAAGATCGACTCATAACCGTCCGGCATGCCGTCACCGTCAGTATCCGCTCTTAATGGATCGGTGATGAAACCGTCCTCGCCTGGCGCAACTTCTTCACCATCGAACAAACCATCACCATCGGTGTCAGGATTGGTCGGGTCAGTGTTTTCTGCAATTTCCTCGATGTTAGGCAAGCCATCACCATCACTGTCTTCGCTACCATCAGGAATGCCGTTGTTATTTGAGTCAGTTCTGAACGGATCAAGGCCAAGCGTAACTTCGACACCGTCTGGTACACCATCATTATCGCTGTCGGAATCCAGTATATTAATGATACCGTCGTTATCAGTGTCAGCCGTAGGGTTCGACTCATCACCATCAAGCAGACCATCATTATCCGTATCGGCAACCAATGGGCTACTGCCCAATGCCTGTTCCTGCGCATCGCCAAGACCGTCGCCATCAGTATCATTGAGGAAAATGCTGGTACCAAGATTAAATTCATCAAGGTTGGTCAGGCCATCCTGATCAAAATCCTCAGCCGCATCGTTGGGATTATTTGCATCAAGACCGGCGCCACCAGGACGTGAAATAACCTGGATTTCTGACAACCCAGGTGTATTGCTCTCATCATCGGTAGACGTAAAACGAATACTGCGGACACCATCGAGATCAACGGGGACCGCTATGTCACGTAACGGCCCAGGCAAAGCCACTTCGCCAGAATTGAAAAGCTCGGCACCTGAAGCATCAAACACCTGGAATATGCCTGCAAAAACATCAAAGCCAACCGGATTAGTCCGATTACCGATTAATCTGATCTGGGCAACCGCCTGATCATCTGGCAATGTGACTTCGATAAAAGGCGCACTGCGTTTATTGGCAGCATCTCCTACTGCAGTAAACCATGATGTCAGTGTATTACCATCAATAGCACTTTGTGGCGGGTTGCCGCTGGAAAAACTGCTGGCCGTAGCAGTTACACCCGGCCGTCTCGCCAGGTTGGCACCGCCTGGATTTATCGAATTTAATTCTTCAAAGTCATTCGGCAAACCATCGCTATCATCATCTTGTGTCAGATTAATCAGCAATTCATGCGTACCGATAACGCCCTCATGTGTAGCCGTAATCAACACTCTTCCGCTAGTTAACGCTGTAACAATACCCTCTTGCGTCACGGTAGCAATTGCAGGATTTGAAGTGAGATAAAATGTCCCTGTACTAGCCGATGAAACGTCAACAAATGCACCGTCAGGCAAACTACCAACAATGAATATCTGGGTTACGTTGTTCGCCGGGGTTAAAGGCGGCGCATTGCCCATTATTAAACTTACAGGAATAGAAATATCCGCAGATTCTTGAATTACACCAAGTTCAGTGTCGCCATTAGCTACGCCAACTACAAAATCAGACTCCGCCTTTTTGAGGCCGGCAGCATCTTCACATACGACACGCGCCCTAAACGGGCCAAATGGAACGGGAATGTTCGCCAACCCAAATGACCCATCAGGTTTTACCTGGGTATTTCGATTCAGGATAGTGACTATACAGCTCTCATCCAGAATAGCAGGATCACCAGGTGCCGAGTATGCTCTTGATGGCAAAAACAGAGCACTCATTAACACAAAACAAAGCAGCGCCGTAATAGCGTCATCCCACGCGACCGGTTTCAGAAACACATTTCTTTGTGCTTTTTTATCCATGAATTTTATGCCCAGGTAAACACTCTAGTTACTCTGTTCAATTTTTTGCAAAACACGCGCATACTGCTCTTTTGAAAATGTACTACTGCCTTTGCCATGATCATCACGACTATACAGAATTCGTTCGTTCACTTTATTTTGCAACTCTTTTAATCTGCCGATATATGGATTCACCAAAGGCCCATAATTTTCAACTACGCTCAATAAAACCGGATCACCAAAATGCGTCGCCTCAAGCATTGTAATTACGGACTCCAGTATCTCTGCCGGCGGATTTGCCGATGTACTCAAAATATAAGCAGAATCGACCGGTGTAGCTTTATCCAGAGCAGCACCACTCATTTTTACTTCATCAATATAAACTTGCGACGCAATTTCGGGATAACTGTTCATTGCATGAGCAAGATTACGCATCATACTTAAACGTTTATCCTTTTCTTCTCTGGCAGTTTTGGCCAGCACTTCAACTACATCTTCCTGTTGATTATAGTTTTCCGCTAAAATTCTGAATGCACCATCTCTAATACCTGACTCTGAACTGTTCAGCATATTAATAAATATTTGTTTACGCACTTTATCTTTGTTAAATAGCTCGCCTGGTTCGTCGGCCCCATACTTGTAATAACTTTTCACAAACCTCTCTATGGCACTTAAGCGAATTGACAAGTCATCATCAACTAAACCTTGATCAAGTATTTCCAGCACATCCTCAATAGGCACATATGGCTTATTAATACTAATGGACCTATAGAATGACCTTCTTTGCTCCAGACTCATGTTCTCAATATCAACTTTGACCGCATCAGCATCTGGAATGGCGGTTTGTGTACCACTTTGATTTATTGTCCCATTAAGCCCCGACTGCATCTCGCTGGAATTATTGAACATATAAATTAAGCCAATCACGACAGCAGCGAGCATAAAACCTGTGATCAGCTTCTTTGTCATCACAGCCCGCCTGAGCCTGTTATATTTAATTCAATCTGCCCACTTTCAAACACACCTAGATCATCTGGATTATTTCCATTGGGTATAGGATCACGTCGATATATGACATTTTTATTTACCTCGAGCTCATAGGCCGGGAATGGATCGTGCGCAGCAAAGCCACTGCCAGTCCCAAAGACGCGCCAGGACACTGCCTTTCCATCTGATATATTGAATTCCATGAAAAAATCCCAGTCAATCTGGAATGTAAGCGCTGTCGGAGTCAATGGCACAAGTGAATTTGCTGGACTGCCTTTCAGCCTGACAAGAACGCGATCGGCAGTCTGGCTAACCAATGTAACTGACATGCTACTTGTACTCGCAGGAGACTGAGCTTCTTTTTGAACTCCATCGAATATCGTATCCTGCCTGGATGAAAGTGAAAGGCATTGATCAGGCACAGTCATCGGCCTGCCCGGCGCATAATCCGTACACTCACTACAGCTCTTGCGATAGCATGTGACAGGCAGCTCGAGCGAACCATCAGTCATTGATGTCGGTATGTCAAATCGCATCGTTGTACCAGACAAGTTTTTCTCATTGATAATCCCACTGCCAGGTCTAACTACGAACTCCTGGGCAATACGATAAGCTATGCCACCCGATTGCGGTAATGGCTCAGGCTGATTCTCCTGGTCATAGTAGGTGAAATTATTGCCGGCAAAATCTCGATTATCACCCGTGAACACAATGTCATCCCACACCGGGAATCGCAGTGGATGCTTAGGCATCGTAACGTGATCGACTGGAATAAACATTGTTAAGCGCACAGTGACATCTTCTAAATCATTATCTTCTTCAGAACAGCCCGGAATTGATGTATCCAGTGTTCCACTACACACTCCCGCAGAACAAGTGTCACCCGTTGTACAGCTACGCCCGTCATCACATGACCCAAGTTTATTCTTCGTACCACCAGCGCCGTCACAAAGTAAGCACTGATTGCCCGTTGGAGTATCGGCAGCTTTATTTTGCAGTGAGAACAACCCGGTCGCGGAATCACACTGGAACTCCTGACAGATATTTGGAGATACCTGATCAGTCGTTTTTGGAGTTTTTGAATTAATTCCGGCACAAACAGAACACTTGTCTGTATTGTCATTTGAATCAAAAATCAACGTTGTCGCGCTGCTACCAATAGCAGTACAGATAGGCTTAGCACAGTCATTGGGAGCATCAGGCGTGTTGTGGTCGTTTGGGTTTAAATCCGTAATCAACCTTGCTGAACCGCCTGCAAGATCTATAAAGCAGGTCGAGGATTTGCAGTCATTCGCAACATCGACGGGCTTGTCATTAGGATTAGGATTAAACTCACCTGCGCACATTTCAATTTGACAATTATTAGGTATCTGCGCCGGCTTAGGCGTATTTGTCTTATCAACAATATCCTCGCCAGAACAGGTCTTACATTCATCGATTGGGGCATCACCCGGATTCGCGGCCGTGCGGCCATCGCAGAATAAAGTCTTACAATCATTAGGCGTCTGTGTCGGGTTTTCCTTATTTGGATCGTCTACAACATTTGTACCATCACAGATCTTGCAGACATCAGTCGGTGCATCGCCCGGATTTGCGATTGGCGGCCCTTCACAAACTTCAGTTTTGCAATCGTTCGGTGTTTGATTTTCTTTCGGTCTATTCGGATCTGTAATCTCGCAGCTACCATTCACACAAGTGCCACAGCCATCGATACATGTATTACCGTCATTTGAGGGATCCGGCTGTGGCGAGCCACCCAGACACACCTGGCAATCATCTGGTGGTGTTTCACCATCATCCGGCTCTGGCGGTCCGACACACACCTCATTGATACAATCGTTTGGTTGGTCTTCTGGCGGATCAGATTCATCCAGCTCTGGTCCACCGCAGGTGTTCCTGGAGCAATCATTTGGAGTCTGTTCTGAACGCGATTTCGACGGATCAGCCGCTTTCAGGAACGGACATCCAGGACATTCGGGCGATTCAACTTCCTGACATTCATCCGCCGGTGTTGGTGCGGGACCACAACTGCGCGTACAGGTATCCGGCGGTGGTGGTAACCCACAACCACCCCAACCTGTTCGGGTAATACCAAAACCGTTGTCGGAAATGATATCAAAACCATCATCCGCGACGACAGCTTTACCGACATTAATAAACTGGTTGAGGGTATGGTCAAACTGGAAAATATCGATGATACGACCCGGCGGTAAACCATCATTCGGAATAGTGACCTTCGCGGGCGGATCAAATTTGACGCCCGCCGGTTGTATGGTCCATGCAGGCGGCATGAATAACGAACCATTGGGAGGCGGCATTGGCACTTTATCCAGATGTACCTGGCTGATCGATAGCTGACCAGTCTTGTCCCCGTTCGGGAAGGTGGCGGAACCTGCTACCACAGTCACTGACATACCAGCAACGCCTGGCATGAAAATGGTAACATCTTCATCGCCACCGACAAGCTTTGAATTTTGGGTCTGAACTGCAGGTAACAGAATCGGCTGGCCGAGAATATTCACCTGGCCAGCAATGGTGACAGTTTCAAATTCCAGCGGCGGGAATGTTTCCGGCCTTGGGCTCGCGGTGGGATCAATGCGTAAATGGATTTTACCCACTGGCACATTTGATAACAGGAACTGACCTTCATCATCAGTCACGGCAGAAACGCTGGTGTCAATGATACTGACAACTGATCCGGGAATTGGCGTGTGCGCATTATCGAGCACCACACCGGTAAACTGGGTATTCGCCGGATTACCCGCCGCTACGCCGGTCGCCATAAATATCGCAGACACTGTGGTTGCGCCGACAAAAGTCGCCTTCACCACGTTATTATTTATTCCTGGCTGCGGCCCCAGGGTTAACACTGCGCGCGCAACCCCATCTGACCCGGTGATTTTGCTGATCTCTGGCAAGCCATCAAGATTGCCGTCACCGCGCGTTATGCTAAATGTGACTGGCAAGTTTTTAATCGGGTTGCCGTCTTTATCGACCACCATTGCCTCAAGCGGCTGTGCCAACGGCTGGCCAACGATACCGCGCTGGTTATCACCCATGACCATCTTGATCTCGGTTGCACCCGCCGACAATGCAGACGCACAAAACTCCGCTTCACCTGCCACCCCCAGCGAGGTGGCCGTTATACGATTATTACCTTCGCCGGTGGTATCACCCAGCTGGAATAACACCGAAGCCTGACCACTACCATTAGTCGGAATTTGTAAACTACGCTTACCCGTATCACCGGTATTTGCGCGTATCAGGCCGCTATTACGCGTGACTTCAAAGTTAACCACGCTGCCTGCAACCGGATTACCCAGGTTATCCTTGACTGCAACCACGATCGGCTGCGGCAGTAACTCATTGGTCAGGTCGGCCTGACCGTTACCCGATATCACCGTAATACGTTTACCAGTGATCGTCTGGAAATTAACCGTAATGCTGTCGCTCGCCTGGTTACCGACTGCATCGGTTGCCACCACCTGAATTACATTTGGCCCGCGCACGACTGGAAGATCAACCAGCATAAATGTGCCATCAGAAACAGTTGCTTCCAGGCCGTTTACAAACACACGCGGATTGATACCACCGCTGACAATGTCATTGACCAGGCCGGTCACGGCTATTCTGTCTTCGACTGAGTTGAATCCGTCGCGCGGCGAGTCGATCTTGACGATGGGTGCAACTATGTCACGCGTGATATCAACCGAGCTGGTGCCCGTCTTGCCGCTGTCTTTGGTGCCGACCGCGACCAGCATGTTCTTGCCTTCGCGCAGCGGTACTGTTGCACTGAAGCTGCCGTTCGTTATCGGCGCATTCACATCGTTAACTTTTACCGTAGTCACACCCGGCCCGGCTGTTCCAGACACTGCGATGCTGCTTGCTGTTGTAATAAATCCATCAGCCGGACTGGTGACACTGAGGCTCACCGGTGAATTGTCGACCAGAATAGTGACCTGCGCTGTTGCTGTATTACCCAGCGTATCCTGAATGCTGGCTGCCAGCACAACTGAACCGTCGACGATATCTGCTACCGGCGTGCAGTTGCCTCCGGTTTGATTCAGCTGGCAACTGACCGGCAATGGCGAACCATTCTGGGTGAAGGCTATAGAGCCGGTATTAACGCCAGACGCATCACTGTAACTGATCGAGATGACCGGCCGTGCGATGGAGACAAGGCTGTTATTCGCCGGGCTATTAATACTAAAGACAGGGGGCGTGTTGTCAGTCACCACCGGCGTAGCGCTGACGGTAAAGGTTAGTACTGAGGGGTCAAATGCCACTCTCCGATCCTGCTGGAACGAGAATGTGTCAGTACTCGTTACGCTTGAATTAGCCGCAACGTTACCAAAGTTAAGACTGGAATCTATGATTATTGTACTGCCGGCGCTGCTGGCCACTGCAGCCGTAGCATTTTCTACAGCGCCACTGGAATTTGTAAGGTCCGCTGTATAAACGTACTCAAAGTGTGTCCGACTGACACGTTTTGAACTAATTAAAGCTGAATTACCAACAGTTAATTCTGCAATAGCGGCTGACGCCCAGAGCGCCATCCCCAGCAAGATCATCCATCGCCCATAACAACGAACTACAGCCATTAGTTCTCCATGTAGCCCGTTCCAGAGCTCTATTCATTTAATTTTTTTACGTGAATATGTCACGCGGGATTGACACCACGCATCAGGGCATACTCAATGATAAAAAAACATCTCCAGGCAAATCAACCTCGATTTGCTATTCAGCTCCAGCCAAACTGCAGTGCATTGTAATGCTATCTTGTTAACTTACTATTGGTGACACTTTCTGGATTTCTTACCAAAACCAACCAGAATCGAGAGACCACCGACAAACAACCACGCTGCTGCAGGCAATGGTATCACTGTAGTTGCTACAGTCAAACCCCCTTCGAGGTTATCAAAAGTGAATGGGTCAACCACAGTAAAAGCCTGTGAACCCGGTGCTCCTGCGCCCAGAAAATCGAACTGCACCTGAAAACCGCCCAGCGTGCCTCCTGAAGCAATACCGCCACTTAGCGCCAGCACATCATACAAACCATCATCTGGGAGCGCGCTATCTGGCTGAAACACCAACGGATCCCAATCCACTGGAGTCGCTGAGGCTACAATATTTTCATACAACCCAAGTTCGAAAACCACAGAAAATTCTTCAAGATCAAAGCCGAGCGTATCATTAGTCACCGTGTAATTAGCTTCCCAGGTATTACCTCCAATATTACTGACATCAAATGTAATTGTTGTCGCATTCGCCAATGAAATCATCCCACTTAATAGCAAAAACAAAATCGCCCTGGAAACTGTATGTTGCTTACTACTTTTAGTTTTCATTTGAAGCAGACTCCTTGAGTTACGTCCAGATAATATGTATACCGCGTCGACGCGCATTTAAGCTTAAGCAATATGCAAGCCAATAAAATTAACTTACTGTATTTTAAAAACAATAACTATATATTTCTGCCCACATGATTCAAATTTGCAACGCTTTATATAGAAATGTAAAGAATATCAACAGACTGCCTGATAACAAATATGGACAGGACTTCGAGGCAAGGACTCATCCCGCTAAGACAAATTGCATACCAGGCTGGTTTTACGTGATATCAGCTAAACATGCTAAATCGTGAGGTGACAGGGGTGACTTCAAAATGCGCCAAAACCTTTTGAATATAAAGGGAATTCTCCAATGTCCAGTGGAACGTATTCTGGTACAATCTGTCTATTGTTAACACTTGAAGACGAGGTCCGCCATGTCAGCAGTTCAGTTTAATACCCAGTTGAGCAATGAAATTAATGTTTCTCCGGAAGCCGTGCAGCAGTTGATCGCATTGACTGAAAACGAAGAGACCGTCAACGGTGTGCGTATCTTCGTCTCCGGCGGCGGTTGCAGCGGCATGCAATACGGCATGACCTTTGTTGAGCAGGGCAGCGAGTTTGACACTGTCTGGGAAAAAGACGGCCTCAAAGTATATGTCGATTCAGTTGCACTGGCCTATCTCGAAGGTGTTGAAATCGATTACCAGACCCAGGGCAGCGGCGCCAGCTTCGTGTTCAAAAACGTATTTTTGAACACCGGTGGTTCAGGTTCCTGCGGTGGTTGCGGTTCTGCCGGTGGCGGCGGTTGCGGCTAAGCGCTTACAACACTGTTGTACTGGCGACATTTGATGCTGACTGTTTCTGAAACCGGGTGACCCTGCTGGATTATCACCTGCGTTTCAGAAAACTGTGAGCCTGTCGAAGCCCCGCCAGAATGAATTCATCGCCAGCAAACAGAAAGACACCGCGTCCTGACCGTCCTCGATTACTGTTAATTTCTCAACCCAATAGCTACCGCATTGCACCCTTCATAAAAGCTGCAACGCAGTTGGGCATGGATGTACTGATCGCATCACGCGGTGAGCATTCGCTCATCACCGAAGTCAACGGCGGGCTGCATGTCGATTTATCGAATCCAGCAGCCGCGCTGCAACGCATTCTCACTGAATCTTCCATTCGACCATTCGCCGGCATTCTCGGCAGCGACGACAGCACGGTCGAGCTCGCCGCACATGCGGCGCGCGAACTCGGGCTACCGCACAATCCACCCGAAGCTGCACGCGCATCGCGACGTAAAGATCTTGCACGCGCGCATCTTGCACTGGCGGGCTGCCCGGTACCCTTACATTGCCTGATCAATCTCGATAAACCGCTCGACAGGCAGATGCAGGGCCTGCCCTGGCCGTGTGTGATTAAACCGCTGAACCTGTCTGCCAGTCGCGGCGTGATACGCGCCAACAATGAATCTGAATTCATCGCTGCCTGCGAACGCATTCGTCCAATTGTTGCCGAATCGAATGATGAGTTCGAACGTAGTCACGTGCTTGTTGAGCACTACATCGACGGCATCGAAGTCGCTTTTGAAGGTTATCTGTACGAAGGCAAACTCACAAGCCTGGCGCTGTTCGACAAACCCGACCCGCTGACCGGCCCGTACTTTGAAGAAACCATCTATGTCACGCCATCGCAACTCAGTGCAGAGCAGCAGCTAAAAATTACCC
>Ga0316201_10004206_pt1 | contig 10831 bp, 8 predicted proteins | sample CS6wburrow_MG_FD_204516 | JGI IMG/M metagenome (GOLD analysis project Ga0316201, IMG submission 204516) | Coastal sediment microbial communities from Delaware Bay, Delaware, United States - CS-6 worm burrow | ecosystem: Environmental > Aquatic > Marine > Coastal > Sediment | place: USA: Delaware... | reverse complement strand
GTACTTCTTGCCCTTCTACTACTGAACCAAAAACCGTGTAGCCCCAGTTACGACCCGGATCTAAATTTTCGTTGTCTTTCATATTAAAGAAAAATTGACGTTTAGCTGAATGAGGGTCGTTCATGCGCGCCATAGCAATGCTATATGCTTCATTTTTCATGCCGTTGCCAGATTCATTGACAATCTTATAATTCGATTTTTTCTCATTAAATTGAAGGTCGTAACCACCTCCTTGCACTATGTAGTCGGGTATAATGCGATGGAATAAAGTGTTGTCATATTCTTTTTGTTTTACATAAGTTAAAAAATTATTTGAGGTATTTGGGGCTTTGCTTCGACTAAGCTCAATTACTATGTCGCCCATGCTTGTTTCTAACTTAACTTGTGGATAATAATTATCTTTTTGTACTTTTTCACCAATAGGACTGCTGAGCCTAGGTGTTTCGCTAGCTTGTGAATGAGCTAAAGGCGGAATTGAAAATAAAAGTAGGCTAAGCATAATAATGCGTGTGGTTAGCATAAGGATTCCTTTGTATTAATCGTTATATATTAACAATAATTGATAGTGTCTGCTTTGCACTAATAGTGTTAAAGCGGTTTAATCGCACTAAGAATTACAAACTTGTTATCACTTGCTATGACTTTGCATCCGCCAAAGAGTTTACTGAGTTTAGCACCATGATCAAGATGCCGGTTACCTACAATTCTCAATTCACCACCAGGCCTCAGAACGTTTTTGGCATCGCTAAACATTTGCCAAGCAATATCGTCAACAACCGTATTTTGTTGATGAAAAGGCGGATTGCATATAACTGTGTCAATGCCGTTTTCTATGTCAGACTTATGCGAATTGGCAAACTCTTTTAAGCAGTGACCTACTATAAATTGGGCCGTTTCTTTACTCTCATCATCGGCTTCGCTTGAGAACAAAGTGGATTTTGCTGATGCAATTGCCATATATGATTCATCAACAAATATTAGCTTGGCTTGCATATTATTTTGCTTATTCTGCAACAGTAAACTAGTGCCTAAAATACCGTTTCCACACCCTAAATCTACGATCACTTGATTAGGTTTAGTAATGTCAGGCAAGGCTTTTAGCATATAGCGAGCACCAATATCGACTTGGTCTCGACAAAATACGTTGGGATAATTATACAAAGTAAAGTTGAGTGCCTTGTCGCTTACTTCATTCACTGGCATTGAAAATCGATGTTTTAATTTAGAAAAACTAGAGAAAATAAGTCGTGCTTTTTTACGCGCCAGTGAAGTTGTGGTATTAACCATGGTTTCGTCTAAAATTTGCATAACCGAAGATGTCACTAGCTTTACCATAGCACCAGCTACAAACACCGGTGGTTTGTCTTTCGCTTCTTCATCAACGCCGAATACTCGGTTCAATTCAATTAGCGAATATTCTATGAAAGCGAGTGTACGAGGAATTTTTACAAGCACTAAATCGGCGCGTTTGTTTTCTAAAGTATCTATATCTAAACTGCTTTCAATAGTGACCTTGTTTTTGTCTAAATTACTGCCTTTGAGGTTTTGTTCAATGCCACATTTAGACATATAAGAATCGGTGAAAACACTAATGTTAGCGTTTGGCGCAAGTTTTGACATTGCGCAAGTAAGCGCTCCAAAACTATCATTTACTATGACGATGTGCGTAAACGATTGCAAATCTAGTGTAGAGGCAACATGGTCAATAATATATTCATCGGCGGCATCCCAAGCACGCAGTGACTTGTCAAATTGATTAGTTGGAAACCGTTTTAGTGATAATTGTTGTTCTTGAATTTGCAGTTGGGTAATGTTCATTTTGCCTAAAATTGATATTTTGTAAGCCGGAGCCAAAGCTGTTAATTAATTATGCATTGTTAATGCTAGTGATATTTAGCGCACACTATAAAAGTCGTGATAACATAGCATACTTATGTGTAAGCATCTTGATAAACGCTTATTGGCACTATTCTAACTGGTTAGGTAACAATGACCGAGCAAAATAATTTGCTTGACGCAAATGTACAAAAAAGTGTTGCAACAGACTCGACGGAGTCATATTTCGTATTGCCAATGCAAAACGCACAGGTTGAATATTACCCTAACTGGTTAACGCATAAGCACGCAAAACACTTAATGAACTACTTTACTGAACATCTGCAATGGCAGCAACCTAGCATTGTACTTTATGGCCAAGAGCGAAAAATTCCACGCTTGCAAGCCTGGTATGGCGACCCTGACAGTCAATATGAATACTCAAAATTAATGATGCAGCCATTGCCTTGGGATGCTCGATTAGCGAAGCTTAAATATGCTTGTGAACAAAAATGCGGAGCGCCTTTTAATTCAGTACTAGCAAATTGGTATCGTAATGGCAGCGATAGCATGGGCATGCACAGCGATAATGAACCTGAACTTGGACACCAAGCTGTTATTGCATCTGTTAGTTTAGGGCAGACTAGGCGATTGACGTTTAAAAATATTCAAACCAAAGAAAGCCATCGAATTGGCTTAGAACACGGTTCACTGCTGGTAATGAAGGGAAACACACAACAGTTCTGGCAGCATGGCATTAACAAGAGTCGCACGCAGACGGGTGCAAGACTAAACTTTACATTTAGATACGTAAAACCTAAATAGTTTGCCAATAAACTATTCACTACAAAGGGCATTTTTGTGACTATCGAAGACATTATCAAATCTAAACTAAGCGCCAGTTTCTCGCCATCTCACTTAGAGGTGAGCAATGAAAGTCATATGCATAACGTACCCGCGAATTCAGAAACGCACTTTAAAGTGACTATAGTAAGTGAGAAATTCATACAAAAGCGCTTAATTCAGCGACATCGTATGGTAAATGAGTTATTGAGTGCGGAGTTGGCAGGGCCTGTGCATGCCTTGGCAATGCATACATACACGCAAGAAGATTGGGTGAAGAAGCAAGGGACATCACCCACTTCACCTAATTGTTTAGGCGGCGGTAAAGAATGATTAATAAAGTAAAGTCTTAAGATACTAATATTTAACATTTTGTTAAAAGAAATATGTGTTTGTATCTGCTACACTGCGCGCCAAATTTATATATAAACTTCAATAACAAGCTAGGAAACAACCCTAGCTCAATAACGGGTCAAGCATGTTTAATAATTTTAATGGTGCAAAGGGCAATATCAAGAATGATTTATTGTCGGGTATCACGGTCGCATTGGCGCTAGTACCAGAAGCAGTAGCGTTTGCTTTTGTAGCGGGTGTAGCGCCTATGGTAGGTTTGTACGCCGCTTTCATGATGGGCTTAATCACCTCTGCAATTGGCGGTCGACCTGGCATGATTTCAGGTGCGACTGGTGCCATGGCTGTGGTAATGGTTGCCTTAGTCAGCCTTCACGGTGTGCAATATTTGTTTGCTGCGGTGTTATTAGCTGGACTCATCCAAATCCTCTTCGGGGTATTTAAGTTGGGTAAATTTATTCGCTTAGTACCCTATCCAGTAATGTTGGGTTTTGTAAATGGTTTGGCAATTGTTATATTTTTGGCGCAAATAGGGCAATTTAAAATACTCGGCACTTCTGGTGAATGGGAATGGATGTCTGGTAATGCGCTTACCACCATGATGGGTCTAATTGGGCTAACCATGGCGATTATTTATATTCTCCCTAAATTAACTAAAGCGGTGCCTGCATCGCTAGTGGCAATTATTACAGTAACCCTGCTAGTAACGTTTATTGATAGTATAGATGCGCGCACGGTCATCGACTATGTTCGTGACATGTTGCCAGCCGATCAGCGCGCAACAGCTTCGTTGGCGGGGGAATTGCCAAGTTTTGCTATTCCTATGGTGCCGTTTAATTTAGAAACCCTCTATATTATTATACCCACCAGTATCATTTTGGCCTTAGTAGGACTTATCGAATCATTGTTGACCCTAACGCTAATAGATGAAATGACAGACACACGCGGTAAAGGCAATGTTGAGTGCGTAGGTCAAGGCGTTGCAAACACAGTAAATGGCTTCTTTGGTGGTATGGGTGGTTGTGCCATGATTGGTCAAAGTATGATTAATATTAACTCGGGCGGAAGAGGGCGTTTATCAGGTATTTCAGCAGCCTTAGTGTTGCTTTGCTTTATTCTTTTTGCGGCACCTTTAATTGAAATGATTCCATTAGCTGCTCTTGTGGGTGTAATGTTTGTGGTAGTCATAGGCACATTCGAATGGGCGTCTTTTAGAATTATTCGCGGTGTTAATAAAGAAGATGCTTTTGTCTTGTTCTTAGTGACAGGCATAACCGTAATAGCCGATCTTGCCATTGCGGTAATTGTAGGTGTAATTGTGTCAGCCCTAGTGTTCGCATGGAAACATGCAACTCACATGATGGCACGTTCACATACCGATGACGACAACTGGAAAGTGTATGAACTTGAAGGGCCATTATTTTTTGGTTCAGTTTCACATTTTAAAGATATTTTTGATGTACAAAATGACCCTCAAGATGTTGTGATAGATTTTAACGATTCTCGTATTTGGGATTCCTCAGGTATAGATGCGCTAGATAACCTTGCTGATAAGTATCAGGAAAAAGGTAAAACCTTACATATACGTCATATAAGTGCAGAGTGCCGAGTACTGCTACGCAAAGCGAATCGTTACGTAGAGATAAACGTAAATGAAGATCCTAGATACAAAGTAGCTGCGGATACACTAGGCGGGTAATTTTTACTGCATTTGCTTGGTGTGAAATAGGCCCTTACTATTTAGTTTGCAGTAAGCTAATAAAGTAGACATAAAAAAAGCTGGAATTAATTCCAGCTTTTTTATGCCTCAACAAATATTACTTTTGTTTAAGTAACCAATTTATTAAGTTAATTCTATCGTCTACTGTCATGTCATTCGTAAATGTCACTTTGAACTTGTCGTTCACAATAAAGCCAGGTACACCTGATATAAACTGGCGAACATCGGCAAGCTCTCTATTGTTGCGTTTGACTAAGCTTTTCACACTAAAGCTCGCGGCTAATTTATCAAATTTTTCGCCATCGGCGCCATTTACCATAAATATTTTACGTAAGTCATCAAGGCTTGTAACAGTTGCACGTTGCTTGTGTATGTAGTTAAAAATAGCGGCGTTATACTTTTCTTCTTCTTTCATTGCGCGACCAATCATCATAGCGGTTGTTGCTTGATCTTGTATGTCGGCGCTGGTGAAGCCCATAAAGTTGACGTGTATTTTCGTAAATGCAGCGTTTTCAGGTAAATTTGCTTTAAACTGTTTAACCAAAGGCTCATACTGATAACAAGCTGGACACCAAAACGAAAAGTATTCTTTCAATATTGGTTTTTTAGAGGCTTGTTCTGCAATCACCTCATAGTGTTTATCTTCCTGCCACAATTCTACTTGTGCGCAAGCTTGTAAAGATACCATCATGGCTAACACTAGCCCTGCTATAATTCGATTCATTTTTTATTCCTAAAATTTTTGACACTCGTTATTGACTCGAAAAGCCGTCACAAGTTCAGTTCAACATTATTTGTGGCAAGAATAACATATGACTACCCAACTGCAAGCCAAGTGCATATATCATTGCTTGATATTAGGTAGTCGAAGCACCACTAAGTTATTACCAAGCGTACTTAAGGCTAAGTAACGCTCGACTGCTTTCGGTGTTATAACCAAAAACGTCTTCATACTCTTCATCTAATAAATTAGAAAGACGAAGATTTACGCTTATTTTATCATTATGCGTATATAAGTAGTTTGCACTTACTAACCAATAGCTGTCTAAAGTAACTACTTGTGAAGCTTGTGGGTAAGGTGGGAAAAAACGGTCGAATTTTGTCCCAGAATAGTCGGCTTGTATATATAATTTATGATGTTGGTCGACAGTGTATGTGCTGCTAACAGATCCTGTGTGACGTGAACGTCGTAGCTCCACAGCATTACCTTGTGAAGCGTCTAGGTAACTATATTGAGCCTGCCAGCTTATCTTTTCTATTTGTCCTTGGGCACTAATCTCGAAGCCTTGGCGCTCGCTTTTCTCCATGGCGTTTTGAGCCGTAAATTGTCCGCTGTCTGGATCAAATACAAAACCTAATATTTCATTGTCTAATTTAGCATCAAACCAACTAATCTGTAGGCTTGTGCTATCAAATGAACCTTCAAAGCCTGCTTCAGTACTTTTTTGCTGTTCTGGTGTTAACTCTGCATTACCTAAAAAGGAATTAGGGAAAAAACCAAATCGTTCAACAAAGGTGGGGTTTTTAATTGCTTTTCCTTGCGACACAAAAAATCGCCAATTGGTATTTACGGCATAAGTTGCGCCTAGCCTATAACTACCAGCGTTGTTGAAGTCTTGATTATTGTCATAACGATAACTGGCGCTCAAGGAAAGTTTGTCGCTTAATCCGTATAAGCCATCTGTAACAAATGAAAAGGTGTCATTTGTTTGATTTTGATTAGCCTCGTTCTCGGGTGTTGCGCCGCGTTGTTGAAAATCTTCTGTGGTACCTTCAAGCCCTATGTTTATCGACTTGTTCGTAGCAAACTGAAAACGGTTAGTCCAAAGTAAACGAAGTTTTTCACCTTGTGATGAGCGACCAAACACTTTATCGGTAAAGTTGTCTGTTGCTTGTGTAGAGTATTGAACGCTTACTAGTTGTGAATAAATACTTTGTTGTTTACCTGAAGTACTCGGCGCAAAATGCCAATTAACGCCAACAGACAATTGTTCTCCTTTTGCTACTGCGTTATTGTCACTAACAAGTCCAGTGGCAAAGTTATAGCCGTCTGCATCGGCTGTGAAGTTTAAGAGTCTAGCAACAAAGCTTAATTTGTTTTTATCGTTAAAACGATAGTTAAGGCCGCCGCTTATATCTGTATTACTATATGCATCTTTTTCTGCACCATCGCGGCTAATGTTTTCACCTTTGCTCTTGTGAGTGGATGCATTTACATAAAATCCTAGCTTGTCGATTTGCTGCGAAGCATTGGCGCTAGCACCAAAGGTACTATACGTTCCCAAATAGACAGTTGCGCCCGATTGAACAGTGTTGCTGTCAGTTTGTTTAGTGGTAATACTAATTACACCAGCAATAGCGTTTGAGCCCCATATAGCACTTTGTGGGCCACGCAGTATTTCTATACGAGCAATGTTAGCTAATAATAAATGAGAAAAATCAGTTAAGCCGCCTTGGCCTACATCATTTATGGCAATTCCATCAACAAGTACCATTATATGGTTACTTTCTGACCCTCTAAACCTTACTTCGGTTAAACTGCCACCAGGGCCTGTTTGACCTATATTTACACCAGCAACTGTACGTAATAAATCAGTAATGCCAATGGCGCCTGATGCCTTTATGCTAGCTTCATCTATAATAGTAACAGCGCCAGCGATTTGGCCAACAGAAATAGGGGCGTGGGTGCCGGCTATGGAAATAGTCTCTATTTCATTTTGTTGTGCAAAAGTATTGGTTGGAAGGGAACTCAGCACAGCGGCTAAGAGTAAAGCAATTTGTATCTTCATACGGTTCCTTGTAAGTACTCCGCCCGAGTACTTCATGTAAAAAAGGGAAACATAAATATATGTTTCCAACGAATAGTCACTGTTTTAGCAACGGTTGCGATGTGTCTTGTATAATTTTGACAAGCGAACATAGCTGTAAAGAAAGGCCGGTATCCGGGCTCACAACACGTTTTACTATTCCTTCCCATGGGTGTGTTAACACAAATACCACAGTGGATGACGCTTCAAGGCTGTTAGATCCCTAAAGTAAAAGTAAAGTTATCTATTAAATAGATGAGTTGTTTACCGTTGCGGGGGCAGCACAGGTATTGCACCTGTTTCCCGTTTAACCAAGGCAAAAAAGACGGATTTTTTATCTCAACTTGAAGCTTTGGCACCTCACTTGCCGACACTATAAAGTGATTGCATAAAAGTGCCAGTGTTATTAAGCATAAGTTAGACAAAACTAGCTGTAATCGAGGAGATACGCATAGGCCGATCAACAAATATTAATGTATGTTTCGCCTATACAAGGCTATCGTATATATAATTCAAACATCCTTCTAGAATGATAAGTAAAGCATCGATACCAACCCTACCATCAAACAATACAACAACATGGGTATCATTGTTATTCTGATAACAGCACCTTCTTTACCGCTCAATCCCACCACAGAACATGCCGCAACTACATTAACAACACAGATCATATTTCCAGCATTAGAGCCAAGCATTTGCAAAGCCAGCACAATATTATCAGAAATGTTTAGGTTGTTGGCTGTAGCTTGTTGTAAGTCGGCAAACATCATGTTTGAAAAAGTAGCGGAACCAGAAATAAAAGAACCCAAAGCACCAATGAAAGCTGCAAATAAAGGCCATGCCTGACCAAAACTATCGGCCATCATTATCGCTAACTCTTTTGGCATACTGCCTAGTGTTGAACTAGCCACATTCGAATTAATAAAAATTCTAACTAAAGGTACTGCTGTAGCAAGTGTTAAAGCTGTTGGCAGTAAGGCCTTAAATGAATCTTTAACAGCCATCACAGTTTGTTTTTTATTCATTTTATGCAAGTAAAACGTAGCAAAACACACGAGGATAAAAATAAACCCCGGTAAATATAAAGGACTAATAGAATGAGAAATACCAGTATTAAAGATATTGACAAAGTGGAGTGTAACGCCCGCCAATAAAGACTTGAGAGGTAAAAACTCTAATCGGGTTAATACGAGTAAGGCGGCGACCAAAACATAAGGCGTCCAAGCACGGCTTATCGACATGGATATTTGCTTTTGCGATGCTTTTAGTGATTCATTGTCATTGATAATGTCAGTTGCAAATCCCCAGGTTTTTTTAGGCATTAAAAAACCAACTTTAACCGCTCCTATAACCAGTATTAAACCAATAAGCCCACCTATTATTGACGGGAATTCAGGTCCAAGTAAATTAGCAACAATCCAAGCAGGAAAAATAAACGCGATACCTGAAAAAATTGCAAATGGCCAAAGTGCTAAACCTTCTTTATATGATTTTTTTTCACCCCAAAATCGCGTCAGTAAGCTAACCATTAGTAGAGGAATAAATATACCGACAAATAAATCAATTGTGATGGCTGTGCTGGCAATATCCTGCAACTGGCTTGCTGACACTTCAGCTAAGCCTTGTTTAATGCCAACAACAACTGGCGTACCAACTGCACCAAACGATACTGCTGAGGAGTCTGCAATTAATGCTAAAGACACGGCTGCAAGAGGAGTAAAGCCTAGCGCAACGAGCAAGGGCGCACAAATTGCTGCTGGTGTGCCAAAACCCGATGCGCCTTCTAAGAAACTACCAAATAACCAAGCAATAATAATGAGTTGAATACGGCGATCAGATGTAATACCCATAAAGCCTTCTTTAATAACTTCTATTGCGCCACTTTGGGATAAGGTCTTAAGTAATAATATTGCGCCGAAAACAATAATCAGAATTGAGGTTGCGATGATCCACCCTTCAATGATTGAAGCGCCTATTTGTATTGTGGGAATATGCCAGAATAAGCTGCTCATCAAGGCTGTGATAGCCAGACTAACACCCATTGCCTTCATTGCCGGCCAGCGCAGAATGACTAGAAAAAAAAGTACAGAAAAAATAGGCATTAATGCTGAAATAGTTTGTAAAAATGTCATTAAAAATCCAATGTCATAAAAAGCTAAAGCTTAACTGACATACCCATTAATTAATGGCTATGCCAGGTTCTTTGCAGTATTTGCTGTTGATTTTTGCTGTGATTTTATGAAAGGGCGACCAAACACGCCTTATCGAAATCACCACTTTCTAATGCGGTAAGGTTATTCAAAGTAATGGTAGAGATAGCATGCAAGGCTTCACGGGTGAAAAATGCTTGATGACCTGTAATTACCACGTTAGAAAATGTCAACAAACGGGCAAAAACATCGTCTTGAAGAATGGTATTTGAAAAATCTTCAAAAAACAGATCAGATTCTTCTTCGTAAACATCTAAACCGAGGTAGCCTATTTTTCCGCTTTTCAAACCACCTATTACCGCAACGGTATCAACTAATCCGCCACGACTTGTGTTGATTATCATCACACCTTTTTTCATTTTACTGATAGATTGTTGGTCAATAATATGATGTGTGTCAACGCTTAGTGGGCAATGTAAAGAAATGATATCTGATTCGACATAAAGCTCATCTAGACTTTTATATTCAACACCCAGTGCTTTTACCTTATCACTTTCGTATGGGTCATAAGCAATTACCTTGCAGCCAAAGCCCTTCATAATGTTAATAAAGCAAACACCAATTTTTCCTGTGCCGATTACTCCTACTGTTTTACCGTGCATATCAAAGCCGAGTAAACCATCAAGTAAATAATAATTTTCACGAACACGGGAAATGGCGCGGTGAATATGTCTGTTTAGATTCATGATCAAGGCAACAGTATGCTCGGCAACGGCATATGGAGAATATTCAGGAACTCGTACTACTTTTAAATTATATTTTGCACATGCCTTCAAATCGACATTATTGTAGCCTGCACAGCGCATAGCTATATACTTCACGCCATACTCGGCTAATATTTGAATGCAATCTTCTGTCAACTCGTCATTGACAAAACAGCAAACAGCGTCGTAACCATTTGCTAAAGACATGGTAAGCGTGGTTAATCGCGTGGGTATATAAGTAAGTTGATGCTTACCTTGATTAATTTTTTCTAAATTTTCTTTGTCGTATGGTTTGGTACTGTATACCGCAACTTTCATGTTACATTTCCTTGTTTAGATTCAACTTCTAACAGTAAACGGCTTAAACTGAAAAATGCCAAA
>Ga0316201_10004205_pt1 | contig 10831 bp, 11 predicted proteins | sample CS6wburrow_MG_FD_204516 | JGI IMG/M metagenome (GOLD analysis project Ga0316201, IMG submission 204516) | Coastal sediment microbial communities from Delaware Bay, Delaware, United States - CS-6 worm burrow | ecosystem: Environmental > Aquatic > Marine > Coastal > Sediment | place: USA... | reverse complement strand
TCTCTACGCCAGAGCGAGCCGCGGCAAGCCGCGCGCGTGCGGCATCCCGATTGGCGCGAGATTCATCAAACTGGGCTCGCGAAATACTGTTGTTCTCGATCATTGCCGAGAAACGTTCGAACGCCTGATTGGCCTCTGCGAGCCGGGCTTCAGCCTCCTGCAGGGCCGCCTCGGCGCGGGTCAGGGCCGCTTTTTGTTCCGTGTCCGTAAAGCGCATGATGATGTCGCCGGCATCGACGTAGTCGTTCACATCAAACGGCAATTCCGCAATACGCCCGGATGTCTGTGCGGATACGGTCGCCTGGTTCACAGCCTCTACGCGGCCATCCCATATGCGCTCCCGTTCTGCGTCTTCGTACCGCGCGGTCGCTGTCGCAAACGGCAGGTCTGCAGCCGTGGGCATTGCAATAAGGAGCATGGCCGGGATAGCCAAAAAGGCACGCATTCGATTCATGTCTGTCTACCAGTAATATATTAGGATTTACTTAAGTATATATTATCTATTTCTAATATAACAAGCCTTTTGTTAGCACATGGTAGCCTTTCTTCATGTTTCTGCCTGTCAAAGCCGATTTTGCTCTGCCGCGCATACCGATCCTCACAATTCTCGTGTGCCTGGTCTGCATTGGCGTGTTCTTGAAGCAGCAAAGTGACTGGCGAGATTTCGGCATGGCGATCGACCGCTTCTGCAATTCCAGCCGCACGCATATTCAGCAGATTGTTTTCGATCGGATTGCGGCTTCTCAGGGAACCGATTCCTGCGCCGACATCATGTACACGATCGCCAATGACCCGGCGCGAGAGGAGAGCGAAGTCATCGCCGAGATGGCGGCAAAAATGAAACCGTTGACCGGTTTCAATACCGAGGACTCCCGCGAATACGTTCGCCAATTGCTCGAGGAAGAAGCGCGGCGCTTCAGTATGCTCGTCCCGCCTGATCCCGACGAAGGCCTGGCGTATTACACAGGCTCATGGAATCCCCTGACGATGGTCACCTCCAGCTTCGCCCATGGCGACTGGGGCCACATTATCTTCAACCTGGTGTTCTTTTTTGCTTTCGCCGCTGCAGTCGAGGTTTTGATTGGGCCCGCCTGGTACATCGCTTTCGTACTCGTCGATTCCTGGTTTATCGGGCTGACCGGATCGATGGCCGCGGCCGCAACGGACCAGCACTACTGGACGCTGGGCCTGTCCGGCGTCGTCATGGGCATGATGGGACTGTTTGCGTACTTGCTGCCGCGCGGCAAGATAAAGTGTTACTACTTCTTCATTGTCATATTCGGGTCCGTCGCCGTGCCCGCATGGATGCTGACCGCGTGGTATCTCGGCGGTGATCTCTTCACCCTGTTCACGAGAGAAGACTACGGCTCAGTCAATGTCATGGCCCATGTCATGGGCGGACTCGGTGGTTACCTGTTCGGACTGTTGTTCCTGAGCGAGATTCGCAAGGACGCCGAGCACACTCAGGATGCACTCGACCGGCTGGATGCCGAACGGCGCTTCCGCTGATTGTTGGCACCGTTCTTTCCGGGCCGGCCTGATCCGCCTGAAGTGCCGGCCTTCTTACGTCCCGCAGCCGATTTCTTCCGGCCAGCCGGACGCGGTGCACCCGGACGAGAACCTCCCTGCCGCCGTCCCCCGCCCTGCCGGAGAGGCTCGGCTTTGATGCGTTTGTCGACTTCATAGCCGGGCGCGAATTCCTTCCTGATATCGCGCTTGAGTAACTTCTCGACATCCGCGAGGAGCTTTTGCTCGTCGATGCAGACGAGCGACACAGCCGTGCCATCCTGGCCTGCCCGCGCAGTGCGACCAATCCGATGGACATAGTCCTCCGGAACATGCGGTAACTCGAAGTTCACAACGTGCGGTAACTTCTCGATATCCAGGCCACGGGCGGCAATGTCCGTTGCAACGAGTACGCGTACTTTGCCTGACTTGAATTCGCGCAGGGCCTTGGTTCGTGCGCCCTGGCTCTTGTTGCCATGAATCGCGTCGGCGGTAATACCATCCTGGTTTAGCTGTTTCGCCAAACGGTTCGCACCGTGCTTGGTTCGTGTAAATACGAGCACCTGCTGCCAGTTGCCGCGGCCGACCATCTCGGAGAGCAACTCACGCTTGCGCGCTTTGTCGACCGGATAGACGACCTGTTCCACGCGATCTGCTGTCGTATTTCGCGCTGCAACCTGAATCTCAGCCGGATGATCGAGAAGATTGTTCGCCAGCTCACGAATCTCTTTCGAGAACGTCGCCGAGAACAACATGTTCTGCCGCTCTTTCGGCATGTGCTTGATGATCTGCTTGATGTCACGGATGAAGCCCATGTCGAGCATGCGATCCGCTTCGTCAAGAACAAACATCTCCACGAACGACAGGTCGATGTTGCCTTGCCTCACGTGGTCGAGCAGCCGACCCGGCGTGGCGATAACCACGTCAACGCCTCGATTAATCTTGGTGATCTGCGGGCGGGGACTGACTCCACCGTAAATTTCCATCGCGCGTACCGGACGGTATTTACCGTAGGTTTGCACGCTTTCATGTACCTGGGCCGCAAGTTCACGTGTGGGCGTCAGGATCAGCGCACGTATACGCCGCGGGCCGGAAGGGCCGTTTTCGAGTAGCTGCAACATCGGCAAGGTAAAGCCTGCCGTTTTGCCTGTGCCCGTTTGGGCACCCGCAAGAATATCGTGGCCTTCGAGAATATGGGGAATAGCCTGGCGCTGGATGGGCGTTGGGGTTTCGTAGCCCTGCTCTTCGACAGCACGCAGCAATTCGGCCGAAAGGCCGAGTTCGTTAAACTTCATTTGGATTGTCTCCGGGTCGCCTGATCCGACGTGCCAAAACAATTAAGCGAGTGGCTTGCGGTCCGGTCCAGGCTGGAATTCAAAAGTGACTCCGAGCGCGTGAATTCGCGGCTCCGGAGTGAGTGGCGCAGACCGATGTGCGCCAAGACGGAGCGGACTGTAACAGAAAACCTTAAGAAATAAAGGACTTATTCCACCATCCGTGACACAACCGGAACCGTACCCTATCCTATGCCCCGGTATGGCAAGCAAATTCAAACGAGACCTGGCACGCCTGACCGGCGGAGACCTTCGTATACCTGAGGTAAGAAACACCATGCAGATCAAAATCATAGCTGTCGCTATCCTTATCGGCCTCATCGGGTTCATGAGCGCCTACACGGTAGAAACAGGAAACGTCGCTGTCGAGCGCACGCTGGGCAAAGTCGATCACGAAGAAAAGGGCCAGGGCCTCAATTTCAAGATGCCCTTCCTGACGAATTCGCTGGAGTTCAGCGCCAAGGAGATAGCGATCGACATAAACGATCTGACCCCGAAGGCGGCTGACAACCTCTCGCTAAAGGACCTCGACGTATCCGTCTTCTATCGCGTTCCCAACGAACGCGTTTCTGAACTCTTCGTCAAGTATGCTTCGGCCGCAGCACGCGGCGCTGACGGCGTTTACATGCCTGCTTATGGCCTGCTCGTTCGCGAAGCACGTGCTGCAATCTACGAGCAGGTTTCAGAGATCGACAGCCTGCAGCTGCACAAACAACGAGAGTTGCTGCAAACTGCGGTTCTGCAAGAATTGCAGGGACGTCTCAACCAGTCAGACTCCGGCGATATTATCGTCACCCGGGTCGTTGTCCGTGCTCTGAACACCGACCCCAGTATCGAAGCCGCTATTCGCGACGCTGTTGAGGCCGAAAAGCGCCTCGAGGCGAAGCAGGTACAGGTCGAAATCGCGAAAAAGGATGCCGAGATCGAAATCGAGCGCGCGAAGGGCATCGCCGAGGCGAACAATATTATCAACAGCAGCCTGACGGCCGAATACCTTCAACACGAGGTCAACAAGGCGTTGCTACAATTTGCGGACAACGATGGCAGCGTGGTCGTGATCCCCGCGAACATGCAGGGCTTCGAGATGATCCTCGACAGCGGCCAGCTCCGCCGGAGTAACCAATAGTGCTGCGGTGCATCCTGCTGGCTGGCATTCTCCTGCTTGCCAGCGCGGCGCATGCCGAAACCATCGCCGTCATCGGCACCGGTAATGTCGGCATGGCGCTCGGCACCGAGTTCGGCGGGCTGGGCCATACGGTCATCTACGGTTCGCGTACGCCGGACTCCGAAAAGACGAAGGCGCTTGTCGACAAGACGAGTAATGCGAGCGCGGCACTGCCAGCCGACGCGGCCAGGCAGGCTGACGTCATCGTGCTTGCGGTCCCCGGCATGGTGACGGAGTCGGTCGTCAGCGCACTCCCCGATCTCTCGGGCAAGATCATTATCGACGCAACGAACCCGCTGATCTTTGGAGGAAATCCGCCCAGGGTTACTTACGGCACCGACCGCTCGCTGGGCGAGATTGTCCAGGAAGCACATCCCGATGCATTCGTCGTAAAAGCGTTCAATACGATTGGCTGGCCACTGATGATCGACCCGCCTGTCCCGGCGCCGGTTATACCACTCGCTGGTGAAGATGCCGCTGCCAAAAAGCAGGTTGCCCAGTGGGTGCGCGCGATGGGTATTGATACGGTCGACGTCGGCGGGATCTACCATGCCCGTGCCACTGAATTCATGGTCGTTATGATGTTGAACAACAACTTCTCGGGTACAGAGAAGTTTGATGTCGTTTTCAAACGGCGCGACTAGCGCCCGACCGACACGCCGAAAAGCGGCTGCAGGATGCGGCTGCGGCGAATCACGAACTCGTAGAGGACGTAGCAGGTGCCTAACGTTCCTCCCAGGACCAGGATGGGCTCAATTACTGGTCCCAGCGAGTATCCTGCCAGGCGGACGCCGATCACGATGATGACCGTCTGGTGCAGTATGTACCAGGGATACACGGCCCCGGTCGCATAGGACAACCAGCGGCTGGGGCGATTCAGCAGACGATGCCCCCATCCGAAAATCGCGATGATCCAGAGCCAGCGATTGCCATAAATAATGAACGCCCGCACGTTGTCCGCGAAGGCGAAGGAATCCGCGGGCAGCAGCAGGTCGCGCGTCATGAAGAGCGCGAAGAAAACAAGCGCGGAGATCGCCGTGACCCACCTCATGCGCTCCAGCTCGCGCCAGAATCCCTCATCGCGGCCTATCAGGTAGCCGATCAGAAAGAACGTGCCGTACATCGCATGTGCATACCAGTCATCTACGAGTGCGCCGGTCATACGTGGAAACTTCGGGTAGATGAATGCGCCGTAGAGCATCAGGACGGCGACCGGTACGGCAAAGATAAATATCCCACGCAGTGCCAGGAAGCCGCTTCGAACGCGCCGCAATGGCCCATCCAGCAATACAGCGACAGGAATCAGCAGGAGCGAATAGAAGAGCACGTAGGCGAGGTACCAGAGGTGATTCCAGGTCCAGACGATCATCTCTTCACCGCCCCAGGCATCGCCCGGGAAATCCTGAAAGGTCAGGTATTGCAGCATAAACCTGCCATACCCGGGCTCTATGAGGCCTTTACCCAGAGCCTCGTAGTAGCACTGCGGCGAGACGATAAACGCCATACCGAACAGCAGTGGCAGGAGCAATCGGTACAATCGCCTCATGGCGAACCGGCCGGGCGTGTAGCGTTGCCAGACGAAACTCACGGCCAGCCCGGAGATGATGAACAGGAGCGACATGCGCCACTGGTTTACAAGCAACATCGGAAACTGGAGCCAGCCGGCCTCGTAGCTCGATTTGACGTGCCAGCCCCAATCTTCCACATAGAACATGGCGACGTGGTAAAGGATCAGCAGGCCAAAGGCGAACACACGTAAGGCATCGATATCGTAACGGCGCTCTGTTTTCATGGTCGTTCCCGGCATAAATAGAGTATACGAACCTTGCAGTATCGCGACCCGCATCGACACCGGCCCGGGACGGACGGCGGCAAATATGTGACGAATGGCCCCGGAAATGTGACCAAATGTCGTCGGAAAAGCGGCTGTCGGGTTAGGATTGCGCAATGACTATGGAACGCTACCTGGCGAGGCGCCGCTGGTGGGAAACCGGCATGGTGCTGGCCTTCGCCCTGGTCGGATTCCTGGCCAACGTTAGCCTGGCACTTATCGAGGCTGGACGCGGTGGCAAACCGGTGGACTGGCTCGAACCTGTCGTCCTCGAAGGCACCAGCCACATTGCATTTATCGTCCTCGTACCGCTCGTCCTTTGGTTTGATCATCGCTTCACAATACGCGGCTCCAACTGGCGCAGGACGATATCTGCGCACGCCGTGTTTAGCGTCGTCTTTTCGCTGGGCCACGTAACGCTGATGTACTGGGCGCGAGTATTCATTTACGCCTCATCATCGAAACTGGGGACCTATCACTGGGGCAACTGGCCCGCGGAATTCGGGTACGAGTACCTGAAGGACTTTCGCGCCTACATGCTGCTGATTGTCCTCATCTACTTGTACCGCTTCATCCTGCGGCGGCTGCAGGGAGAGGCGGGCTTTCTCGACGCCGACCAGGAAACCACGCCCGCGGCGGGCATGTCCGACCGGTTTCTCGTCAAGAAACTGGGACGTGAATTCCTCGTCCGTATTGACGAGATCGACTGGATTGAGTCGAGTGGCAACTACGTCAATCTGCATGTCGGCGACCGCGTTTTTCCCCTGCGAGAGACCATGACGCGAATTGACGAGCGGCTGCTGCCGCTTGGTTTCCAGCGCGTGCATCGCAGTGCGATCGTCAATCTCGATCGCGTCGCCGAAATTGTCGCGTTCGACACGGGTGACGGTGAAGCACGGCTGCAGACTGACACGAGGGTGCCGGTCAGCCGACGATTTCGGCAGGAACTCAGGGAACGCCTGGCCTGACTTGTACCTGGACGGCGCTAAAGAATGGTCTCCATTGGCCGCTACGTGTACCGAGATGAAGCGAATAATGGTAGTCGACGATAGTGTAGCGATTCTTCGTGTCCTGGCGCTTGGCCTGGAGCGCGCTGGATACGAGGTGCTAACCGCTTGTGACGGGGTGGATGCCCTTCTGAAAATTCGTGACGGGCAACCCGATTTTTTGATCACGGACATCGAAATGCCGCGCATGACGGGCCAGGAACTCTGCCAGGCGATAGAAAAGGACTACCCGGACAGGACGTTTCCGATCGTCGTTATGACCACGAGTACCGAACCGAGCCATCGGCAGTGGGCCGCAAATATTCGACACGCCGACTTTATTGAGAAGCCCGTCAGTATTCGCTTGCTGGTCGCGCATGTGAATCGCTGCCTCGACGAGCCTCATACGGCCGCAGCTCCCATATAGGACGATCGATACCTGCATGCTCGACGTTGAATGCCGAGCGACAATCGGTGCCGGACAGGTAGCTCAGTCCAGCAATCGCAATCCTCAATATCCCTGTTCTCGAGCCGCGTGCGGTACTATCGGTCAGCATCGATAGTCCAAGTTGCCGAGATGCTCGTGAAATCCTTTATTGTAATCCTGTTTTTCGGTCTCGCTGCGGCCAGCAGCGGAGTATTCGCTGCCGAGTTCAAGGGCGAAGAACTCACAGCCCTCGGTCAGTCCTATGCTCAGGCAATCAATGATCTGGACGCCGATGCATTCAGTGCTCTGATCTCAAACCCGCATCTCGCACAAGAAATTGCCGACTTCGCGGGAGACAGTGCCTCCGAGAAACTGGAACTGTTTCGCGCGTTCGAAGAGGCGATGCCAGGCATCAGTAAGCGCATGTTGAAGGAGCTTGAGCGGCAAGGTTCGAGAGCTGTATTTCTGCGGGTTCACGAGTTTGATGGCATGCGCGGCCCGCTTGTGCGCTATAGCGTGGGGGACGGCTACAACTATGTTCTGCTGCTCCCGGTGCGACCTGCTGATGCCGGAAGCTCGGCCCTGATCGGCGATATGTATTATGCGACTGGCGGTGAATTGCTGAGCGAAACCATGGGAATTGCCACGAAGTTAGTGGTCTCTCCCAGCGAAACGTTCCTGGGCAAACTGTTTGGCGTAAACGAGGTCGACCAGGATCTGGTCTCGCGTTTCGGCAAGATTGGCCAGCTTCGCCAGCAGAATAAACTCAAAGAGGCTTTTGAGGTTCTCGACCAGATACCAGGGGGCGCCCGCAATCACCGCGTAATTCTTATGAATACCATCCAGATCGCCTCCCAGCTGGATGAAGGCCTGTACCGCGAGGAACTGCGACGGCTGGCGAAATATCATGGCGACGACCCACGGGCCGCGTTTACGCTACTGGATCATTATTTCTTTGAAAATGACCTCGACGGGGCGATGTCCATCATCGACCTGATGGAAGAATCCTACGGCTCAGATGCAGTCCTCTATCTATTCCGGGCCAATGTGGAATTGGCGAGAAGTCGCATAGACGCTGCACTCGGTTTCGCCGATAGCGCTGTGCAACTTGAACCTGGCAACGAAGAAGCGCAGTGGACAAGGCTGACGATATTGGTCGAAGCGGAGATGTTTGGCGAAAGCGTGGGGGTTCTGCAGTTGCTGGAAAGCGAGTTTGGTTACCTGTTTGCTCGCGAAGATTTCGAGGCCGACCCGCTGTACGCCGAATTCGTGAGGTCAGAAGAGTTCGCGCAATGGATGGATGCGCCTCACTAAGTCATCGCCGCCATGTCGGTGTGCTCCCTGGCTTGCGTTCTCAAAACGATACCGCTACCGTCCCTCAGGCTTCTATTTTCTTCTGAGGGATGATGGTTTGGGCACCGATGCTGATTGGGATAAATGGGGAGAAACCGATCCGTACTTCGGAGTTCTCAGTTCGGATGAATATCGCGCTGAGAATTTGAGCGAAGAAGGGAAGAAGAGGTTTTTCCAGTCTGGTGAGGAATATATTGGCGAGACCCTGAACGAAATTCGCAACCATCTGGACAAGGATTATCATCCCAAACGCAGCCTCGATTTCGGCTGTGGTGTAGGCAGGCTTGTCATTCCGCTTGCGGGCTTATCCGAAGAGGTCGTTGGTGTGGATGTGTCGGACCACATGCTGGCTGAGGCCTCATCAAATTGCCAAGAACGAGACATCGGGAATGTATCGCTCATAAAGAGTGACGACGGCCTGACGAAGCTAACCGGCACGTTCGATCTGATTCACTCCTTCATAGTGCTGCCGCATATTCCAGAAAAGAAAGGGATGCGCCTGTTAGAGGCGATGCTCAGGCATCTCAACCCGGGTGGCGTGGTCGCGATTCAGTTCTATTACCGCTGCGATGCACCGAAAGCGGTCCGGGCGCTCGTGAAGTTAAGATATGCGCTGCCACTGGCTAACTATGCCCGTAATCTGCTTCGCGGACGCCCGTTGCGCGAGCCTGCGATGCAACTGCATACCTATGATCTCGAGGCAGTCGTCAGCCTGCTCGACGACGCGGGTGTGAGCAATATTTACTTAAAGATATTCAGCGAACAGGGATTCCAGAACGTAGCTCTGTACGGGCAGAAACCCGTCACTGCAGTTCCAGAATAAGAGCCTGCGCCTTCCGAGAGAAAAATGGTGCCGGATAGGTGACTCGAACACCTGACCCCATCATTACGAATGATGTGCTCTACCAACTGAGCTAATCCGGCACGTTGAGCGGCGCGCAGTATAGCTGTGTGCGCCACGTACGAAAAGGGTTTCAGGAGATATTCTCTCCAGGCTCCTCGCGCACCTTGATCACGACTTCCACGCTCTCCATGCGGCTGCGGTCCGGTAAATCCGGCAGCGCCTCGAAGCGAACCACCCCCGGGGGGATATCGGTTAATACGCCAGTGTCGACATTGTAGAAATGATGGTGCGGATCCGTCGTGGAATCGTAGAAACGTCGCTCAGGATCGACAACGCACTCACTGATCAGGCCACGCTCGGTAAACAACTTCAGGGTGTTATATACAGTCGCCTTGGACACGCTGCTGCCTGCGGCTCGCAGCTCTTCAATGATCTGATCCGCCGACACGTGCTGCGCCTCCCTTAGCAAAAACCCTGCTATTTCAATGCGTTGCGGCGTGGCGAGGATCTCCAGCTCGTTCAATTTCATCAGAATTTCGGAACGCGTCATACAAGCTTTCCTGTGCTTTTCCTGGCTAGGCGCCGAGCAGAATAACACGACTCAGGGCGCTCGTTCCTGAGGAGGTTCCGCTCATTGTTTGCCATTCCCCGCAATAAAACGCATCGGCGGCTACCGCCCTGCCCTGCGACACTGTCCGCAGGACAAGGAGGTCCTTATGCAGTCCCCTAATCGAGGATTTACGCTGTACGAGCTAATCATGACGATCGCGCTTGTGGGCATCGTTCTGGCGGCCGGGCTTCCGGCCTTCTCGTCCACCCTGGCAAGAAACCGGCAAGCCGTTGAAATAAATGCTCTTTTTCATGCGATCCACGGCGCTAGAAAAGAATCGATCATGCGCCGCAAGGTCGTGTCTTTGTGCCCGAGCAGCGACGGCAGACGCTGCGAACCGGGCATGGACTGGTCAGCGGGCTGGATCATGTTTGAGAACAGCGACCGGGACTCGCCGCCAGCGGTGGATCCAGGGGAAGCGGTGCTGCAGGTCCACCGGGTATCCGGGCAGACCCGCATCCATGCAAATCGCCGCGGCTTCACTTTACGGGCAACGTACCTGCGAGCGACCAACGGGACCTTCATTGTCTGTGACCGCGCAGTGAGTATCCCGGCGAAGGCCCTGGTCATCAGCTATACCGGGCGCCCCAGGGTCGCGTTTGAGCGGCCTGACGGCACACCCTACACCTGCGCGCAATAAGTTAAATGGGCAGTGATAAATTCGACCGCTTATCGGTGGCAACAGGCCGTTAGTCGGGTAGTCGCGACCGCCATGCCGGGACTCTTTATAGTGCGCGCATGGACAAAAGAACCCAACACGGCTTTACATTATATG
>Ga0316201_10004204_pt1 | contig 10833 bp, 6 predicted proteins | sample CS6wburrow_MG_FD_204516 | JGI IMG/M metagenome (GOLD analysis project Ga0316201, IMG submission 204516) | Coastal sediment microbial communities from Delaware Bay, Delaware, United States - CS-6 worm burrow | ecosystem: Environmental > Aquatic > Marine > Coastal > Sediment | place: USA: Delaware... | reverse complement strand
GGGCGGGGCGAATGCGGGTCACACCGTACTGGTGGACGAGGACGAGTTCATCCTGCACCTGATTCCAAGCGGCGCCCTGTACCCCGACGTGCGTTGCGTGCTGGGGAACGGTGTGGTCCTCGATCCTAAGACGCTGATCGACGAGATCGAAATGCTGCAGTCGCGCGGCGTTGACATCGAGGACCGCCTGGGCGTCTCCAGGCGCGCTCACCTGGTGCTTCCGTATCACAAGCTACTCGACGGCGCGAAAGAAGCGGCCAAGGGAGCCGGCAAGATCGGAACCACGAAGCGAGGGATCGGTCCGGCGTACCGGGACAAGATCTCTCGCAACGGCCTCCGGGTGTGCGACCTCGCGGATGAGGACTACTGCTGGAGGGTCGTGCGTGAAGGTGCTGCCGCGGCCAACGCCATCCTGGATTATTACGGCGTCGAAGAGAGGGCCGACTCCGAGGCGGTCATGTCCAGTCTCGTCGCGCTCACGCCGCGAATCCTGGCCCTCGGCACGGACTCCGGCGAGGAGATCCGCGACGAACTGGCCCGCGGCGGCAACGTCCTGCTCGAGGGTGCGCAGGGATCGCTGCTCGACGTGGACCACGGTACCTACCCGTTCGTCACCTCCTCCACGACGACGGCGGGCGGGGCGGCGGCAGGCGTCGGAATTGGCCCCACCCTCATCGACGAGGTCCTGGGAGTGGTCAAGGCGTACACGACCCGCGTCGGAGCCGGTCCGTTTCCCACCGAGCTGGAGGGCGACGAAGCGGACCGACTCCGCAACCTGGGCGCAGAGTTCGGCGCGACCACGGGAAGGCCTCGGCGGCCGGGCTGGTTCGACGGTGTCGTCGTGCGCCACGCCGCGGGTGTGAACGGCCTCACGGGACTCGCGGTGACCAAGCTCGACGTCCTGGACTCGTTCGACGAGGTGTTGCTCGGCGTGGGGTACCAGCTGGATGGGGTCGCCACGGCGAACTTCCCCGAGCGTGCTGCGGACATCGAACGGGTACGCCCGGTCTACGAGAAGGAAGCCGGTTGGAAGGCAGATACGGGCTCGTGCCGATCCTGGGACGAACTCCCGGAGGCCGCGCGTCACTATCTGAAGCGCATCGAGACGGTGGCAGACGTGCCGATTCGCCTGGTCTCCGTGGGCTCGGCCCGAAGCCAGATCGTCCGGGTCGTCTGACGGACAGGAGGGAGGCGCGGTTGGCTCGACGCTTCCACGAGAGGCTGTGCACCGCTCTGTCGGTGACCCTCCTGGCGGCGCTGGCGCCGCACACCGCGTCACCTCTGCTGGCACAGCAGTCCTCCGCGGTCAGACTTTCCGTCGAGATCGTGGGTATCGACGGCGAGCTCAAACGGAACGTTGAGGCCCTGGCGGGGATCTTCACGGCCGCGCGGTCGAAGACGGTACGCCCCGGTCACGTGTATCGCCTGTTCGAGAAGGCCCCCGAGGAAATCGAACGGGCCCTGCAACCGTTCGGCTTCTACCACCCCGCGATCGAGTCTTCTCTCGATGTGGAGTCCTCTCCCTGGCGCGCGACGTTTGTGGTGGACTCAGGGCCGCCCACCCTGGTGGATCGTCTGGACGTTCGGGTGAGCGGCGAGGCCGAGGGGGACAGCGCGTTCCGGGCGGCCCTCGCCCGCCTTCCACTGGCCGAGGGGGACACGCTCTACCACCCGGCATACGAGCGTGCCAAGACTTCCCTTGAACTGCTGGCCGCCGACCGGGGATTCCTGGATGCCGTTTGGGATTCCAGCGCCATCTCCGTGGATCGCGAGCAAAATCGCTCGGAAATCGTGCTCCACATGACGTCGGGCCCGCGGTTCCGCTTTGGTGAGGTATCGATCGACCAGGAGTGGGTCGACCTGGACATCCTGGAACCGTACATCGATTTCCAGCCGGGCGATCCGTTCGACACCTCCTATTTGCGCGATCTCCAGTCCGGACTTTCCGGGACCACGTACTTCGCCAACGTGGAGATCGTGCCCCGGCGGGACCTGGCGGACGGCGAACTTCGTGTCCCCATCGAGGTCCACGCCACGGCCAGGAAGACGCAGCGATGGGAAGTCGGAGTGGGATACGGCACCGACACCGGACCGCGGATTCGCCTGGCGACCGAGTTTCGCCGACTGAACCGTCGCGGCCACTACGCGGACGGGGACGTGCGGCTCTCGACCACCGAGCAGAGCATCACGGCGCGTTACAACATCCCGGTCGGGTTCCCCAATCCCTCGCTGTGGACGGTCACCGGCCGGTACGGGAACATCGAGTGGGTCACGAGCAAGACCCTGCAGGGATTCGTGGGCCTGAGCTACGCCCATCTGCGGGGAGATGTGCGTGAGATCTTGTCCGTCCGGTATCAGAACGACGACTTCCAGGTCGCCGCGGACACGGGCGTGTCGCATCTGACTCAACCCATCGCCGCGTGGAGTTTTTCGAAGGCCGACAATCGCCTGTTCGCCACGCGCGGGATCGGCGGCGTCCTCGAGATGCGGGGAGCGCTGGACGGATTCGGCTCCAACGCCTCTTTCTTCCGAGCCTGGACGTCACTCAAGGCGATCCGCCAGCTGGCGCCCAAGGTCCGGGGCATTGTTGGCGGGGACATCGGGTGGTTGGTCACCGAGCAGTTCCGCGAGCTGCCTCCCTCGATCCGGTTCTTCGCGGGTGGTGACCGGAGCATCCGCGGCTATGACTACCAGTCGCTTGGACCGGTCAACGAGAACGGAGACGTAACGGGGGGCACCAGTCTGCTCGTGGGGACCGTCGAACTGGAGTACCGCTTCCTGAAAAACTGGGCCGCAGCGGTGTTCTTTGACGCTGGGAACGCCTTCAACGAATTCAAGGGGAAGATCGCTACTGGAACCGGATTCGGGGCCCGCTGGATCTCGCCCGTCGGCATGGTCCGGGTGGACGTGGGGTTCGGCCTGCAGAAGGAAGGCAACCCGGTCCGCCTTCACCTCTCGATCGGGCCGGACTTCTGATGGCGAAGGAAACCGTGCGGTCGCGGCCTCGATGGTCCCGGTGGCTCCGACGCCTCGCCGGTGCGTTCGCGCTGGTCGTCCTCCTGCTCATCGGCTTCGCAGCGTGGCTGGTCGGGACTACATCCGGCGGCCGGCTGGCCCTCTCGATGGCCCCGGGTTTCCTTCCTGAGACTCTGGAGATCGAAGCCGGTGAGTTCTCGGGCCGACTGATCGACCGATTCGCCATCGAAGGTTTCGCCCTGCGCACGCCGACGCTGGAACTCGAGGCGGAAAGGGTGGAGATCCACTGGCGAGGCACCGGAATCCTGCGCAAGCGCATACACGCATACCGCGTGGCCGTGGAGACGCTCGACGTGCGCCTGGTCGAGGCTGATCCTGACTCGGTCCCGGCGGACGAAGAAGCACTCCCGGATTCGGTTCCGGCTTCGCCCAACGACGCCATTCCCCTGGATATCTCGTTCGATTCGGTCCTGGTGGCCGGAGTGACATTCACGATGAACGATTCGTTGTGGGTGACGGACGGTCAGGCCGTGGTCAAAGGCACGATCGAGGACTATCGACTGAGGTTCAACGGGCGTGCCGAACTGCCGGACCTCCCGCCGGCCGACGTATCGCTGGCAGGTGCGGGCACGACGTCCAGCGTCCATCTGGACAGCCTGAACGGGCGAGTCCTGGGCGGCGCTCTGGCGGTCAGCGGCGACCTGGCATGGTGGCCTGAAGTGACGTGGGACGCGGACGTGCGGGCGGATACGGTGCTTCCGGCTCAGCTCCTCCCCGATCCGGAGGAGTGGCCGGGATGGCTTTCGCTCGTGGCTTCGACTACGGGGCGGCTGACGGAAGACGGAGCCCTCGAGCTCGAAGCCACCGTGGACACCGTCTACGGCCAGGTGCGAGGCGAGCGGATCGATGGACACTTCGAGCTCGACCTGGAAGGCGATGAGCCGGACCTGTCGTCGGTGAGCCTCGAATGGGGGCCGGCGAGCGTATACGCCTCCGGGCGTGCAGGGACATCCATAGCCATGGAGTTCGATGCCGTGGTACCGGACCTGGGCCTTCTGGTCCCGGGCGCAAGGGGCCGGATTCGGGCCGACGGCACGGCTACGGGGCCGCGGGAGAGCCCCCGTGTGCGCGCTTCTTTCGGTGCGAGCGGGATCGATTTCGAAGGTGTGGGCGTGGAATCGGCCCGAGGAGACGTGGACCTCGACCTCGCCGGGCCGCTGGCCGGTTCGGTGTCGGCCCGAACGATCTTCGTCGCTGGCCGTCAGGTGGATCGGGCCACGGTCTCTCTCACCGGGCGGCGGGAGGCTCACAGGCTGTCCGTGTCGGCCGCGGGGCCGGGAGCGAAGCTGGATCTGGTGGCAGAGGGAGGACTCGACCCCGCGAACGCCTGGTCGGGCTCGGTAGAGGAACTCCTGTTGGCCGCAGATACCATCGGGTCGTGGGCCGTGAGTGCCCCGTTTGACCTGTTCGTATCGGCCGAAGTCCAGCGCCTGGGACACCTGTGTCTCGAGTCGGCCCCCACCCGCCTCTGCGGCGAGGCCGAGTTGACCGCTGCTTCGTCGCGGCTCAAGGTGCTCGTGGACACACTCCACCTGGATCGGCTGGCGCGGTGGATGCCGGAGGATGTCTCGGTGGAAGCGGTGGTGGACGCCGATCTGGTGCTCGAGATAGGGCCCGCGGGCGCAGTGACGGGCCTGGCGGAGATTCGTACCAGCCGGGGCGTCGCGACACGAGACGTGAAAGGGGATGTCCGAAGGTTGTCCTTCGAGCCGATCGAGCTGACAGTCTCGTCCGGTCCCGAGGGTCTCAACGGGGCGATCGAGATGCACGTGGCGGACTCGACGGGTGCCAGCGTGCTGGACGTGATCGGCCAGGTTCAATCGCCGGTCGCCATTCGCGTTCTGGATGACTTATCCCGGTTGGGCGACCAGCCACTATCCGCTCAGCTGCAGGTGGATTCACTCCACCTGAGTCTCCTGGCGCCGTGGATGCCCAAGGATTTCTCGGTGGAGGCGGTGGTGGACGCTGACCTGGCTGTCGAGATCGGGTCGGCGGGTGACGTGACCGGCCAGGTGGAGCTCCACACAAGCGAGGGGGTGCTGAAAAGGGACGTGCGGGGCGAGACCCGAAGACTGTTCTTCGAGCCCATCGAGGCGACGGCGTCGTCCGGACCCGAGGGTCTCAGTGGAGCGATCGATCTGCACCTCGCCGACTCTGCAGGCGTCCGAGTGCTGGATGTCCTGGGACAGGTCGAATCGCCGGTCGCCATCCGTACCCTGGATGACCTGTCTCGGTTGGGCGACCAACCGTTTTCTGCGCACTTGCAGGTCGATGCGGACGATCTGCTCCTGCTCACCGACGATATTCTGCCGCTGTGGGATGTATCCGGGAGCTTCTCGGCCCGGGTGGACCTCGACCTGGACGCTGATGGCAACCTGGACGGGAGCCTCCTTGCGGCGACGGATTCGATGGTCCTGCGCAACACGGTGCGGGGCCAGGGCTGGACGCTCGTGGTGGATCCAGGCCGTGTGTCCGCTGAGGTGGGGCCCGACGGACTTACGGGGCAAGTCGACCTGGAGGTAGGCCTCGCCGGTGAGAGCGATCTCCTGTCCGCTTCGGGACAGATACGTCTTCCCCGGCTTACGACCCTCGACGCGGATCCGGCGCAACAGCCCGTGGAGGGTAGTATCGAATTCAGGGTGGCCGACCTTGGCCTGGTCGAGGCGTTCCTGATCGACATCGCCGACGCTCGCGGGAACTTCCGGCTGACGACGCAGATCGGGGGTACCCTGGCAGACCTCACCGTGGATGGGGACGCACAGCTTTCCGACGGCTACGCCCTGATCCCCACCGTCGGCCTCGAGCTCACGGACATCGAATTCGCGGCTTCGGGCCGACCCGAGGGGACGGTCGAGGTAAGTGGCCAGGTCCGGTCCGGAGAAGGCCTCCTCACCCTAACGGGACGATCGGAACGCTACCCGTCCGCGGCTCAGCCCAGCGTTTTCCAGGTGCGGGGCGAGCGCTTCCTGGTGCTGGACATTCCGGAGGTCAACCTGCTGGCGAACCCGCGCCTCGACCTGGTCTTCGACGGGGCCACCCTTCGGCTGACCGGTGACGTGCTGATCCCGCGTGGTCGCCTCGGGTTCCCCGAGATCCCGGCTTCCGCCGTGACGCCGTCGGAGGACGTACGATTCACGGGTGACACGGCGGTCGTGAGAGAACCCCCCGTACCCTTCGGGGCCGATATCACCGTGTCTCTGGGCGATGACGTCTTCTTCAACGGTTTCGGCTTCGCGTCCAACCTGGTTGGAAGCGTACGGATTCAGCAGGAGCCCAGGCGTGAACCGGTTGGCCGGGGAGAAGTACGGTTCATCAACGGCACGTTTCGCTCGTTTGGTCAGGAGCTTCGAGTCGATCCTGGCCGACTGCTGTTCGCCGGACCTATCGACAACCCGGCCGTGGATGCCCGCGCCTTCGTTCGGGCCTCGGATGGGACCGAGGCCGGATTCCGGATCGGCGGGACGGTGCAAGAGCTGGATGTGTCGACCTACTCCGTGCCGCCGAAATCCGACAGCGACGTGATGGCCTACATCCTGTTCGGTCGGCCGATGAACCAGACGTCGAGCAGCGAGGGGGACCAGGCCTCCAACAACGCCGCGATTCTGGGTGCCAATATGCTGGGCATGACCCTGGCGCCGAGTGTCGGGCTGGACGAGGCCCGAGTTGACGCGGGCTCAAGCCAGAACAAGGCCCAGTTCGTGGTCGGGAAGTACCTTTCGCCTCGCCTGTTCGTGGGCTACGGGGTCGGGATCTACGAGCCGATCAGCACGCTTCGCCTCCGCTACCTGCTCACAGCCCGCTGGTCGATCGAGGCGATCACGGGGGACCAGCAGAGCACGGACCTTCTGTGGCGAATCGAGACCGGAGGGAAGAAGCCAGAGGCCGTTGCGGATGAGGAGGTAAACCCTGAAGCCGTGTCTGATTCCGACGCTGACGTGCAGTGAAGGAAGGCGGGAGCGTGTCCCGCCTTCCTCACTTCCTATCGATCAGCCGACGCCGACGATCAGGGCCAGCGACCACGCGCGGTTGTTGATCTTCAGATCCTCTTCCTTGGCCACGTCGGTGAGGCCGTAGGTGTAGGCGAAGTCCAGCCCGAAGAACAGGACCTGGAGTCCGATTCCGCCCTTCAGGCCGAAGTCGAAGCTGTTGGTCTCATCGCAGAAGGTGGCGGACACGGTTCCATCCGTGCCGCAGCTGACTTCGAAGCCGCCGTTGATGCCGCCGTAGACCCGCGGGCCGATCGTCCTCTCCAGGAATGGAAGTCGCACGACGCCCATGACCGGGACCTCGATGTACGAGAGGCGCACGCGATCGGAGCTGTTCGCCACGTCGAAGCCCTTTTCCGTGTAGTAGCCCCCGACGATCACGCCGAACACACTGCCCGTGGCGTACGACACGCCGAACTGGAAACCGGTCCTGCTTTCCGTGTCTACGCTGACACCGCCAGCTTCGACGCTTGCATCGGAGTAGATGCCACCACCCGTGATTCCTACCTGGGCTGCTGCGGGCATCGCCGTCAGAGCCAGCAGGAAGGTGACGACTAGAGCGATCCGCAGACGCATAGCGTGACTCCTGTTCGCAGTTCTTGGACCGAACGGCATGTCCGGTCCGCGGCGGTGAAGATACTCGAGTTGGCGTCTGGGGAAACCCGGCTTCCGCCACGAGCCCTCCGTCAACCGCCGGATTGCCCGATCCGACCGCTTTCGCTATAATCTGGGGCTCTTGAATTCGGGCTGGCCCGGGTGGCCGGCGCCGGCAGACGCGAACCGGGTCACGGCGTCGCGTCTTTTGTATTGAAAGGGCCCCGGACAGGCCTGTGGCAGAGTGAACCGGGGCAGGGACCGGGACGGGATGTTCGAGCAGCTCGGCGATCGGCTGGATGGCGTATTCCGCCGCCTCAAGGGGCGGGGCGTCATCACGCAGCCCATGCTCCGGGAAGGGCTGCGGGAGGTACGCCGGGCGCTGCTGGAGGCCGACGTGAATTTCCACGTCGCCCGCGACTTCCTGAAGCGCGTGGAAGAGCGCGCGCTGGGGGAAAAAGTGCTGGAGTCGGTTCGGCCGGCCGAGCAGATCGTCAAGATCGTGCACGACGAGCTGATCGAGGTGCTGGGCGGAGCGAGCGCGGAATCGGGTCTCGCGGAGGCGGCAGTGCCGCCTTCGGTAATCATGCTGGTCGGTTTGCAGGGGTCGGGTAAGACGACCACGGCCGGAAAGCTGGCTCGCCGGTTCGACCGGCTCGGACGCCGTCCGACGCTGGTGGCCTGCGATCCGTACAGGCCGGCGGCGGGCGAGCAGTTGGTGACGCTCGCCGAGTCGATCGGTGTACCGGTCGTTCACGAGCCGGGACAGAAGGACGTCGTCGCGATTGCGTCGGCGGCGGTGGATGGCGCGCGTCGGGCCGGGGCGACGCACGTGATCGTCGACACGGCAGGTCGACTGCAGGTTGACGACGAGTTGATGGACGAGCTCACGCGGCTCAAGACGGAGCTCGGGCCGCAGGAAGTGTTGCTCGTCGCCGACGGCATGACGGGACAGGAGGCGGTGCGCATCGCGCAGGGCTTCCAAGAGACGGTCGGGATCACCGGTGTGATCCTCACCAAGATGGACGGAGATGCGCGTGGCGGTGCGGCGCTGTCGATCCACGGGGTGCTCGGCGTTCCGGTCAAGTTCGTCGGTGTCGGTGAGCACCTGGAAGATCTGACGGCGTTCGAGCCCGAGCGCATGGCGGGACGGATCCTCCAGATGGGGGACATCGTGGGCCTGGTGGAAAAGGCCCAGCAGACGTTCGACATGGAAGCTGGCAAGCAGCTGGAAGAGAAGGTGCTTGGCGGCGGACAGTTCGACCTGGAGGACTTTCTCCAGGCGACCAAGCAGATACAGAAAATGGGTCCGATCGAGGGCCTGCTGAAGATGATACCCGGCGTGAAGCCGAAGATGCTCGAAGGGGTGGATGTAGACCCCCGCCGCATCAGGCACATGGAGGCGATCATTCTCTCCATGACGCCGGCCGAGAGACGGAAGCCGGAAATCATGAACGGTTCGCGCCGAGCGCGGGTCGCGAAGGGGTCGGGCCGACCGGTGTCCGAAGTGAACCGGTTGCTCAAGCAGTTCAAGGAGATGCGAAAGATGATGAAGCAGATGGGCAAGCTCGCGCCGCGCCTCGCGGCCGGCGGAAAGCTGGGCTCGCTGCTTCAATGATGGGCAGGCGGAGCCCTTCGAGGGGCCGCCGTCCACGGATTACTGGACGTAACAAGAGGAACTGGATCAGTGGCGACACACATTCGACTGCAGCGCACGGGCCGGAAGAAGCAGGCTTCGTTCCGCATCGTCGTAACCGATGTGAACGAGCAACGTGACGGTCCGGCGATCGACACACTCGGGACCTACAACCCCCGCACTCAGCCTTCCATCGTTCGGCTGGACGCTGCGGCGTCGTTGAACTGGTTGTACGAGGGTGCTCAGCCCACGGACACCGTGATTTCGATCTTCCGGAAGACCGGCGTGTGGCAGAAGTTCCAGGCCGGTGAGACGGCGGACTCCCTCGATGAATCGGTGGTGACCCTCGGCCCGCCGCCGGGCGAGCAGAAGACCTCGCGCCGCGCCGCGGTAGCAGCCGAAGCCCAGAAGCTCAGGGCCGTCGAGGTCGCGGCTGCCAGGCAGCTGGCCGAAGAAGCGGCTAAGGACGCCGCGAAGAAGGCGGCTGAAGAGGCGAAGGCTGCGGCTGCCGAGGCCGCTCAAGCCGCCGAGGCCGAGGCTGAAGAGGCCGCAGAGGAAGCGGTCGAAGAGGTCGCTGCCGAGGCTGAAGAGGTCGCGGAGGAAGCGGTCGAAGAGGTCGCTGCCGAGGCTGAAGAGGTCGCGGAGGAAGTGGTCGAAGAGGTCGCTGCCGAGGCTGAAGAGGTCGTAGAGGAAGTGGTCGAAGAGGTCGCTGCCGAGGCTGAAGAAGCCGCGGAAGAAGCGGTCGAAGAAGTCGCTGCCGAGGCTGAAGAGGTCGTAGAGGAAGCGGTCGAAGAGGTCGCTGCCGAGGCTGAAGAGGCCGTAGAGCAAGAGAAGAAGGACTGAATCGGAGACCGGGCGGGACGTCGAGTTTCGCCGGTTCCGTGGTTCGATGGATGAGATCGTCGTAGGGCTGATTCGAAATGCGCACGGGCTGGGCGGTGAAGTTCTCGTCGAGTTGCTGACCGGAGACCCGGACGACGTTTTCGTGGCCGGGCGTGCTTTTCGGCTCGCCGGTGGACAGGGAAGAGGCCCCGGGAGCCTGACTTTGACGGCTGCCCGGCGCCACAAGGGAGGACTCCTTCTTCAGTTCGGTGAGATTGGCGACCGCAACGCTGCCGAGAGATTGCGGGGGCGCGAGTTGGCCTTGCCGGCGGAAGAGCTGCGGCAGCTGGACGAGGACGAGTTCTTTCTGCACGACCTGGTAGGGTACGAGGTCGTGCGAACGGACGGCGAACCGGTCGGAGACGTGGCCACGTCGTATGAGACCGGAGCGCAACTGCTGCTTGGCGTTACGGCAGGGGAGAGACAGATCCTGATCCCGTTCGGCAGGCAGCTTGTGACGGTAGTGGACCGGGAGGCGCGGAGGATCGTGATCGATCCACCGCCGGGACTGCTGGAGGACTGACGACGTGAGGATCAACGTCGTTACGATCTTCCCGGAGTTCTTCGAGGTGCCGCTGGGTACCAGTATCCCGGGGCGTGCGGCGACAGCCGGACTGGTGACGTATCGGGTCGTGGACCTGAGGGACTTCACGCACGACCGGCACCGCACGGTGGACGATGAGCCGTACGGGGGAGGCG